>ERZ773145.2781-NODE-2781-length-11864-cov-4.206283_pt1 | contig 11864 bp, 10 predicted proteins | sample MGYA00580848_ERZ773145 | MGnify/ENA primary metagenome ERZ773145 (study PRJEB29015, sample SAMEA2737858) | human gut metagenome | biome: human gut; feature: human-associated habitat; material: faeces | place: China | collected 2012 ... | reverse complement strand
AGAAACACTCTTCCACACTTAAGCCAATTAGCACTTGGTGGTACTGCAGTGGGTACAGGTTTGAACACACCAAAAGGCTATGATGTAAAAGTAGCAGATTACATTGCAAAATTCACTGGCTTACCATTTGTGACTGCGGAAAACAAATTTGAAGCATTAGCAGCACATGATGCAATCGTTGAAACTCACGGTGCAATTAGACAATTAGCGATGAGCTTATTCAAAATTGCAAACGACATTCGTTTATTAGCATCAGGCCCGCGTTCTGGTATCGGTGAAATCTTAATTCCTGAAAATGAACCAGGTTCTTCAATCATGCCAGGTAAAGTGAACCCAACTCAATGTGAAGCGTTAACCATGGTGTGTGCACAAGTATTCGGTAACGATACCACCATCGCGTTTGTTGGTTCACAAGGCCACTTCCAGTTAAACGTATTTAACCCTGTAATGGTGGCGAATTTCTTACAATCTGCACAATTATTGGGTGATGCTTGCGTATCATTTGATGAACACTGCGCAACCGGTATTCAACCGAACTACCCTCGCATTAAACAACAATTGGAAAATTCATTGATGTTAGTGACCGCACTTAATACCCACATCGGTTACGAAAATGCAGCGAAAATTGCGAAAACTGCACACAAAAATGGTACAACCCTACGTGAAGAAGCGATTAACTTAGGCTTAGTTTCAGCCGAAGATTTCGACAAATGGGTTCGTCCAGAAGATATGGTGGGTAGCTTAAAATAAACTCACCCAATAATTTGGTGTCAAAGGCAGGTATATCCTGCCTTTTTATTTGTTTTTTTAAAGGGCTTTTTTGTTATAATCACGGCAATATTTTTGACATGAAAAAAACTATGAAACTGAAATTTATTATTGCTGCCATTTCAGCCTTATTTTCCACCGCACTTTTTGCCCAATGGCAACCGGTCGGCAATGCTGAATACACATGGGGGCCATTCCATGTTTATACTGTCGGCTTATATTCTGAAACGGGTTCCTATGAAAAAAATGAACGTCCGTTAATGTTTTCGATTAAATATGAAAAACCAGTAGAAGGAAAAAACTTCGCCATTGCTTTAACCAAAGAAATGGAATCACAAAATTTAAGTAAAGATGACACCACGGCATGGCTCAAAAAAATGCAGGAAATCTTCCCTGATTTTTCACCAAACGACATCTTAAATTTTGTTGTCTTAGCCGATAAAGGCTATTTTGTTTTAAATGATACCGTGTTAGATCACGAATTCGATCAAAAATTTACACAAGCATTTATTGATGTGTGGCTTTCAGATAAAAGTAGTTTTATCAAATTACAACCGCAATTATTAGGTAAAGAAAAACCGGCTCACGATAGCAAAGAATTTCTACATCAACCAGCAAGCGAGCCTTTTGATGAAGAAAATACGATGCCGGAATTACCACCGAATTACGATTTTAAACAAGACGCAAAAGGATAAACAACAAGGGCGAACATGATATAGTTCGCCCTTTTCTTTTATTGTTTCACTTGCTGTTCTAAAAACAAGATCATCTGCAATGCAATATCAATGCCACTGGTTTTCTCAATCATTTCTAACCCCGGGCTAGCATTCACTTCAAGCACCAATAACCCTTCTTTTGAACGAATCAAATCAACACCGGCTACCGCAAGCCCTAAAGTTTTAGTTGCACGAATGGCGATGGATTTTTCCTCTTCAGTGAGTTTAATTTTTTCTGCTGTGCCACCACGGTGAAAATTTGCACGAAACTCGCCATCTTGTCCAATACGCTGCATTGTGGCGACGACTTTATCACCGATCACAAAACAGCGAATATCTGTCCCTTTTGCCTCTTCGACAAAATTTTGTAACAAGACAGGTACATTCGCATCTTTTAACGTTTCTAAAATACTGACCGCACTTTGTGGACGTTCAGCCAAGATCACGCCAATACCTTGTGAGCCTTTTAAGGTTTTAATAATCATTGGCGCGGTTGTTTGCTTAATGGCTTGTTTCGGCTCCACTTCACAACCCGATAAGACTGAATTCGGTACTGCAATACTTTGTTCCAATAACATCTGCAAACTTCGCCATTTATCGCGAGCAGCTAAAAATGCCTGTTCTTTATTAAGGCAATAGACACCTTTTCCTTGGAAATGACGCAATACGGCACAGCCCATTTGGGTGCTTGTCGTCCCAAAGCGTGGCAATACAGCATCATAATCAGGCAATAAATAAAGCTCACTTTCTGCATTTTGTTGATAATACAAAGAAAAGTGCGGTTGATTTTTGTCGAGTTTTAAAATGCAACGATTAGGATCCAAAATATCCATTTGATGCCCGCAACTTTCTGCTGCTTCTTTTAAACGCTGGCAGCTATAAAGGCGAGGCTCACGGCAAAGCATCAATAATTTCATTCAGTTATATCCTTAGGAAAAGAGGAGTTGATATATTACACCAATCACAATAATCCTGAAAAATGATTTCTGCTTTTGTGGAAATAGAGTAAAATCATTAGGAATTTTGTTTAAATAAAAGGAAAATTTTATGTTCGTAGTTATTTTTGGTCGTCCAGGCTGCCCTTATTGTGTACGTGCAAAAAACCTTGCTGAAAAATTAAAAGGTGAAGTAGCGGATTTCGATTATCGCTATGTAGATATTATCGCTGAAGGCATTTCTAAAGCAGATTTATCAAAATCTGTCGGTAAAGAAGTGGAAACTGTGCCACAAATCTTTATCGATGAAAAACCAATTGGCGGTTGCACTGATTTCGAAGCATTAATGAAAGAACAATTTAACGTTGTTGCTTAATTATTGCTAAAAATATAAAAGTGCGGTTAATTTCAACCGCACTTTTTTATTTCATCTTAGTTAATTTGTAACGAGATCGCCCAATCCCATTCTGTTTCATTCAAACGATATTGCGCTTTTAACGCAGGTCCACAAGAATTGGAGCCTACTCCACTCATTTTATAATCCACACACAAGATTGTACTGCCACTTTTCTCCAAATCATATTGGTGCTTTTTACTGCCCAATTCTTCTTGAGAATAAGGGGAAACATTCATACTAAAAGGCGTATGACTTTGCACGGTAAAGCAATCAGACGAATTTGCCACCTTCACTTCAGTACAACCATAGTGACTGCCATTTTCTTGCGGTTTCAAATAAGGCACATGATTACTTTCTGGCGTTGTTTTATAACGACCTAAAGCCGTGGCGTGATGTTTATCCAGATAACTTTCCGTTGGGCCATAGCCCACATACTCCACTTGATTGAATCCTTGATTAAGGAAGAAACGCAAGCCAAAGCGTGGTAAGAATGGCAAATTCGGTTGTTTTTCAGCATGAATATTGATACGAAATAATCCATTTTGTTCAATACGATACACCACATTCAATGTCAAAATTCGCGCTTTTGATACGGCAACCAATCCTAATTTAAAGGTAATTTCAACCGCACTTTCCTGCTCGGTTAAGCGGTAATCATAAACACGACTCGTCGCACGATCGTAACCCGCAGCAAGCCAATGTGCTTTAATTAAACTATCGTTATCCAAAGGTGCTCGCCAAATATTGAAATCAGTAGATTGATTTAACCAAGGCTCGTCATCTTTTCTAATTTGTTGAATTGTGCCTTTATATTGATCAAACTGGTATTCAATATCTGCTGCTTTAACTGAAATTAAATTAGCATGCTCTGAAACAGAAATTGATTGGATATTTGATTTGATCTCATCAGCGAATAAATGTGATTGCGCCGACAAAATAATCTGATCAAATCCCAAACAATGCCCTTGGGGAATTAAACCTGTTTCTGCTTTTTGATGATAGGTCAAGGTCAACATTTGTAATGAACCGTTACTTGCAGGCAATACTAAAGGCAAAAGTGCGGTTGATTTTGGCGCAATGTTTAAATCATCTATTTGGCCTTCTTGTATAACAGCAAAATCTTCGGTGATTTGATAATAAATTGAAATGGCCTCTGCCGCATCCGTAAAATCCAAATAATTTTTGAGTTCAATGTGACCATTTTTTAATGTGGCTCGAAGTGGACGATACACATTTTTGTATTCCAATAAATTGCTTTGAATTTGGCGGTCTGCCGTCACTAATCCATCAGCACAGAAATTACCGTCATTCGGCATGTCATTAAAATCCCCGCCATAGCCCATCTTGCTTGAGTTTGGCAAATAAGGCGAATGATTGCACCACTCCCACACAAAGCCCCCACAAGCGCCTGCATGTCGTTCCATGGCTTGGAAATAATCTTCTGTATCTCCGCAAGAATTCCCCATCGCATGCAAGTATTCACAGAAAAGATACGGCTTTTGATTTTGGGCATCGGCAAAATAAGCATCTAATTCTTCCGTGCTAGTGTACATTTCGCTATGAAAATCTAAATTGGATGTGTCATTTTGATGGGCTGAATGTTGAAAGATCGCATTTTCATAATGCACTAAGCGACTTGGATCGCGCTGTTTCACCCAAGCAGCTGCTTGCTCAAAATTCTCACCGTAGCCACTTTCATTTCCCAATGACCAAATCACAACAGAAGGCCGATTTTTATCTCGCTCAACATTGGCATAAGTGCGGTCTAAAATGGCTTGATTAAATTCAGGGCTTCGAGCCATATAGCAATAATTGTCGATTGTTTTTTGACGAATTGCGTCATGAGCAATCTCTGTTTTTACCCCTAACAAAATACTTGTTTCTGGCGACTCCACATAAACTGCATTCGTACCGTGTGATTCAATATCACTTTCCGCAATCACATAAAAACCATATTCATCACACAATTCAGTAAACCAAGGTGCATTCGGATAATGCGCTGTGCGAATGGCATTAAAATTATGCTGTTTCATTAAGCGTAAACCTTGCAACGCTTGTTCGCGAGTAATGGCATAACCGGTTTTCGGATCGCTATCGTGGCGATTAACGCCTTTAAACTTAATGGCTTGCCCATTAAATAACATGACACCATTCTTCACTTCGATATGACGTAAGCCGACTTTTTGGCAAATCACTTCAGAACCGTATTGCAAAATCAACGTGTATAAACGAGGGTTCTCCGCATGCCATAATTGTGCATTTTCAATCTCAAAGTTAAATGCACTTCCCTTTTGCTCTGTTAACTGTTTACCTTGAGGATCAAATAATTGCCAAGAAATGGGTTGTTCGCATTCTGCAAACTGACAGGCTACATATAATTGAGCCTTGGTAAGATCTTGATTCAATTGCGTTTGAATGAAGAAATCTTGTAAGTAATTTCTTTCTCGCTCTAACAGATAAACATCTCGGAAAATACCAGACATTCGGAATTTGTCTTGGTCTTCCAAATAACTGCCATCACACCATTTCAACACGAGAACATGTAAGTGGCTTTCCCCTTGTTGCAAAAAGTCAGTAATATCAAATTCACTGGTGCAATGACTAATTTGGCTATAGCCCACAAATTGGTGATTCACATAGACAAATAAACAACTCTCTACCCCTTCAAAATTTAAGAGATACCGTTTTTCGGCATTGATTTCGACATTAAAAACGCGATGATATAAACCACAAGGATTTTCAATGGGTACATAAGGGGGATCAAAAGGAAAAGGATAATTTACGTTGGTATATTGATGATTGTCATAACCATGATTTTGCCAATTTGATGGAACGGGGGTTTTATCTTTAAAGGAAAAATGAAGGAAATCTTGAGGCAAGTGCGTATAGCTTTCAAAATAAGCAAAATCCCATTCACCATTTAGTAAGGTAAAGTAAGGGGAAAATTCTCGTGTCTTTTTGACCGCACTTTCTGCTGAAGAAAAAGGAATAAAATAAGCATGATGTGGTGTGGTATTCACGTGCAAGGTTTGCGGATCTTCAAAATAGCGAGGCAACGACATAAAAACTCCCAATGCAATTTAGACACATAAAAAAGGGCGTCTGAATGACGCCACTATACCTAAAATCTTCGGCTAATCTAGCGATAAGTTTACAAATCGTGATACTTATCACATTAATTTTTATGGTAATTTTGCCAAGAAGGCATAACCACCCTTTTCACTCATTATCTTAACGTTAGAATCCGCTGTAATCAATGCTGACTCACCTTGTTTTAAGATAAGTGCGGCTGATTTTTCTTGTATTTTTAGCTCGCCTTGCATCACCAATAAAATGCCAGCACTTTGAAAATTCAATTCAGTATGTTGTTGTGGTTCAACACGAATTTGAACTAAAGCAAAATCGTTTACTGGCGTTTTATAAGTAAATTCTGGCTGATTTTGAGGCGCAGCTGAGATAATTTGAGGTGCTACTTCGCGACAATCCACAATTTTTAATAATTCTACAATATCGACATATTTTGGTGTTAAGCCACCACGAATCACATTATCTGAACACGCCATCAACTCCACGTTTTGTCCGCGAAGATAAGCATGAGGAATCCCTGCATCCTGGAAAATACCTTCCCCTTCTTTCAAATGTACGATATTAAAGAGATAAAAACACACCAAGCCGGCATCTAATTTTTCAGGCGAAATCGCCATGGCTTCCATGGTATAAAGCACCCAATAATCAGGGTTATCTAGCGCCAACTCGCCATTTTTATAAGACTGTTGATTAGCTTCAATAATAGGTAATAGCCAATTTGCGAGCGTTGATTGATCCGCCAACATCACATCTGCATAAAATTCAGCAAGGCTTTGCTTACCTAATTTTTCAGCCAAAGGTTGCAAAGAGGGGCGTGCATTTAATGTCGCAAGAATTTGAGATTTTGTTTTAAAGCCATGTAAAAGCCAAAAATCTGATAACGCAATCATCATTTCTGGTTTGTGATTTCTATCTTTATAAGTCCGCGTGCTGTCTGTTAATGCAACCCCTTTTGCATTCTCAGCCTCAAAACCCTTTTCAGCTTGATCTTTAGTCGGATGCAATTGAATCGACAACGGCTTTTCAACATCTAAAATCTTTAACAAATAAGGGAGTTCATCACCAAATTGCTGGCGGCTTGCTTGCCCAAGTGCGGTCGGATTTTGCGATAAAAATTCAATAAGAGATTGTTTACCTGTTACATTCTCAATTTCAGAAGGTGCTGATGGATGCGCGCCTAACCACCACTCAGCGCAAGGTTGATCTTTCGCTGAATTTAATCCAATCAATGATGCAATATAGTTTTTTCCGCCCCATGCATAATGCTGTACTTGGCCAGTTAATCGATAAATCATTTTTGTCTTCCTCAAAAAAAATGAGTATAAAAAAATCCGCTTATTTAAAGCGGATCTTTTAATCAATAAATCTTATTTTGTTAAACTTAAAACAACAGATTCTCCAGCAATCACTTCACCTGATTTTTTCTCAATAGATGAAATTTCATCCATGTTAGAGATAACCACTGGTGTTAAAACTGATTTTGCTTTTGATTCTAATGTTGCTAAATCAAACTCAATTACTGTGTCGCCGCGTTTTACACTTTGACCTTCGTGTGCGATGCGAGTGAATCCTTCACCTTTTAATTCAACGGTATCAATACCGAAGTGAACGAATAATTCAACACCCTCTTTTGATTCCATTGAAAAAGCGTGGTTAGTCTCAAAAATTTTACCAATTACACCATCAACAGGCGCAACAATTTTGTTACCTGTTGGGCGAATTGCGATACCATCACCCACGATTTTTTCAGAGAAAACAACATCTGGTACATCTTCGATATTCACAATCTCACCAGAAAGTGGCGCATAAATTTCTACTTCCACTGATTTGTTTTCTTTTGAACCAAATAATTTGTCAAATAAGCCCATTTTAATCTCCTATCTATTAAAGATGGCTGGTATTTTAACGTAAAACTCTGTTTTTGTATCTAGTTTAACGACTTTTCTGCTAAAAAAGCTTGAATTAATTGCTCAATTTCAACTGCTGTTGGTTTTTGTAATGCTTCATCCGCCAATGCTTTCGCCTCTTGGTAACTCACATTACGCACTAATTTCTTAATATGTGGCACAGAAATTGCACTCATACTAAATTCATCTAAGCCCATACCGAGTAATAATAAAGTTGCACGATCATCACCGGCTAACTCACCACACATACCAGTCCACTTGCCTTCTGCATGAGAGGCATCAATGACTTGTTTAATCAAACCAAGTACTGAAGGTGACATTGGATTGTATAAGTGAGAAATTAATTCGTTACCACGGTCAACAGCTAAGGTATATTGCGTTAAATCGTTTGTACCAATACTGAAGAAATCCACTTCTTTCGCTAAGAATTTCGCATTCACTGCTGCTGATGGGGTCTCAACCATGACACCAACTTGGATGTTTTCATCAAAAGCCTTACCCTCCGCGCGTAATTCTGCTTTTAAGGTTTCAAGCACAGATTTTAACTCGCGAATTTCTTCTACCGAAATAATCATCGGGAACATCACGGCAAGTTTACCAAACGCCGAAGCACGTAATACGGCTCTTAATTGTGCGTGTAAAATCTCACGACGATCAAGGGCAATACGCACCGCACGCCATCCTAAGAATGGGTTCATTTCTTTTGGTAAATTTAAATATGGAAGCTCTTTATCACCGCCGATATCCATCGTACGTAATACTACTAGACGACCTTCCATTGCTTCAACCACTTCTTTATAAGCAATGAATTGCTCTTCTTCACTTGGTAATTGATCACGATCCATAAAGAGGAATTCAGTACGGTATAAGCCCACCCCTTCAGCACCATTACGATGTGCACCTTCGCAATCACGAATCGTACCAATATTCGCAACCACTTCAACTTTATGACCATCAAGGGTCACTGCAGGCAAATCTTTTAATTTCGCTAATTCTGCTTTTTCTTCAGCAAGTTTTGCTTCTAGTGTTTTTAATTCATCGATTTCAGCTTGAGTCGGATTCACGTAAACACGGTTGTTCACGGCATCTAAAATAAGATAATCACCGGTATTCACTCGCGCGGTGACATCATTTGTCCCAACAATGGCCGGCAATTCAAGTGAACGAGCCATAATTGAGGTGTGAGATGTTCTACCACCAATATCAGTGATAAAACCTAATACTTTTTCTAAGTTTAATTGAGCGGTTTCTGATGGGGTTAAATCGTAAGCCACAAGGATAGACTCTTCGGCAATATCACCAAGATCGACAATGTGCATACCTAAAATATTTTTGATTAAACGATTACCGATATCACGGATATCACCCGCACGTTCTTTTAAGTATTCATCATCAATTTCAGACAACATTTCAACTTGTTGATCGATGATTTTACTTGCAGCCACACTCGCATTCACTTTGTGTGAACGAAGGTAATCAAGAATTTCTTCTTCTAATTCTTCGTCTTCAAGGATCATTAAATGGCCTTCAAAGATGGCTGCTTTTTCTTCCCCTAAAGATTTTAATGCGCGTTGATGAATGGAATTAAGTTGCTCAACAGCAGCTTCACGACCCGCATAAAAACGAGCGACTTCTGCGTCGATTTGATCTTCTGAAATTTTTTGGAAATCCAGAACAATTTTTTCTTCTTTTAATACTAAAGCTTTACCAAAAACGATACCTGGCGATGCTGGGATACCTGTAATCATAATTTTACATTCCGAAATAATTTATTAAAGGCTAAATAAACAATAGCCACAGAATAGGAATCCTGTGGCTATCGTCAATTATTCTAAAGTAGGAATTAATGCTACTAAATGTTCAACGGCTTGTTGTTCGTCTTCACCTTCCGCCGAGATGGTGATTACAGTTCCTTGCGTCAAACCTAAGGTTTGTAGCTTAAATAAGCTTTTCGCACTTGCACTTTTTCCACCAGAAGTGACTGTTACATCAGAAGCAAACGCTTTCGCTTCTTTAACAAATTGCGCCGCTGGACGGGTGTGTAAACCATTAGGGGCTGTAATTTCTACATCTTTTGAGAACATAATGTTACCTCTATTTAGTAATAGTAAAATTTAAGCAATTTAATCTATAAATCGTTGGTAGTATCGCTATTAAATGCCCAATAATCAAGGCAAAACACAAAAAAAATTGAGCTACATCACAAAAATTAAACGTTTGAATACCTAGTTTGAGTAAAAGATATACTACGCAGAAAAATGGCGTTGTGATTTCGTCTCACTCAAGCTTTCAATGAGGCGATGATAATTCTCATAGCGTATTGGTGAAATCCGACCTGCTTCAACAGCCTCACGTAATGCACAACCTGGATCATTCAAATGTTTACAATCACGGAACTTACACGTGCCTAAAACATATTGAAATTCACGATAGCCTTTAGTGATCTGATCTGGCTCCAAATGCCATAAACCAAACTCACGAATACCAGGTGAATCAATCAAATTACCGCCTTGTGGCAAATGATATAAACGAGAAGAGGTGGTTGTATGTTGTCCCAAGCCTGAGGTTTCACTGATGCCACCGACTTGCGCATTGACCGTTGGTAAAATATGGTTAATTAAACTGGATTTCCCTACCCCTGACTGTCCCACAAAAATGGATGTGCCATCACTTAAAAGTGCGGTTAATTTTTCCATATTTTTTCCGGTTTCAGCTGAAATGATGATGGTCTGATAACCAATATCACGGTAAATCTGTAATTGGCTTTCCACTTCCTGTTCTTGCTCAGCATTCAGTAAATCGCCTTTATTCACCACAATGACAGGTTCGATCCCCGCATTTTCACACACCACTAAATAACGATCGATAATATTGAGTGAAAGTACCGGCACCACCGCTGAAACAATAATAATACGATCGATATTGGCCGCGATCGGTTTCAACCCATCATAATAATCTGGACGAGCAATTTCATTTTGTCTTGGGTGAATGGCTTCAATCACGCCACTCACACCTTGGAGCTGTTCATTGCCTTGTCGCCAAATCACTTTGTCTCCAACCACGAGACTAGAAAGTGTACGACGTAAATTACAACGGAAAATTTCGCCTTGTGCATTTTCTACATCTGCATGAACTGAATAACGTGTAACGACTACCCCATCTTGGCTTTCACCTAGCATATCATCTTGCCATTCCACTTCTTTCTTCTTGTGGCGATGCAAGGCTTTCGCGTTATTTGATTGAATTCGACGAGTTTGATTTTGCGTTAGTTTACGTTTGCTCATAAAGTGCGGTCGTTTTTTCCGATGTTTTTCGTTAAAATAAACGGGATTAAAAATGTTTATAGGATACCTTATATTATGCAATTAGATAAACAAAATCTGATTTGGATCGATTTAGAAATGACCGGATTAGATCCTGAAAAAGAACGCATTATTGAAATTGCGACCATTGTGACCGATAAAGATCTCAATATTTTAGCTGAAGGACCTGTGATTGCGGTGCATCAAAGTGATGAATTATTAAACAAAATGTCGGAATGGTGCGTAAAAACCCACACAGCAAATGGCTTAGTTGACCGTGTTAAAGCGAGCAAACTCACCGAACGTGCAGCAGAATTACAAACATTAGATTTTTTAAAACGCTGGGTGCCGAAAGGTGCTTCACCGATTTGTGGCAACAGCATCGCACAAGATAAACGCTTTCTTTACAAATATATGCCTGATTTAGCGGATTATTTCCACTATCGTCATGTGGATGTCAGCACATTAAAAGAATTGGCTTCTCGCTGGAAACCAGAGATTTTAGAAGGATTTAAAAAAGGCAATACTCATTTAGCTCTTGATGATATTCGTGAATCAATTAAAGAGTTAGCTTACTACCGTGAGCACTTTATTAATCTGGGTTGATGAAAACTTAGGCAAACTCAATCATTTGCAAAATCTGCGCTTGCGTTGAATAAATTTTTTCGTATAATGTTGCCTCATTCACCAATGTGAAATGCGGGAATAGCTCAGTTGGTAGAGCACGACCTTGCCAAGGTCGGGGTCGCGAG
>ERZ773145.2779-NODE-2779-length-11869-cov-2.683257_pt1 | contig 11869 bp, 8 predicted proteins | sample MGYA00580848_ERZ773145 | MGnify/ENA primary metagenome ERZ773145 (study PRJEB29015, sample SAMEA2737858) | human gut metagenome | biome: human gut; feature: human-associated habitat; material: faeces | place: China | collected 2012 ... | reverse complement strand
CCTTATGGTGGTGGTGCTGGAATGGTAATTCAACCAGATGTTGTTTATGATGCATATAAATCTGTTATTTCAAATATTGAAGATGTAAGGAATGTTACAAATTCAAAGAAAATAGAAAATGCAGAAAATGTTGAAAAATCAACAAAAACAAGAGTTATCTATATGTCGCCACAAGGAAAAAAATTAGACCAAAAAAAAGTAGAGGAACTATCAAAACAAGAACACTTAATTCTTCTATGTGGTCATTATGAGGGAATTGACCAGAGAGTACTGGACAGCATAGTTGACGAAGAAATTTCAATTGGTGATTATGTATTAACAGGGGGAGAGTTACCAGCAATGGTATTAATCGATTCTGTAAGTAGATATGTAGAAGGAGTTTTGAAAGATGGTTCAACAACAGAAGAATCATTTTCACAAGGAATTCTTGAATATCCACAATATACTAGACCAGAAACCTTTGAAGGTGTAAAGGTACCAGAAATTTTACAATCAGGTCATCATGAAAATATCAACAAATGGAGAAGATATCAAGCTTTAAAAAATACATATTATAAAAGACCAGAGCTTTTAGAAAATGTAGAATTATCTGAAAAAGATAAAGAATATTTAGATGAAATAAAATCTAAAAAAGATATAAAATAATTATGTACAAAGTGCAAAACAATTCCAGTGCACCGCTTGTACGAAGAAAGAAGGAGGTAAATACGATGGATATCATAAAATCAATAGAACATGAACAATTAAAAAATACTATTCCAGATTTAAAAGTTGGAAATACAGTAAGAGTACATGTTAAAATCAAAGAAGGAAACAAAGAAAGAATCCAAGTATTTGAAGGAATTATAATTAAAAAACAAGGTGGAGGAGTTAACGCTACATTTACAGTAAGAAAAATCTCTTACGGTGTAGGTGTTGAAAAAACATTCTTAATCCATTCACCATTAGTTGAAAAAGTAGAAGTAGTTAGAGTTGGTAAAGCTAGAAGAGCTAAATTATACTACTTAAGAGAGAGAACAGGAAAAGCTTCTAAGACAAAAGAAATGGTTGGAGCTAGAATTGAAAACAAAGAAATCGTTGTTAAAGAAAATTTAGCAGAAGAACCAGTTGTAGAAGCTACAGAAACTGTTGCTGAAACAGCAGAAAAAGCTGAATAGTTTATAAAAATACATCTTATAAGAGGTGTATTTTTTTTATATAGTAGGAAAGTTCTCCTTGTAGGAGAACTTTATGTGGGCAACACAAGAAGAGATTCTTGGAAGAGCGTCAACGTTTTAATTGATGAGGCGATGTGGCTCTAAAGATTATTCTTCTTATGAGTAACAATACCTAAGTAGGCAAAAGAAAAAGTGGGTTTATGATATCTGAGATAAGATTGATTAAACTCACTTTTTCCTTGATTTTATAAGAAAACGATGATATAATACAAATTACAAAGTTTTATAAAAAGGAAGTAAAAAATGAACTCAAAAATGGTACATGATACAGAAGATAAAATTGCATATAATTTTTTTGAGAGTGTGATAAACCTAAGAGAGAGTATTGCAGAAGCTCTAATGAAAGCAGAAAAAGTAAATTCGAGTATTAATGAACAAATTTCTAGCTATGGATTTGAATTGTTGGATGAAAAATTACCAGATTTAGGAGTTACATTAAACAATAAATTAGTTGAAATTTATCAACAATTCAAAGAAAGCAAAGTCAAAGTATTTCAAAGTCAAGATAAGAATAAAAAATTTGTAATTGGTTTAGTCCCAATGTTAGTAATAAATAGTCTTATTGAAAGAGCAGTTGATGCGTATAGAAATGAAATGGGACTATATTTACAAGAGGCTGAAGGATTACAAGAACAAAAAGAGAAGAATAAAGAAAAAATAAAAGAAAAAAGTTTTATTACAGTTTTGATAACAGCAATAAGGACAGTGTTTAATGAAGAATTAGCAAAGAAATTTTATTTTGATGAAGCTGAAGTAGAAGATTTAAGAACAAAACTAGAAGATTATAAAAAAGCAACTGAAGATATTTATAATTATGATTTTAAAACAGATATTATTGATATAATAGCTGAAGGGCTTGCTAGCCAAAATCTTTCTTTAGAAGTTATAGAAGATATTCTAAATAGTGATGTTGTAGATACATTAGAAAAATTAGGGCTAAGTGATCAAATGCCAGTTTTAAGACAAAAAATAAATCAAATAATAAAAAGTCAAAATGATTCTAAAAAGACATGGGAGCTTTCTGATGAAGAAAAAGAAAGAGCCAATGATTATGATTCAAGAGATGAAGATATTATAACTGTAACTTTAGAAGAAGATTATGAGAAGTAAGGAGATAATAATATGTATGGAATAATTGCTGCGATGCAAGAAGAGATGAAAGAAATAAAAAAAATAATGCAAAATATAGAAAATAAAGAAATATATGAATTAAACTTTTTCAAAGGAACAATAAATGATAAAAATGTAGTATTAGTTGAAGCAGGAGTTGGAAAAGTAAATGCAGCAAGAGTTACACAGATTTTAATTGATAATTTTAAAGTTGAAGGAATAATAAATGTTGGGTCTGCAGGAAGTTGTAATGATGAATTAGAAATAGGAGATATTGTTATAGGAAAAAAATTAGTACAACATGATTTTGATATAACAGCATTTGGACATGAAAAAGGATTTATCAGCAATGTGGGACAATATGTGGAAAGTGATGAACAATTAATAGTAAAAATAGAAAAAATAATAAAACGTATAAATGATAAAGATTTCAATATAAAAGTTGGAACAATTGCTTCAGGTGATATTTTCTGTACAGAATCAAAAATGAAAGAAAAAATAAGAAACAAATTTAATGCTGATTGCATAGAAATGGAAGGTTCGGCAATAGCTCAAGTATGTAAATTAGACAAGATACCATTTTTAGTAGTAAGAAGTATTTCAGATAAACCAAATGGACAGAATGAAATAACATTTGATAAGTTTTTAGAAAAAGCATCTAGAAGATGTGCATATATAATAAATGAATTTTTTACACACCAATAAAAAGGTGTGTTTTATTATATCTTTGTTCTTTACAAAAATTTCAAGAAAAAACTTTAATAAATTGCTTTACAAAAAATAATAACTAGTATAAAATAAAAAAGACAAAATAGGACAAAATATAATTAATTTTTCTTGCCAGATTTTTAAGATAAAAAGTTTATAAATACTACTTAAAAAATTTTGCAAAAAGTTAATAAGAAAAGATACGGAGGAAAAAATGAATAACAAAAAAGAGTTAAGTTATAAAGACTTAAAAATGGTATGTAATAGAGATATGTTTCATTTTGAGACAACTCAAGACTTAGAATCAGTAAATGATGGTATAGGACAAGAGAGAGGAATAAAAGCATTACAATTTGGTTTACAAGTTGATGTAAAAGGATATAACATATATATTGAAGGACCAAGTGGAGTTGGAAAAACAATGTATACAAAAAACTATTTAGATAGTATTGCACCAAAGAAAAAAGTTCCAAATGACTGGTGTTATATATATAATTTTCAAAATCCAAATGAACCAATAGCAGTATCATTACCAGCAGGTCAAGGAAAAGAATTTAAAGAGAGTATGGATGGATTTATCCAAGAAGTAAAAAAAGATATAAAGAAAACATTTAATGCTGATGATTTTGAAAAAGAAAAAGCTTTAATAAAACAAGAATTTGAAGCACAAAGAGAAGTTGTAATGCAAAAATTAACACAAGATGCATTTAAAGAAGGATTTCAAGTAAAATCTGCACAAAATGGAATTTATATGATGCCAATTGTAGAAGGCAAAGTAATAGAAGAAGAAGAGTTTGAAAAATTAGAAGAATCAGTAAAACAACATTATGAAGAAAAGTCAACTGTTGTACAACAACAAATAATGGAAGCAATTGGACAAATTAAACAAATAGAAAGAGAAGCAGATAAAAAAGTTTCTGAATGGCAATCAAATATTGCATTATTAACAGTAAATGCGCATATAAATTTTATAAAAGCAAAATATAAAAGAAATAAAAAAATAAATAAATTCTTAACAGATATAAAACAAGATGTATTAAAAAATGTTTCATATTTTTTAGAAGAAGATAAACAAGCTCAAAATAACCAACCACAACAAGGGCCAATGGCAAAAAAACAAGATCCATGTTTAAATTATAGAGTAAATTTATTTATTGATAATAGTGAAACACAAGGCGCACCTGTAATAATGGATTCAAATTATTCATTTAATAATTTATTTGGAAAATTAGAATATGAAAATTATTATGGTTCATTTAAAACAGATTTTACAATGTTAAAACCTGGTTTATTACAAAAAGCAAATGGAGGATATATTATATTCCAAGCTAAAGATTTATTAGCGAATGGGATATGTTATGAAGAATTAAAAAGAGTTTTAAGAGTTAAAGAAGTATCAATAGATAATTCAATAGAACAAAGGTCATCTATGACATTAATTTCATTAAAACCAGAACCAATTCCAATTGATTTAAAAGTAATATTAATAGGAAGTTCTAATATATATCATACATTACTTTCAATGGATAGTGATTTTAGAAGACTATTTAAAATAAAAGTAGAATTTGAAGAAACTGCACCAATTACAGAAGAAAATGTAAATAAACTTGCACAATTTGTTCATTCATTTTGTGAACAAGAAGAATTGCCACAATTGGATAAATCAGCAATGGCAAGTGTTGTAGAATATGCATCAAGAATTGCAGGAGATAATAATAAAATATCAACAAGATTTACAGAATTAGCACAAGTTGTAGGTGAAGCTGGAACGTGGGCAAAGTTAGCTAAAGCTAAGGTGGTTACATCAGATTTTGTGAAAAAAGCATTAGAAGAGAGAGTTGAAAGAATTAAAAAATATGATGAAAAATATTTAGAAATGATAAAAGAAAATACATTATTAATAAATACAACAGGTTCATTAGTGGGAGAAATTAATGGATTAACAGTTATGACAATAGGTGATTATACATTTGGTAAGCCTGCAAAGATAACTGTAAACACATATACTGGAAAACAAGGTGTTGTAAACATAGAAAGAGAAGTTGATTTATCAGGTTCAACACACTCAAAAGGTGTATATATTTTATCAGGATATTTAGGAGAACTATTTGCACAAGATATTCCATTATGTTTAACAGCAAGTATATGTTTTGAACAATTATATAATGGTGTTGATGGTGATAGTGCATCAAGCACAGAGCTTTATGGATTATTATCAAGTTTATCTGAAATACCAATTAAGCAATCAATTGCTGTTACAGGTTCAGTAAACCAAAAAGGACAAATTCAACCAATTGGTGGAGTTAATGAAAAAATAGAAGGATATTTCCAAATTTGTAAAATGCGTGGATTAGATGGTTCACATGGTGTTATGATACCAGTTCAAAATGTTGAGAATTTACAATTAAATGATGATGTTGTTGAAGCAGTAAAAAATAATTTATTCCATATATATGCTGTTTCTACAATAGATGAAGGTATTGAAGTTCTAACAGGTGTTCCAGCAGGAAAGAAAGATAAAGATGGAAAATTCCCAGCAGGTACAGTAAATTATTTAGCTTATGAAAAATTGAAAAAATATGCTAAAATTTGTGAGAAATAGTTAAATGAAAAAAATATTAGTTTTGATAATAAGGGGTCTATAATTATAGATTCCTTATTCTATTGACATAGAGCCATAAAGAAAATGTGGGATATTCTCCCACATTCGTTTTTAAACTCCTTGATTTTCCCACCTTAACTTTCGTAGTTCGTAACATATATTGATTAGCTTGTCTTTTTGAACTTGAAAATAATTATCAGTCATAGCAATCCAACCAAGTTTATCATAGTATTCTAATGCTTCTTTAGCTAGTTTTTCGAGTTCGATGCTAGCTTCATTAACATTACCAAATTTTAATTTACATTTACCATATGATATTTTTATTTCTCCTTTTTGTGGAAGATCATCAAATTTTAATAATATTTTTAAGAGAGAAAATAAATGGATTACATTATCTGCGCTTTCCATAAACCGCCACATTGGAAGTATTATTGTAATGATTATAATAGCAATTAAAAGGATGATAAAAGTAATAAAGAATACCAAGAAGTGTTGCAACATAAAATAACCTCCTCAAATATTGAGCTCAATTTAATATTAAATACGTGATAATAATATTATACATGACTTTTAATAAATTTGCAATGAAGATGTTGAAAAATTAATTCAAATGAACTAAAATATAAAAGTGGAGGAAAATATGCAAGAACAAGAATATAAAATAGAAAATATAAAATCATTTGAATTAGCAGATATATTTGATTGTGGCCAATGTTTTAGATGGAATAAACAAGATGATGGAAGTTATACAGGAGTATTTAAAGAAAATGTAATGAATGTCCAAAAAAATGGGGACACTGTAATATTTAAAGGAATATGCAATGGGGATATAAAAGAAATTGTGCAAGATTATTTTGATTTAAATCGTAATTATGAAGAAATAAAAGAAACTTTATCCCAAATAGATGATAATGTAAAAACAAGTATACAATATGGACAAGGAATTAGAATTTTAAATCAAGATTTATGGGAAATGATAATATCTTATATTATTTCAGCAAATAATAATATTCCAAGAATAAAAGGAATAATTGAAAGAATATCTAAAACATATGGAAAAGAAATAGAATGGAACGGAGAAAAATATTATACTTTTCCTACAGTAGAAGAATTAAAAGATGTAACAGTAGAAGATTATAGGAAACTTGGAACAGGTTTTAGAGATATAAGATTATATGAGACTGTACATATGATATTAGATAAAAAAGTAGATTTAGAACAAATGCAAAATAATCCGAATACAATGGAAGTTAGAGAACAATTATTAACATTATCAGGAGTTGGACCTAAAGTAGCAGATTGTATTTTATTATTTTCAACATTAAAAAGATTTGAAGTTTTCCCAATTGATGTGTGGGTTAGAAGAGTTATGAACGAACTTTATATAAAAAATGAAGATGAAACAAAAGTTAATAAAAAAGAATTGGAAAAATTTGCACATGAAAAATTTGGAAATTTAGCTGGTATTGCTCAACAATATTTATTTTATTGGAAGAGAGAAGCATAAAAAACGATTGGCATTGCGCCAATCGTTTTTCTATTTTACAACAACATTGTAAATTTTATTTTTTACATAAATTTCTTTAACGATAGACTTTCCATCAAGTTTTCCTTCTAAAGTAGAATGAACTTTTTCTTTAACAGAAGATTCATTTTCATCTAAATTAATTATACCAATACAGTTATTCATCTTCTCATCTCCTCTTCTATCTTAAACTTCCATTGCTTCTATTACACTACCGCTTTTAATATCTTCTTTAGATGCTATAACAGATATTTTTTCACCATTTCCTATTTTACAATCTTTTCTTATTTTTGCTTCTCCACCGATTATGGCTTTATTAATAACTACATTATCACCTATCTTAGCATCTGTCATAATTACAGAATCCTTAATAACAGTATTCTTACCAACATACACACCTTCAAATAATACTGAATTTTCTACCGTACCATGAACTGTGCATCCCTCAACAACTAATGAATTTTTAACATTAGCATCTTTTCCTATATACTGAGCCGGTCTTACAGGGCTTACAGAATAAATCTTCCAATCATCTTCATAAAGATTTAATCCACTTTCTCTTTTTAATAAGTCCATATTTGCTTCCCAAAGGCTACTAATTGTACCTACATCCTTCCAATATCCTTTGAATGGATATGCAACTAATTTTCTACCTTCGTCTAACATTTTAGGAATTATGTTCTTCCCAAAATCATTGCTTGATTCTTTATCCTTCTCATCTTCTTTTAAAGCTTGTCTTAAGACTTTCCAGTTAAATATATAAACTCCCATTGAAGCCATGTTACTTTTTGGGTTAGCTGGCTTTTCTTCAAATTCATATATTGATAAATCATCATTAGTATTCATTATTCCAAATCTACAAGCCTCTTCCATAGGAACTTCTATTACAGCAATTGTTGCTTCAGCATTTTTTTCCTTATGGAATTGAAGCATTTTATCATAGTCCATCTTATATATATGGTCTCCTGATAAAATTAATACATATTCTGGATCATATCTATCAACAAATTCAATATTTTGATAAATGGCATTAGCTGTTCCCTTATACCAGTTACCTCCCTTTTCTTCTTGATATGGTGGTAATATACTTACTCCTCCATCTCTTCTGTCTAAATCCCATGGAGTACCTATTCCAATATGCGCATTTAATTCTAAAGGTTTATATTGTGTTAAAACTCCAACAGAATAAATTCAATTACTTAATGGAAAATCTATAATTCTATATTTTCCCCCATATGGAACTGCCGGCTTAGCTAATTTTTTTGTTAATACACCTAATCTTGATCCTTGTCCGCCTGCTAATATCATAGCAACCATTTCTTTTTTTCTCACTATTATCCCCATCCCCTCTTAATTTAATATGCCGCAATAAACTTATTACACTATTAAATTACATTTTCTTATTTATGTTAAATTTATTATTTTCGGTTAAACTAATGATATAGGACATACGATGTAATGGAGCACTTTTAACATTGTGCGGATATGCATTACCACACAACTTGTCTCCGAGTGCCAGAATTATCATATAGAAAAGGGGATACATTATGAAGAAAGAGCTTTTTTAAAAGCATTTAAAATTAAAATCTATATTAAACTTTGTAAAATTTACTCATTATTTAAAAATTATGGAATAGTTCTTTTTAATAAGGCACTTTATTTATAGAAAAGTGCCTTATTTTTTCTATAAAATCTTTAAAATTTTATATTCATGAGATTTTAACTCTATCTCAATTTGACTATTTTTTACTTCATACCTTTTATCATTACTCATTAAATCAATAACGGTATTTCCATCATTAACATCATATAATGAAATATTCTCTTTCTTTTCCATAGTATTAACTACAACCACTATCTTTTCATTTCCTATTAGCCTTTCATATCCTAAAACTTCGTTATTAAAATCTAAGAACTTTATTTCTCCGCTCTTCAATGCCTCTTCACTAGCCCTGATATTAGATATCTTAGTATAGAAATTTAAGATATCCTTGTTTTCCTTTCCCCAAGGATATGCCTTTCTATTATATGGATCTTTACCTCCAGTCAGACCAGCTTCATCTCCATAATATATTAGTGGAACACCTGGCAATGTCATTTGAATAACTACTGCTAATTTTAATAAGCTAATATTATTATTTAAAATAGTTAATACTCTTTCAGTATCATGATTTCCTAAAATATTCATAGTTGAATAAAAATATTCCTTTGGATAGTTTTCCTTAAGAGACATATATTTTTTAATAAAATATCTATTTCCAATATAATTTCTAACTAAATCTAAAATTATTTGTCTTAAAGGATAGTTTGTAACTGAATCTAGTTCACTTCCAAATAAATATTCTCTTCTTCTATTATAACTGTATTTATTAGATGCATCCTCCCATACCTCGCCGATCAATACCCCTTCAGCTTTTACTTCTTTAAGCTTTTTCTTTAAAATTTTAATAAATTCATCCGGTAATTCATCGGCAACATCTAATCTCCACCCACTTGCTCCAAGCTTTAACCATTTTTCTATTATTGAATTATTATTTCTAATTATATAATCTAAATAACTTGGATTTAATTCATCAACATTAGGCATGTTAGAAAATCCCCACCATGCTTCATATAACTTTGGATAATCATTAAATCTATACCATCGGTAATATGGTGACTCCAAAGATTGATAGGCTCCTAAAGAATTATAATTCCCAAACTTATTAAAATACTTACTATCACTTCCCGTATGACTAAAAACCCCATCTAATATGATTCTCATTCCTAAATCTTCAGCTTCACTACATAGTTCCTTAAATATTTCTTCATCTCCAAACATTGGATCTATTTTTTCATAATCTCCAGTATCATATTTATGACAGCTTGGTGAATCAAATATTGGATTAAGATATATTGTACTTACTCCTAATGATTTTATATACTTTAATTTTTTCTTTACGCCTAAAAGATTTCCACCATAGAAATCCCATCTAACTATATTTCCTTGTTCATCTTTTATATACATTGGATCATCATCCCATTTTCCATATATAAAAGTATTTTTTTTAGGATTTAATACTTTTCCTTCTTTATTCCCATTGAAAAACCTATCTACAAATATCTGATATATAATCCCTTTCTTATACCAGTTAGGAACTTTCTCATTAGAGTATATAGTTATTTGATAACTTTTAGGATCATTAAAGTACGTTTGTCCTTCTCCACCTAAAGATTCTATATTATTGCCATATAAAATATTTCTACCACAATAATTTACCCTAAAATAGTAATATATCAATCCAAAGCAGTTGCTAGTATCTATTTCATTTTCATAAACCCAACTATTTACGTATCCATTCCATCCTATTTCATTCATTTGAACTTCTACTTGATTATTATAAAAATTAATCAAATTAATATAAACTGAACACTTTTTACTAGTCCATATTCTAATTCGCACTTTAGTTCCTATAGTAACTGCTCCAAATGGATTTCTTAACTGAATATTATGCGAATCATGGAAAATTTGTATATCATCCAAATTCACATTCCTCCTATAAATTTTTATATATTACAGTAGATCCCCATATACCAGTTGCATATTCCTGAATAGTTCTATCTGATGAAAAGATACCTGAATGTGCTATATTAACACCACACATCCTTTGCCATTTTTCTTTATTCATATAAAGTTTATTAACCTTATCTTGTGCTGCTAAATAAGCATCAAAATCTTTCAATACAAAGAACTCATCATTATATGTTAATAAATTCTCATATATTGTTCTAAATCTATCTTTATCACTACAATATTTACCATTAATTAAATCGTTAGTTACTCTTTGTAATCTTGGATCATTGTTACAAACATCCCATGATGAGTATCCACCTTGTTTATGATAATTTAGTACCTCTTCAGCATTTAATCCGAAAATAACGATATTATCTTCTCCAACCTCATCTTTAATTTCTATATTAGCTCCATCTAAAGTTGCTATTGTAATAGCACCATTCATCATAAACTTCATATTAGATGTACCAGAAGCCTCCTTAGTAGTAGTTGATATTTGTTCACTTAAATCTGTTGCTGGTATTATTTTCTCTGCTAAAGATACTTGATAGTTTTCAAGCATTACTACTTTAATTTTATCATTTACTCGTGGATCATTATTTACAGTTTCAGCTACTCTGCATATTAATTCAATTATATTCTTTGCTAAATAATATCCTGGTGCTGCCTTTCCTGCAAATATAAAAGTTCTTGGTATTATATCTAAATTAGGATTTTCAATTAATTTATTGTAAAGATCCATTATTCTTAAACAATTTAATGTTTGTCTTTTATATGCATGTATTCTTTTAATTTGAACATCAAAAATTGAATTAGTATCAATAACTATTCCATTTGATTTATAAATTTCTTGTGCTAATCTTTCCTTATTATCTTTCTTTATCTGTCCAAGCTTTTCTAATACGCCTGGATCATCTAAATAATTTTTAAAGTTTTCTAAATCAGTAGGATGTTTTATAAAGCTATCTCCAATTGTATCTACCAAAAGCTTAGTTAATTTAGGATTAGATCTTATTAACCATCTTCTATGTGTAATACCATTTGTTTTATTATTAAATTTAGATGGATATAAATAATAGAAATCTGACATTTCTCTCTTTTTTAATATTTCGGTATGAAGCTTTGCAACTCCATTTACACTATGGCTACCTACT
>ERZ773145.2777-NODE-2777-length-11878-cov-10.513914_pt1 | contig 11878 bp, 14 predicted proteins | sample MGYA00580848_ERZ773145 | MGnify/ENA primary metagenome ERZ773145 (study PRJEB29015, sample SAMEA2737858) | human gut metagenome | biome: human gut; feature: human-associated habitat; material: faeces | place: China | collected 2012 ... | reverse complement strand
TGGCGAATCTGATTCTGGCTGACAGACCTCATCTGGCAGCTTGATTCAGTGCGCCCGGCGAGCCTGATGGGTAACTTGCACGAATTTTACAGCATGTCACTCTTTTTATGGCAATGGGGCGTTAATTGTGCGGTGTTGCCCTAATATAATCATCAATCCATTGTATGGGAAGAACATTGCGATCATTGTTAGAATTACAACCGTATAGATAATGAAATCTTTGTCTATGCTCGGTTTCACGATGGAAGATTGAATAGCAAGTCCGAATTTTTCAGACACGCTATAATTTCCGTATTTCAATTCGTGCTTTACCTCATACATCTTTATGCGCCTGAGAATAAAGAAAGTTGGCTGTGTATACATAATACATAATACCACAACGGAGTAAAATTGTAAACCCCCGCCAAGCAGAATCAGTCCTGCTATTGCCGCGCCGCCGATAAGCAGCGAGATAGAATAATGAAGAAAAAAGATATGTGTAAGTCTTAACTCACGCAGCTTTTTGAAACAGTATATCATTTCGTCCTCCAAACAAACAGGTGCCTCACGGTGAGGCAGGTGATTATATTTCTGGTGTGAAGCTCACGCCTGCTCGACGATCGTGACGTATTCTTCAAGCTCGGTGAGTTCATATTCCACCAGCAGAGCTTTCATTGCTTCAGTGCAGCCTGAATTACGGTACTCATCAAAAGCTTCGCAGTATCTTTGCTTATCGGTACATTTTATATCGACAGGACGGTAGCCGCCTTTTAACAGTTCAAGGTTAAGAACAAGCCTGCCTGTTCGCCCGTTACCGTTACCAAACGGGTAGACCGTTTCAAAGCCAAGATGGAACTGTGCCATTCTGGCAAAGAAATCAATATCCGCTTTTCCGTAGTCACTGAGCAGCTTCATCATCTGGCGCTCAATATCATAAAGCTTTGATGTAGCGCTTGTGCTTCCTACCGCTGTTAAGGCATTGCGCCTGAACAAACCAGTTTTAAATCGGTCGTCTGTAAGAAAGTGAAGCATATTGATTTCAAATGTATCCAGCAATCTGTTATTATATTGCGACTGCGACATTTCAACAATATAATAAAAAGCGTCTTTGTGTCCGATGACTTCAAGCTGTTCTTTCAAAGGATGACCGGCGATTGCAATACCATCTTTGAAAATCAGAGCAGTTTCCTGGAGAGTGAGTGTACATCCCTCGAGTGCATTGGAATTGTATGTGTTCCGAATCGCAAATACCTCAAGAAGTCTTTTTTCCTCACCATAATTCAGTGGCTGGAGCTGCGACAGCTTTTGGCGAAGCTCTTCAATTCTGCTAAGCTGGCTATATAAATCCATAAGAGTTTTCTCACTTTCATTAACTGGTGCCTCACCGTGAGACACCTCACATTTCGGCAGTGTTTTCCTTATCCTGCTTCTTCAGAATAAGTTCTCGTATCTGTTCCTTGCTCAGATCACCATGACCGAATACTGCCGCAGAGCATTCCGCCATTGCAGCACGGCTGTTTTCCAGATTTTCTGACAGCAAACGCCCGACAGAACCGACCAGCTTTACAACACACCCTTGCTCCCAGAAAGTCCGAGAATCAAGATAATTCTGTGCGTATTCATTCCCGGAGTTGGCAGCTCTCGTCAAATATTCAGTGCCGGCTTCCGTGTCCCTTTCTGTGCCGGTCCCATTGCATAACATTTTTCCGACTACAAATTCCGAAAGATGATTACCTTCGTCGGCGGCTTTTTTCAGCCACTTGAATGCTTTTTCGTAATCTATATCCGTTCCATAGCCGTCATAAAACATTCTGCCTATCCGGTAGTGAACATATGCCTTTTGTCTGGTTCGTGGTTCGATCTCCAAAAAGCCGTTCAGTGCTTCACGGTAGATTTCAAAATTGTGTCCCTGACATAGATTCCTGCGGTAGAGGTCTGCAATTTCATACTTGGCAAGGATATTCCCTTTGTCGGCTTCTTTGGAGAATAGCTCCAGTGCTCTGTCGTAATCCTTATCCTTTACAGCATTTCTGGCTTCTCTTATTGCAAATGAGCTGATATACAGCTTTCGTGATACAGGTGCCTCACCGTGAGGCAGGTCATTATTGGGACCAGGCGTAGCGTTTCTATCAATGTTCTGGTCTGAATCAGGCTTATCATTGAAAAACGGAGGTGCCTCATCGTGAGGCAGCTCTGTATCATTGTGAGCCTGGAACGAGTTATCAGCCGAAGTGTTCCAGTGTCCGGCTTTCTGCTCTTTCATTATTAGCTTTAATATTGCGTTACCGATGGAGCTTTCGATTTCGTCATTGATTTTACCCATGAATGTAGCTAATTGCAGCTTGCCGTAATTGGTTTCATCGCTATGAAGCATTTCGTTATACAACCGACGAAGCTCGCATATTTCTTCATAGGTTGACCTGAAATCGGGATTGTTATCTATGATGAAATGGGATAATATATCAATCTCTTTCTTGACTTCGGCTGGCATATATTTATATGCAGTGCGTCCCTTTTTAGGAATTATGTCGTGGATATGCTCTATCCCAGCGATAATTTTTCGCGAGTAAACATCTGATGGAATTTCAGCAAGTGAACTAGCAGCGTAATCGGCTATGTCGCTTCGAAGTTTCCTTATCAGCTTATCTTCATTATTATGGAGTGCAACGAACTGATCGTGATATGTGCTTTTTATTGCAGCTATCCGTATATTGTCACATACTATAGGATCAACTTTGTTTATAAGAACCTGCTGCTGTTTATCCCACCATATGATATGTACATGAGGCTGTCCCTCTTTAAGGTGGACTGCGGCAAGATATTCAATGTTTTCAATTTTCATATTCATGCAGTTGGCAATATCACTAATGTGATATTTTACCCAGTTTTCCCAATCGTCCAGAGTGTTTAAGCCGGCTTCAACTGCACTTTCGGGAGTAAAGGAGAACACACTGTGAAACACATTGCGATGTGGTGTGGATATTTTGCGGACGTATTTCTGCATTTCAGACGTACTGTACTTGTCCGAGAACTTCCCGTTTATATATCCAAAAAGTCCGTTATTATATTCAGCCATGTTGTCAGCAGCGTGCTTTCCAGTAATGTCATAATCAATGGTATGGTCAGCATTATCAAACTTAGCAGCGTGCTCACGTTCACCCATGTATTTAACAAGATTGGTTTCGTGAGATGTTTTTAGGACGTGCTCACGCTCACCGATATACTTGACATAATGCGAGTTGCGTGACGCAGAGAATTTGCGCCCGTTATCACCAACGTGTTGTTGCTTGTAAATTATCTTTGGCATGATATCATCTCACTTTCATTAGGTGCCTCACGGTGAGGCATCTAAACATAGACCGCAGCAGGCTACCGATGCGGTCAAAGAGCTACCTTTTCCGGGTTAGTTAAAAGGGAACAATATTTTGCGAAAAAGATAAAAATATGTTGTCAGCGTTCCAAAGGAACCTACAAGAAATGCAACTGGGCGAAGGTAATTTGCTATTTCAATAAGAGTAGAATATAGCTCTATTCCTACTTCTGATTCATTTGTAAGCGATTCTATGATTGTAGGAAGAAAATTCCCCAAAGTTGCAAAGGCTGCAAATCCCAGACCAATCAGAAAAATATAAACTATGTCTTTTGAAGGTGCAAATTCATGTCTTTTCATAGACCTTTTTTTCTTTTTGGCAGCTTTCAGAAATTCGTTCATGAACTTTTCTCGCGTATCGGCGTCCGCATTTTCTATTCCCTCAAGCAGTTCGGTCATGCAAATGTTGAGGTCTGGCTTTGCAACGACAGCGGGAGCATTTTCAGCATGAACGACAGCTACATCGATGTCAGCCGCTTGATTCGGAGCAGGAGGTTCGTAAGCTATGTGTTCGGGAGTGTAGCTAGGCAATTTTTCAGACGAAGCAGTAAGTGAGCTGCGCTGAATACTATCTTCTTCATCCATCAGGTGGACAGGGGTGTATTCACGCCCCTGAAAAGGTTTTGTGAGATTAACAGCCATATAGTTTTGTTCCTTTCAGCATTATTAGGTGCCTCACCGTGATGCAGCAGCCTGTTTATTAGTAGGAATCCATGACTAATATTTTATGCATGGATAATATCGTGTGTATGCAGTTAAATGAATCAAAAGTAAACGTCGTACAGAACGTGCATGAGGAAAAGATAGAATATCGTTTTCCAACAGCTCAATAAGCTGATTGAATTCAGGTATAGTTTTGATTCTCTTAAAAGCTTCTAAATAAATGCACGAACTGAATACCCGAATTTGAGGAGGGATATCTTTGATTTTGATATCTAAAGAATCAAAATAAAGCTCCTCGTATTTTTGACACAATGCATATTGGGATTCTTTTCGTTTATTAACCGAATACATATTTATTTCTTCACTCTTTCAATAATTTTTGTTTAGGTGCCTCACCGTGATGCACCTGTTCATTTTATTTATCGCTCGGAGTATCCAAATCAGCATTGAGCCATTCATGAGCTTCCGCAAGATACTCGGCGTCAGACTTGGGTTTAGTTCGAGTTATGCGGCAGGACTGTCGGAGTGCGTTGGCGAGTATTTCTTCCGGAGTAGCCTGATCAATGTAGTTTTCGGCGAGGACTGCCACATTACACTGTAACGCTGCGGACGATACTCTTGTTGTAACCGCCTGCATTTTTATCAGTCGATCCATGTACTGCTTCATTGTGACAGCCAGGGTATTTTCTATTTCCTCGCGAATGTAAGAGCGTATCTCTGATTGATGGCTTTCGTAAGTTTCAACAGACAATCCCTGCTCAATAAATTTTCTTATAGCCTGAGAAGAAGTGATGTGATTCTGAGCAGCATATTTGTTAAGTGATTCAACGGTATCCGGCGGTAAAACAACTGACCTCTGAAGATTTTTTCTTGGCAACCTCTTTCACCTCCTTTGAAATGTAATATTGTGGATATCACCACAAATGGTGTACCTGAAATGTGGGTACACCACCGGCAACGCCTTTGGCGTTGCGCTGTTAAGTAGTGCGGTACACCGCACTATTCCTGCCGCACGGAGTGCGGACGCCGCCTGCGGCGGCGCGATTACCGAAAAAAGAATTTTTTCGGCGCTGCCTCACCGTGAGGCACTCATTCTGCTGGATTATGGTGCATCACGGTGAGGCACCTGCATACTACATTTCCGGTTCATATTCATCATCAGCTTCTTCATCGCTGCTTTCCTCAGCGATATCTTCACGGGCTTCATTTGCCCATTCAGGTATGTGTTCCTCACGCATTGCACCGAGGAAACAATCATTGGTGAGGGAAGCTTCTTCACGTTCGTAAAGGAATATTCCATTTATCTCGCTTCCGTAATCCTCGGGGTTGCAGCCAGGTCCTTCCTGCGCAAGGAAAAGCTGATTCTCCGGAATAACGTCACGGGAGTTGATGTGTTCGGGGCGAACGATCATTATTCTTCCGGTAAAGTCGGAAATATTGCCCTTGTCAACATAGATATCGCCATACAGATATTTGTCTGTAATTTCTTTGATTTCATCTTCGTGATCATCTATGTATCCTTGCATATCTTCATCATAGCCGTACCCGAAATCATCTCGGTACTTTTCAGCCATATCTGTGATTATGCTTTCCATGCCCGACCAATCCGGAAGAACGCCGCGTTCGCTAAGCAGTTCTTTAAAGTGACTCTCGACATTCTGCTGCTCGACCATGTTCCATACGCCGTTGCGCTCCTCATCGGTCAGTTCAAATTGCATATTCTGACCGTTGACGGTTCGGATGATCGAGCCTATTTTGGGCGCAGGCTCTTCAAAGCGTGTGTGATGATTTACGTCAGAGAGCGCACGGGAATAAAGATCGTGGTATGCGGAAAGAAGATTGCTTTGTGAATCGTTTGATGTGAAATAGTGTCCCTGTATCGTTGATAGACCGCCGTCATGATTGCCGTTGTACCATGTAGCATAATAGCTCGGCATATTCTTGTTCTGACCGAGGAGGAATTCAGCGTAAGGGGTTTTAACCGTCTGAATTATGCGGTAGCCTTCGACCTCACGCTCTTTACTCCTGTTCATTTCCATGAAATTGAACCTTACTTCCTCTGCCACGTTATCAAGAAGAACCGGATGAGCACTTTCCAGCGTCCGGTCAGCTATTCTTCTGAGCTCTTCTGCATTGGGATAATTAACGAGGTATTTTTTTGCCCATTCCTTATTAGCGATATCAACGCGCCCGTCATTTTTAAGGCTATCAACCCGGAGCGCAAGCATAAGCATTGTTCGCTCAAAGCCGTATTTTTCGGTAACTTCTGCGGTGATTGTCTTGACGTCAAGATATTTAGTGGTGAAATTGAAATTTACGGCAATAGAATGACGTATAAATGCCCCACATTTATCACACAACTCCAGGTTCTTAAGATACTGTTCGCGCTCACCATTCTTTTTGGCGTACTCAAGATTGTTCTTGTAAATTTCCATTGTGAATTCCTTTCCATTATAATTGTTATGTCAACAAACTAACAGTTCATCCTATTTCCATTTCACATTCATCGTCCGGCTGTTCCTCCTGTGCGGTTTGAACGTGAAATGTTGAAAGATATTCTCCGGTATAGGAGTAGAGTTCATTTTCTCCGGGAAGACAGAGCTGATTGGATTCGATGCAGCGGAAAATATCAGCGTTCTTACCGGTAGTGTTTGCTCTGATAAAATCCGCATATGAAAATTCATCGTTATAGCCCATTTCGGGAAGCGAGGATATATCCTGTGCAATGTCACTCAGAGTGTTTCCGGGAGGAAGAATTCCAACTGGCTGAAAATGAAAGCCATGATACGAGAAATACGAGTTGCTGTTGCTGCTGACATATTCACGAACACTCATTCCTTCAGGCTCAACCTGCCGGAACTGCTGTAGATCCTCGTTCCAGTCCTTGCCGTGAGTCGGATAACATATATGTACCTTGAGCTGGCGATCAGGAAAATCGTGCAGGAGCTTTTCCTTAGAAGCTGCTGCGCCATTACGTCCGCCTTCATCGTTGTCAAAAGAAAACCACACCGATGATATTTCGGGGTGGTTGTCCATGTATTTCTTTATGCTTTCATAGCTTCCGCAGCCGTTAGTGCTCAGACGGTGGTCTGCTGTCCAATCCTTACCGAGCAGCTTTGAAAAGGTGGCATGGGACATTGCGTCAATGGGACTTTCAAAGAGCCTCAGGACATTACTCTTTCCGTTCATTGCAAAGGTGTATGCCTTATCTCCTCCGGATACCTCTCCACGAAATTGAACCTGTGTCGTGCCTCTCTGAGCGCAGGAGCGGATGTTACCTTTTTCATCACGCCCGAAGAAAAGGCAGTTGTGATGCGCGCTGTCCTCAGCAATCATCTTGCGCTGCAGCATACCCTTGACGATTTCCGGATCAATGCCTCTTGTCCTTATAAGGTATGCCATTACCCGACTTGGCTTAACATCATGGGCAGGTACAGTAAATATTTTTTCTTTCGGTAATTCTTTCTTTACATTTGCAGGCGCTTTACGGTCAAGACGAACCTGTTCTGACACTCCGTTCACAACGTTCTTGGCTATGAAGTCAAGCGCCTGCTCTCTGCTGCAGCCCAGCTTATCTATTACAAGGTCGATTGAAAAACCGTGCCTCCCGTCCGAGAACCTATACCAGTTGTTGCCCTCGCGGTAAATGCACAGTCCCTGTTCGTCTTTCATTTTCCAGGCTTTCTGGTCGCTGGCTCTTTCGTTTATCTCCATTCCGAGTGCAAGAGCCACATCAATGCATGGCGCATTGGTCAGACGGTAGTAATCATCTCTGGAGTACTTGTACTGTGCCATATGTATCATCCTTTCATAGTCGTAGTCGGTGTCTCACCGTGAGGCACCTATGCTCAATCGTGTTTGTTTCGATCTTCCAAGAAAGCTGCTTTCATTTCGTCAAGGCTTACACCAAGAACCTGGGATATGTCGATGATGATTTCAAAGCGGGGATTCTGGTTATCTCCGTTTTCGATACCATGCAGTGAGGAAACCGGGTGTCCAGACAACTTTGCCAGTTTGGCTAACGACAATCCTAATTCTTTCCTCTTCTGGGCAATAAAATTTCCAAACATGTTGACACCCCTTTCGTTTTGTGGTACAATGTGTTTATTGGAACAGTTTGACATTTCGTTTTCTTTATTTTGCTTGATAAGTTCACCTATCAGACGTTTGTAAACACGAAAATTGTCTATTAAAGTGTTATTTCCCCTGACTATCTCCAGGAAGCATCTGGTTAGTTTAACGACAATTATTATAAACAGAACAACTGATGCAATGATTAAGATTATCTGCTTTATATCAGTAGGTTCAGAATTGGAGTAGGCTTCTATCTGAAAAAGCGCTGACAAAATAAGTAGTCCTATCAATGAAGCAGAAACCCAGTACATAAATGCAATGCACAGTAACTTTGCCCATTTAAAACGAATAGTTCGAGGCAAGGTTTCAAATTCAATCATGCACCAAATTGCAGAATGCAATATGCCTATAATCAGAATGATATGACTCCAAAAGACACCGTCCACTGAAATATTAATTCCGGCTGTATTATAAATTGGGAAATTCATTGTTTCACCTCAAAAATTGTTTGTATATGGAGGAACTTGTATGACTACTAACTTAACAGAAGCAAATGAAACGTCCATCAATAATGGAAAGAACGCTAAATCGTTTTTTTGCAAATTGAATAAACTTGTGAAAAAATACAAGGAATTTGGAATAACAATATGTGCAATTGTCGGTACACTGGCAACTTTTTATTGGAACCTGTTATGTGAAATGTATTACAACGGGTATGCTAAAGGTTTGGGAATTGATACCCGCTTCATTGAGAAAGATAGCCAGGGTTTATTTATTTCAATATTGATATATCTGAGCAGCTCTTTATTGCTGTTACCTGCAATAAAAAAGATTGATGACCAATTAGATAAGAATATGAACAAACCTGGTAAAGCATTTTTATCGTTCCTTGCATCTGTGGGTTTAGCAATTATACCTTTGGGGGGATTTTTGCTAATGATAATACTGACCCAAGGAGTATTTTTAACAGAACTTCTCTTCTTGCCATTTGTCATATTGGCACTCCTCTTAAATTCGGCCGTTGTATTTTTCATCCAATTTATCTGTTTGTTTTTTGAATTTATTATAAAACAATTAAAGAAACTTAAAAAATCGGAATGCGATAATAGTCAACAACAGAATAATGACGAGTCTAATACTACTATAGCTCCTCCAAATATAAGTCAGCCTCGCAATAATTGGGGTAAACTGCTTTTAGCAGCACTCCTTATTTCTATAATATTTATGCCTATCTCATATTTGTTTGGCTGGCACCAAGCTTCACAAAAAGAATATTTCGATTTTATCGTTGATAAATATACTGACGAAATTAGCGTCAACAATTCACCCGGTTACAATCTTATCTTATCACAGAATTCTGAATACTATTGCCTCTCAGGATACACAATATCAAAAGTCGAAGGAAAAGAAGTTATAAAGATTTTACCAGACTATCAAACCATAGTTCCGAAAAGCGATGATGAAAGTGTCATAATAATCAGAAAGCATTTTGTGAATGTTGGAAAGGAATCGTGTGTGACATATACATAATTTGCTTCTTACATTTCACATTCCGGCTCATCTTCCTCGTCCTCTTCGTTTTCCGGGACAGAAACATCATACACATCTATATCTGGAAGCGGACGTCCGGCAGACGAGCAGCTGAATTGGAAGAAGCCTTCATCAAGCTGCTTGCCATCCGTAAGCTCATAGAAGTTGTGCTCAAGATAAGACCTGGCTTCGTCCAGGCTGTTTGCATAAAGCAGAACAGCCATAGGATTGCTGCTACGTGGACGGTAAAATTCATCGGATCTGCTGTGCAGACAGTGATAAAAAATATCAGCCGGATCATGATCAGGTGTCCGGCTGAATTTGTATAATTCCTCAAGCTGACGATTAAAGAGCGTTATATCATCGAATGCACCGGACTGGTACAATATAGACACGTTGCCGGGGAGAGCAATTATCGTTTCCTGATATTTTTCTTTCGGTACTTCTCTTGGAGTAAGCCCCAGCTCCCGCATTTTCTCAGCACGGTCGAGCGTACTCTGCCATGCTTCTTCCTTATCGGCGCACATTATCGCCAGCTCAACACGGTATCCCTTTTCTTTAAGATCGCCGCAGGTTTTCAGTGGAACATCAGCGCGGCGGCAGGTTCCCTCAATCACAAGGTTGTATCCTTCATCGCTGAGCTTTTCGATCATTGCATTAGTAATGTTGTTCGCAAAGGACTGGGTGATGTTCGCAGCGTCTTTCCCGTAAATCTTCTGGATCATCTCATAGTTAGGGTGTTCGCGGCGGAACAGATCCCCGTCAATCGAAACAATGTTACCGATTTCAGAGGACAGATACTCATGTATTGATGATTTCCCGGAACCGCCCTGACCTCCTAATAAAAAAGCAGTCGGTGATTTGACCGGCTGCTTTCCGTATGTGAGAGCTTCATAAAACCTCATAAAAGCCCTGTTAAAGTCCTCAACAGAATAATCTGAATAATCTTTCATAAATCCTCCGAAAAAGAAAAAGGACAAATGAAATTCACTTGTCCCTGTAATATTATTATGAGCAATGTTATCTGTGCGGCAGCGGTGTAGCGTCCTTTATGATACTGTCAATTTCTACAAGCCGAACCTCATGCTTGTTCAGTACCTCACGAGTATCAGAGAGCGAGAAACTCCTCTTTATCTCCTGAGCTTCGTCCTCCAGCTTCTTTATTTCTTCGGGAATTGCCTTATCCGTGTACACATAGTTTCTTGTGACAAAGCTGCTTATATGCGATACAAACTCCTTCAGGACCTCGTGAGTCTGGGTAATCTGATATCGCATAAGAGGCAGGTTATTTCTTGAGGAATCATACGGATTGTCTGTTAACATTGGTTAGCCCTCCTTGTATTAAGTGATGTACTGTCTATATTTTACTTCGAATAATGCCGTTTGTCAAGGTCAATTCAGAAACAAATTACTGCCTCACAGTGAGGCACCTATGGAGCAGCCATCAAGTAGTTACCTCTCTTGCTGCGTGTAAGCGGTTTGATAAACTCAAACCGCAATAATCTTATCACATTTCACATTCGTCTTCGTCAGAATTTTCTGATTCAGCTTCAGACTGGGAATACTGTTCCGGGAGAATCTGACTCATTCTCTCAGCGGCACGTTCAAACATATCAAGCCGCGCCTGCTGTTCGGTACTTATGTCATAATGTCCCCAGTAATAATTGTCGCCGCCTGAGCACTCCCATGTTGCGTAATTGATTCCATAGGAACTTTCGCGGCGTCCCATGACTATTTCTGTCTTATTACTAAGGCGCACTGAATCAATCACGGTAAAGCCACCGTCAACTGTTCTTGGAGTCAAGCTGCTCATCTTTCAAACCTCCATTTCATAATCGTTGAAATCAACCATGACAGTCCGTTCTTCAAGCTGGTCTGCATATTCAAGCGCCGCACTGAGGTGCGCCATGATGTCGCCGCAGAATTCGTCCGGGAGCCGTTCAGAATCAGCGTCCGACTGCCCGATGACATAATAGCTTATCTCGGCACGGACGGTATCGTCATGGCTGAAGTCATCGTCAAACTGGCTGAGTATTTCCAGTTCCTCCAGTTCGTCAGCGCTTTCAATATACGCCCCAGTGACGTAATTCTCCGAATCTAACGTGACAACGCTGAAAGTGTAGGAATGATTTTTAAGTCCGAGCTTTTCGATAAGCTCAGTGAGTTCGGTATTGTCCATGCTTACATCTCCATTTCTTCGTTTTCGCCGTCGGAATAATCGCTCATGACCGCTTCATCATGCGGTTTGTCGGCAACCTCCAG
>ERZ773145.2776-NODE-2776-length-11882-cov-8.931682_pt1 | contig 11882 bp, 10 predicted proteins | sample MGYA00580848_ERZ773145 | MGnify/ENA primary metagenome ERZ773145 (study PRJEB29015, sample SAMEA2737858) | human gut metagenome | biome: human gut; feature: human-associated habitat; material: faeces | place: China | collected 2012 ... | reverse complement strand
CCAGCCAATGTCTGAGACCGTATCCGGGATGGAAATGCGCTCCAGCCGGGTGCAGTCCTTAAAGGCAAACTCCCCGATCCTGCGGATGGTGTCCGGCAGGGTCACCTGTTTCAGCCGGGTGCAGTCCTTAAAGGCATAGCGTTCGATCTCCGTCACCGGACAGCCGTCCAGCTCCGCCGGGATGTTCGCCTCCGTCAGTATCGCACGTGCGCCTGTGATCGTCACCTCGTGCATAGGCGTGATGGTGTAGTAGATCATGTCCTGGTACACCTTCTGCCCCGTGTCATCGGCAAAAGCCGCAAACGGACACGCCGCAAAACAGAAAACCAGCGCCAGAGCCAACGCCGTCAAAAGCGACAGCCAGCGCCGCCATATCCTGTACAATTGTACATTCCTCCTTTCTATGTGATTTTAGAAGTTGTTCTTTTAGGGCTTGTTTGAAAAATCCGTACATTTGTCAAACAAGCCCTAGAAAGAAGCATCTTTTCAGCAAATTTCGAGAACAACCTTCTGCATTTTTATTATAGCATAGGATGGGGAATGCCGTCAATATTTTTTCGCATTTTTTCCACAATCGTCTGCCGCTGTCCCATCCTGCACGCAGATATGCAAAAAAGCGGCATGACGAAACCGCCATACCGCTTTCATTTTGCAAATTCATAGACAGAACAAATCCTGTCTGCGAGAATCCGACGCTAACTTATGCCAGTTCAGCGAAGAACTTGATGGTGCGAACCATCTGGCTGGTGTAGCTGTTCTCGTTGTCGTACCAAGAAACAACCTGTACTTCATACAGATCATCAGCGATCTTGGAAACCATGGTCTGAGTTGCATCGAACAGAGAACCGTACTTCATGCCGATAACGTCAGAAGAAACGATCGGTTCTTCGTTGTAGCCATAGGACTCAGTAGCAGCAGCCTTCATAGCAGCGTTGATGCCGTCAACAGTTACGTCTGCACCCTTGACAACAGCAGTCAGGATAGTGGTGGAACCAGTCGGAACCGGTACACGCTGTGCAGAACCGATCAGCTTGCCGTTCAGTTCCGGAATAACCAGACCGATTGCCTTAGCAGCACCGGTGGAGTTCGGAACGATGTTAGCTGCGCCAGCTCTTGCTCTTCTCAGGTCGCCCTTTCTGTGAGGACCATCGAGGATCATCTGGTCGCCGGTGTAAGCGTGGATCGTGCTCATGATACCGGACTGGATAGGAGCATAATCGTTCAGTGCCTTAGCCATAGGAGCGAGGCAGTTAGTGGTGCAGGAAGCAGCGGAAATGATCTTGTCGTCAGCGGACAGGGTCTTCTCGTTAACGGAGAAAACGATGGTCTTGAGGTCGTTGCCTGCCGGAGCAGAGATAACTACCTTCTTAGCGCCTGCGTCGATGTGAGCCTGGGACTTGTCCTTGGAGCAGTAGAAACCTGTGCACTCGAGAACAACGTCAACGCCGATCTTGCCCCAAGGAAGATCCTTAGCGTCCTTCTCAGCGTAGATGGTCAGGGTCTTGCCGTCAACAGTGATGGTACCCTTCTCATCATCAGCGGTAACGGTGTGAAGATTCTCACCGATCTTGCCGCAGTAGCCGCCCTGAGCGGTATCGTACTTGAGGAGCTGAGCAAGCATAGAGGGCTTGGTCAGGTCGTTGATAGCTACTACATCGTAGCCCTTAGCGCCGAACATCTGTCTGAATGCGAGGCGTCCGATACGGCCAAAGCCGTTAATTGCAACTTTAACATCTGCCATTGGAATATTCCTCCTGAGAAATAATTATTTGCTCCGACTGGCGAAGCAGCAGACACACCCAGACGGGTATATCATTACATATTTATTATACTAAAAATCTGTAATTTTATCAAGATGTTTGAGGAAAATTAATTGCAGACTTTCATAAAAAAATGCCAAGTTTTTTTGTGCATTTCGCCGAAACAGCGAACCTCGTCACCCGCAAAAACGTTCAATCGGAGCCGTGGAACTTCTTCACGAACCATATCGAGTTCATATCCGCCACGGAGAATTCCCGGTGGTTCAGGTACTCCAGGCAGCCCGCCGGAGTGGTGAACTCGAACCGCAGCTTGTAGGAGTACAGCGCCTGCACGTCGTAGCCGAGCGCCTTGTTGAGCTTGTTGCTTCCGTACTTCCCGTCGCCGAGGAGCGGATGCCCCACATACGCGAAATGCGCGCGTATCTGGTGAGTCCGCCCGGTCAGCAGGTCGACCTCCAGCAGCGAGTTCCCGCCCCGGGTCTCGAGCACGCGGTACTTCGTGAGTATCGTGCGGTTCTGCGGGGTCTTGCGGTCGGAGACGATCACGCGGTTCTCGTCGGACAGCTTCTCGAGGTAGGCGGTCAGCGTGTCGGCGCGCTTCGGAAGCTCCCCCTGCACAACGCAGAGATACAGCTTGACAAGCTCCCTGTCGCGTATTTTCTGGTTGAGCACCCGCAGCGATTCCGCATTCTTCGCGGCTATGACTATCCCGCCGGTGTTGCGGTCGATACGGTTGCAAAGCGCCGGAACAAAGCTCTGCTCGCTATCCGGGTCGTACTCTCCCTGCTTCCAGAGGTAACATTTTATGCGGTTTATCAGCGTGTCGGAGGTGTTGTCGTTGTCCTCGTGTACCACCATTCCGACCGTCTTGTCGCACAGAAGTATATTTTCGTCCTCGTATATCACGTCTATCTCCGGCGGGACCTCCCGGAAATCCGCGGTCTTTTCCCTGCCTCCGGTGTCAAGCAGTTCGTCGCTCAGGTAAAACCGGAACACGTCCCCCTCGCTGAGCTTCACGTTCGGTTCGGTTCTGGCTCCGTTGAGCTTTATCCGCTTCTTGCGCATCAGCTTGCAGATAAGCGGCAGCGACAGGTTCGGGTAGGCTTTGGTGAGGAACCTGTCGGCGCGCTGCCCGGCGTCGTTTTTTGTTACTGTTATCTCGGTCATAATTTCCTCTCAGTGAATTGATGTTTCTATTATACCCCCTCCGACCCGGCTTGTCAAGCGAACCGGAAATAAAAACGGCGGCTCATCAGAACCGCCGTGATTTATTTAAACTAGAGGTTTCCCGCAGAACGGGCAGAACTTCGCGCCGGGCTTCACTGCGTTTCCGCAGTATGTACAGAACGCGGAAGCGGAGTTCGCTTTCGGCTGAGCGGGAACGGGCTGGGGCGCAGGTGCGGGAACCGGCATAGGAGCAGGCACAGGCTCGGGAATCGGCGCGGGAGCAGGCACAGGCTCGGGAATCGGTGTGGAAGCAGGTACAGGCTCGGGAATCGGCGTGGGAGCGGGCACAGGCTCGGGAACCGGCATAGGAGCAGGCACAGGCTCGGGAACAGGCGCGGGAGCGGGCACAGGCTCGGGAACCGTCATAGGAGCAGGCGCAGGCTCAACAGGAGTCGGAACCGCGTTCACAGGCTGAACCGGAACCGGCTGAACATGCTGAACAGGCTGGACAGGCTGAACAGGCTGAACGCTCTGAACAGGCTGCGCTGCCTGGGCATTCGGCTGATACTGGGGGTGCTGAGTCTGCCGGGGCTGCTGATAAGGAATAGTCGGCAGCTTCGGCTCAAATGCGGACTGGCTGTCCTTCGGCTCGTCTGCGGTGTTGTTGTCGGTATCGATCCCGGCGTTCTTTCTCACCGCGAGAACGGTCTCAAACAGAATGCGCAGAACGACGTTTCCAACGATGACGTACTTGAATATAGCGCCGAATCCGTCGATGGTGGTGATGCACTTCGCAATGCCTATAAACACAAGGAACGCCGCCAGGGAGTAGTAGGTTATCTTCACGATGTAAAGCGGCAGGAAGCGCTGACCGTTCGCGTACTGCATGAATTTGCCCGCGGACGGATCCTTCGCCTTCGGGCCGAAAACCTTCCAGTAAAGCAGGATCCCCGCCGCGACTGAAATAACAAGTCCCAGTATAGTAAGCAGGAGATTCGCGATCATGCCGCCGCTCAGGGCTGCGTAGATATCAAACATAGCGTGTACCTCGTTTCATTTGATTTTTCGGCGTGTGCCGTAAGGTCACCTCTAAAAACCTTGTTTGAGTGAAAATGTGTATAGCACACCGACTGCTTCTTTCAACGAGCGAAATTTCTGATGCGACGGCGTCCATGCCGTCGCCCGGTTATTTCGCTCTGCAACATCGTGTTGCACCTCCTCGTAAGGCATACAGCCTTACTTCGTCGGCTTTCATCGCATTCGGCGCACTCTACCCATTTTCCCTTTTCAAACCGGTTTTTAGAGGTTCCCATAATAGAATTATAACATAATTATACGACAAATGCAACAATAATTGTTATATTTTTTCAGAAATATCAAACGGAGTGGTCTGGTAAACGAAGTAGTTCAGCCAGTTGGTGTAGATGAGCGTGGAATGCGCCCTCCACTTGAGCACAGGCTGCTTCGCGGGGTCGTCGTCCGGGAAGTAGTGCGCGGGAATCTTCGGGTTCAGACCCTTTTCAAGGTCGCGCTTGTACTCCAGAGCCAGGGTGTCCGCGTCGTACTCGGAATGCCCTGTTATGAAGAACTGGCGGCTGTCCTCGCTGCAAACGGCATACACGCCCGCCTCGTCGGAAACCGCCATCACCTTGAGCTGCGGCACCTTCTCGATGTCCTCGCGGCGAACCTCGGTATGGCGTGAATGCGGCGCCCAGAACTCGCTGTCGAACCCTCGGAACAGTCTTGATTTCGGTGTGAGCAGAGTGTGCCTGAACACGCCGGAGAGCTTTTCCGGGAGCGGGTACTTAGGAATGCCGTAGTGGTAGTACAGAGCCGCCTGAGCCGCCCAGCAGATGTGGAACGTGGAATGCACATGGGTTTTCGTCCAGTCCATTATTTTGCAAATCTCCTCCCAGTAGTCGACCTCCTCAAACGGAAGGTGCTCCACCGGAGCGCCGGTGATTATGAACCCGTCAAAGTTCATGTCCTTTATCTCGTCGAAGGTCTTGTAGAAGTTCAGCAGGTGCTCATGTGAGGTGTTCTTGCTGGTGTAGGTTGAGGTCTGCACGAGAGTCACCTCGATTTGCAGCGGAGTATTAGACAGGCTGCGGAGTATCTGCGTTTCAGTCGCGACCTTGGTCGGCATGAGGTTCAGTATGCCTATCTTCAGCGGACGTATGTCCTGGTGGAGCGCGCGGTGCTCCGTCATGATGAATATATGCTCGTTTTCAAGTATCGACTGCGCGGGCAGTCCGTCGGCTATTTTTACTGGCATTTTTTATTCCTTTCCCATTGCGTATCCTTTGATACAGCCGTATGATACAACCGTAGAACGCGGCATTTTTTATAATATGAATCTATTATAGCTCAACGCGCTGTTTTTGTCAAGTTTGCGCCGCACCCGCTGAATAGTACGGAAAACCCCGGGAAGCCGAGCCTCCCGGGGTCTGTATCATTCGATGTTCTGAATCTGCTCGCGTATCTTTTCTATCTCGCTCTTCTGGTCGACGACTATGCGCGTTACCTCGATGTCCTGCACCTTGGAGCCTATGGTGTTGGTCTCGCGGTTCATCTCCTGCACCAGGAAGTCAAGCTTCCTGCCCACAGGCTCGCCGGATTCCAGCATTGTGCGGAACTGCGCGATGTGGCTACGCAGGCGTACCGTTTCCTCGTCCACGGCGGTCTTTTCGGAGAATATCCCCGCCTCCATGAGTATGCGGTTTTCGTCGATGTTCGTGGTGTTCAGCACCTCGCACATCTTGTCGTAGAGCCGCCTGCGGTAGTCCTCCACCATCTGCGGGGAGCGCGTTTCGACTACGCCGACCCACTCCTCGATTTTATCCAGGCGCGACATTACGTCCCGCTTCATGCGCTCTCCCTCGGCTTCACGCATCGCGATGAAGTGCTCCAGAGCCTCCTCCGCCGCCGACTTCACGTCAGCCCAGAGCTGCTCCTCGTCGGTCTCGGTCTTTACTACGGTGAACGCGTCCGGGATACGCAGGATATCCGACAGCGAAAGGCCGTCGTTCAGCGAATACTCCTCCTTAACGGAGCGCAGCGCGTCAACGTATTCCTTTACTATTTCCTTATTTATAGTTATCTTCTCGTCCGCGGCCTCAACGTTGTTCACCAGCACGGATATCTCCACCTTGCCGCGGTTTATCCTGCCCTGGAGCAGGCTCTTGAGCTTCTCCTCGATGTAGCCCAGGCTGCGCGGGAGCCGCGAGCTGAACTCGTAATACCGATGATTCACCGCGCGTATCTCTACGGTGATATCCCTGCCGTTAAGTACCTGATGACCTCTGCCGAAGCCTGTCATGCTCTTTATCATGTTACTGTCCTTTCGACCTGTTGAACCCTACTGCTGTCAGATGTGCGCCAGACCCTTGTCCAGCATGTACTGCGCCGCGTGCATGATACCCGCCTTTCCCGTCGGGAACGTAAGCCCGCCCTGGAGCCACACTGCAAAAGGCTCACGAAGCGGAGCGTCCGCTGAAAGCTCGATGGAAGCGCCCATCGTAAAGGCTCCAGCCGCCATTATGACCTGGCTGTCGTAGCCCGGCATGTCCCACGGCTCCGGGGAAGCGAAGCTGTCCACCGGGGAGCCTGCCTGAATGCCCTGGCAGAACGCGATGAGCTGCTTCTCGCCGCCGAGCTTCAGCGCCTCGATGATGTCGGTGCGCTTCTCGCCGTACTTCGGGAACGCCTCGAAGCCGAGAAGCTCCGCCAGAGCCGCCGCAAACGCCGCGGTCTTGAGCGCCGCGCATACCGCTTCCGGCGCGTGGAATATTCCAAGGTACATTCCGCGGAGCTGATTCAGGCTCGCGCCGACCTCCTTGCCAGTGCCCGGAGTGGTCAGCCTGAACGCGCACAGCTCCACGAGGTCTGCCCTGCCCGCGATGTAGCCGCCGGTCTCCGCGATTCCGCCGCCGAGATTCTTGATAAGGCTGCCCGCGATGAGGTCGGCGCCGACTGAAACCGGCTCCTTTTCCTCGACCAGCTCGCCGTAGCAGTTATCGGTGAATATCACGCAGTCCGGATTAACGCTGCGGACTGCCTCACATATCTTCGCGATGACCTCAATGCTCAGCGACGGGCGCAGGGAATATCCCCTGGAGCGCTGGATATAAGCCATCCTGCATGTTCCCGCGCGGCGCTTTATGCCGTCGTAGTCCGGGGTGCCGTCCGGCAGGAGGTCTACCTTGCCGAACTTCACGCCGAAATCCTTCAGTGAACCTATCCCATCGCCGGAAATTACGCCCTGCATGGTGTCGTAGGGGTCGCCGGTGACGGAAAGCAGCTCGTCCCCGGGGCGGAGGATACCGAACAGCGCGGTGGTTATCGCGTGGGTGCCGTTCACGAAATTGTGGCGCACCAGGGCGTCCTCGGCGCCGAGTATCTGCGCGAAGACCGCGTCCAGCTTGTCCCTGCCGTCGTCGCCGTAGCCGTAGCCGTTAGTCCCCTTCATGTGGATATCGCTTATCCTGTTGTCGATGAACGCCTTTAAAACGCGCTCGCCGTTGTATTCCGCCATGCGGTCGAACTCGGCAAACTGCGGAGCGCACAGCTCCATTGCCTTTTTTCCTGCTTCCACCAGTTCCGGTGAATAATCGAAGAATGCCATTTTATCTATCCTTTCAAGCCCGGGAGGCCTTCCCGGAATACAATTAACACATACATTTTTATTTTACACTTTTTTAGGGGTTATGTCAACACCTAAATGTGAAAAATTCAGAAATTCTGACGCTCTGAAATAAGGATTGACTTTTTCAGGAAAAGCGGGTATAATAGAAAGACCAAAGGAGGGTGATATATGAAAAAAAGAATCGCGATACTATCTGCGCTGCTTCTGATGACAGGCTGCACCGGGAACGTCACATCGCCAGGGAGCCAGCCGAGCCAGTCCAGCCAAACCAGCCAAACCAGCCAAACCAGCCAAACCAGCCAGTCCGAGCAGTCCGTAACTGCGCCGAAGGAGTCCACGCCGGAAAGCTCCGCACAGGCGGAAGCCACCGCCGAACCGCCGAGCACCGAGCCTGTAAATACCGCGGAGCCTCCGGAAACCATGCCGACCGGGGAGCTTCCCAGAACCGGAACGGCTGAGAGCCTTCCGGTAAAGGCGCAGTACCTCGAGGACGTGCCGGAGCTTGGTGAGCACGACACATTCAGTCAGACCGACGGAACCGAGGTCAGCGAATCAGCCGTAAAGGTGGTATTCTCCGCAGAAAGCACGGTCAGCGACTTCAGGCTGCTGTCGATAGCAATGCAGGACATCGACGAGAACGGGATCTTCACGTTCTCCGCCGAGGAGCTGTACTCGCAGCCCGAACTTACGCCGGAGCGTCCGCTGGAAGCGGGTCTGGTGTTCCTGGGAGATATCCCGAACAACGGAATATCCTTCACCGACGCCGATGGGAACGTAAAGTACTTCTCCGTGGATATGAGCGGCATGGACGGTTCCCTGATACTCTGGGAAATAACCGTAATATGAAAAAATCCCGCAGCCATACGGCTGCGGGATCTTAATTTGTTGAACTATCAGAGGGCGGCAGAGGCGTCAGTATCACGCAGCGTGAAGTTCCCTATAAGGCCCTTCATCGTTGCAGCCTGCGCCGAAAGCTCCTCGGAAGCCGCAGCGGATTCCTCCGCAGTCGCGGAGTTCGTCTGGACTACGTTGGAGATCTGATCGATTCCTATGGAAATCTGCTTGATGGAATCCGCAGCCTCCTTTGTGGAATCGGAGATCTTGTTGTTGATCTCCTCGACCTTTGCAGAGGATTCTACAACCGCCGTCATCATCGCGGCAGCTTCGTTCACGATGGCGCTGCCGTTCTCAATTGCGGAAACGGTGCCTTCGATCATGTTCGTGGTGTTCTGTGCAGCCTCGCCGGACTTGGCGGCAAGGTTGCGCACCTCGTCAGCCACGACCGCGAAGCCCTTTCCGGCTTCACCCGCACGCGCGGCTTCTATCGCCGCGTTCAGCGCGAGTATATTCGTCTGGAACGCGATGTCCTCGATGGTCTTGATAATGTTCTTGGTCTCTGCGGAGGAATTCTTGATCTCCTCCATTGCGCTGATGAGGTTCTCCATCTTCGCAGAGGTGTCGCCGAGCTTCTCGGCGGCTTCCTTTGTGCATTTGCTTGCATCTTCTGCGTCCTTGGAATTTTCGTGTATCATTTCGGATACCACGTTGATGGTCGCAGCCAGCTCCTCAACGGAGGAAGCCTGTTCGGTAGCGCCCTGTGACAGCGCCTGCGCGCCTGAGGAAACCTGTTCGGAGCCTGCCGCAACCTGGTCGGCGGCGGTGCTTATCTCGGACATGGTTGCGCTGAGCTTGTGGTTGATGTCGCGGACATAATGGAGCAGCTTCTGGCAGTCGCCGACATAGAACTTTTCATTCTCAGCAGTATGTACGTTCAGGTTGCCAGTGGACATTGACTCGAGAATGCGCCCGATATCGCTGATAATGTTGTTGAGGTTGCTGACGACCGTCTTTGTCGCCTCGGAGAGACGTCCGGTCTCGTCCTTGGAATGAACCTCGGGAACCGGGCTTGTGAGGTCTCCCACGGCGAGCTTCTCGATACGCTCGGTGCATGCTCTTACGGAGGAACCAATCTTTCTGCCGAGGCAAACGGAGATGAACGCTGAAACGACGCATGCAGCAATAAGAAGGATCACGGTCATCACAATAGCGCGGGATGTAGAGTCCATAAAGTCGCCGGTGGGAGCGTAAACTGCAAGCGACCAGCCGTTTGAATCCTGGATCGGGGCATAGGAAAGGAACTTGCTTACGCCGTTGAGCGTGTACCGCGCAACGCCGGATTCGCCTGCACGCATGCTCTCGTGCGCCTTTGCAAGCGTCTTGTATCCGGCCTGACCGGAGGTGTCCGCAGCCGCAAGCTGTTCGATGTTCTCGCCGCGCTTTACAAGATCGCTGTCGAGGTCGGCGATGGTGTTGCCGTTCTTGTCGATTATGTAGGCTCCGCAGTTATCGCTGACCTTTATGCTTCTCACGATATCGTTGAGGAATTCGGGATCAGGAACGATGGTAATGCAGCCCGCTGTTTCGCCGTCGGTAATGCCGTTTTTCCAGATAGGAGCCGCGATTATGATCATCAGTTCGCCGGTCACTCTGGAAACGATAGGCTCGGTTACGGTGACATTTCCTTTCATCGCGTTCTGGAAGTACTCGCGGTCGGAATAGTTGTTGCCGTCGAAGCTTTCCCCGTTAGGCTTGATGATGTTGCATTTCTGCAGTTCGTGACGCTCAATGATCTGCTGAACTATTTCGCTGAGTTCGCTGTCGCTGGTCGACGAGTCTGAGAGCTGGGACATTGTGCCAAGCTCCCTTGCAATGTTGGTATAGGAACGCATCTCCCAGTATGCGCGATCCGCCGCGACCTGCGCCGAAGCGGTCATGCTGCTGTTTACCAGACTTACGGTACTGTTGTAGGTCATGATGCAGGCAAATCCGCCAAGCGTGAACAGCGATATCGCGACTGTAAGGATACAGCTTACCAGTATCCTCATACCGATAGATTTCATAGAAAACCCTCCCTTTTTTTGCGGCGCCGCGCAGGTGTCATCCGGATCATACGGTGCTGCATATCACACCGCGAGCCGAACATTTGAACATTTATAGAAAATGCTCTGCCGTGATGTAATTTTCTTTAATTAATAATACCACAAAAATCATGGTAAATCAAGCGGATTTCCACACATTTTTCGACAATCTGGCGATTTTTGTAGATACTATATAAAAGCCGGGGCTGCATAGAGGTTCACATTATACAAACACGAACTGCACCAACAGCATGTAGATAACCGTCCCGGCGGCGATGGACAGCAGCATGCTGCGCTTCCACAGGTGAATTCCGACCGTGGCGGCTCCTGCGATAAGCTCAGGAAGACCCCAGCTATACTCCGTCACGGAAACGCTGCGCAGGCAGTAGACGATGAGCATTCCGAAAATTGCGCCGGGGAGCACCTTCCCGAGGTACTGTATGTATTTCGGGGTAGGCTTGTCCTGCCGGAACACCAGGAACGGCAGGAAACGCATTGCCATCGTCCCGAGGGTGCACATCGCGATGGTGATTATCTGTTCGGCGATGGTCACTTTTCCTCACCTGCCTTCCGCCCGACGGGCTTCCTGAACGCGGTGAGAAGCAGCAGTATGCATATCATCGCGGGTATCATGAAGTTATCCTTGCCGAATATCAGCAGGCAGGCAGCGCTGCTCGCCAGACCCGCCCATTCGCTGAAATGGCGCTTCTCCTTGAGCCACTGCTCCAGGTATATCACGATGAACATTGCTGTCATCACGAAATCCAGACCCTTCGTGTCGAAGGTGATGAGATTCCCGAGCAGACCTCCCAGTGTGGCTCCGCCGACCCAGTAGAGCTGGTTGAGCAGCGTTACGAAGAAGTAGAACCAGCCGCGGTCACAGTCCTCGGGGATCTCAGCGGTGCAGTTTATGCTGAACGTTTCGTCGCACATGCCGTAGATGAGGTAGAATTTCTTCCAGCCCATGTCCTTGAACTTGTCCAGCATGGAAATTCCGTAGAACAGGTGCCGCGCCTGTATCATCAGCGACACCATCAGCACCTGGAGCGGCGCGAACGGCGAAAGCAGCATCTGCGCCGCGAGGAACTCCAGACTGCCGCCGAAAATCACCGCCGCCATTATCATCGGGTAAACAAAGCTGAACCCGGAAACGTTCATGTAGATACCGTAAGCCATTCCCAGAAACAGGAACCCCGCAAGTATCGGTATAGTGCAGGGAAACGCCGCCCTGAACGACCTCGTTATAATGCCCTTGTTATTTTCCATGTCGTGTAGTGCCTCCATTCCGAACAGCTATGTATTATATCATATTACTGGGTATTTTGCAAGAGAAGATAAGGGAAACGCTGATTAAATGTACCCGAAAAGCAAAAAATATGGTATAATAAAAAC
>ERZ773145.2769-NODE-2769-length-11910-cov-3.216786_pt1 | contig 11910 bp, 12 predicted proteins | sample MGYA00580848_ERZ773145 | MGnify/ENA primary metagenome ERZ773145 (study PRJEB29015, sample SAMEA2737858) | human gut metagenome | biome: human gut; feature: human-associated habitat; material: faeces | place: China | collected 2012 ... | reverse complement strand
CCCCCCGCGCAGTTTTTCCGTTTTGGTTCGCAACAATCCCGGACGCCCGCCGCGCAGCGCGATGCGCCCCATGCGGTCCGGCCCAGCGCGAAGGCCCCCCGGACCCCCTCCGACAAACGCCACACGAACGCATACGGGTGCCATAACAGCCCATTCGAACCGTCAATCAACTCCTTCATACATAGACAGGAAGCCAAGGAACGTTCGTCGGCCGGACGGGTCCGAGGAGAAACCGGCAAACCCTACCGCCAGCACCCTCCCCCGGGTATTCGCCAGCGAACGGCACCGGCTCCACCATGACCGCCAAGGAGAAGACATGAGCCCGGACCCCATCCGCCGCAAAGGCAGGAAAACACTCGCCAAGATATACGACTCCCTAACCGACCCGGAAGAAGCCGCGGACAGGTCGCGCATCATCGGGCCGCCCACCAAGAAGGAGGCGCACGACATCCGGGACGAATTGACGGCGGCGGCGTGGGCCGGCGGCAAAACGGTGTCACGCACACAGACGGCCAAGGAATACATCAGCATCGTCGAATCATTCTTCCGCAAGCTGCGGGCCATCAAAAACACGGAGACACGAACCCCGCAGACGGGTATCCCGACCCTGCGGGAACTGCTGAAGGACACCCGCGTAACCAACCTCGACGAGTATGAAAGAATGATCGAGACCGCAAAAGCGGACACGGCGATCCTGCTCGTCGGCAGGAAAGACCTCCGAGGCGAAGGAGCCCGGATACTGCTGACCCTGAACGAGACGCGACTGAAAATGGGAAAGACGACGATCCTCCTGGCCCACGGAACGGAAAAAGACCACAAAGCCGTCCTACCCGCATACAAGCCCAAGTTCTACCGGCGATAAGCAAAGGCGCGAAGTGGTGCGAAGCGGCATTCCGGCGGCCCACCCTTCACCCCCGGTCGCGCACACGCCCGGCCGGCCGCCGTCCCCCTTCCGCCCTGCCCTTGATCGTTCTTGCCGCCACCGGACCAGCCACCGGCATTCTGGCTTCCGCCGCCACCACCGGCATAGGCTGTGGAAGCCACCACACCGCCCGTGGCGAGGGTCGCCACAGCCGCGAGGAGGGCAATACCCCTCCTCAACCACTTCGGCTTCCCCTCGGGCGGAGTCTTAGAATTATGCTTCTTCAACTGCATAACGCTCCTTAATCTTGACTACACAGACAAGGCCGCACGAGCGGCCTGCCTACCGTCAAACAGGCAATCAAGAAGCGGGTATTACGCAGGGAGAATGAAGTGCTATTGACAGGGCTGCAACGCATATGATAAGCCCCACCTCAATGAAGAGGTGGGGTTAGACAGGGAGAAGAGTAAAGCAAAAAGGATGCTAACGTTCGATAAGACCGCAAGTGCTTCACACGTGTTTGGTCCTCCGTTGGAGCCTGAAGCGGCACCGATCATATCGGCAAGGCTGGAACCACCGGAGGAGCCGCCGTTGCTGGAGGGCGTGTAGGATTGCTGCGGGGTGGAATACCCACGGTTGGAGCCGCTGGAGGAATACCCTTGGCTGGAGCCGCCGTAACGGTTGTAGGACTGGGAGTAGGAGCGTTGCGACTGCGCGGCTGCCTGCGCTTGGGCTTGGGCTTGGGCTGCGGCCTCGGCGTCGGCCTGCTCCTTCGAGGCCTTCGAATCGGTCACCTGCCTGACGGCCTCGTCCAGCTTCGCCTTGGCGTCGGTGTAGGCCTTCGGGTCGGTCACGCCCTTCTTGGAAAGGGTGTCGTTCGCCTCGTCGATGGCCTTCGCGAGGCTGTCGCGGGTGGCGTTGTCCGCCACCTTCCCGTCCGTGTCCCTGAGGGTCTGGCCCGCGCCGTCGATACCCTGCTTGAGCTGGTCCTTCGCGGTGTCCAGCTCCTTCGCCAGCTTGCTGTCCCTGACGGCCTTGAGCGCGGCGTTGAGCGCCTTCGCTTGGGCATTGGCCTCGTCCGCGTCCGTGGCATTGGCCTTCCTCGCGGAAGCGAGCTGCCACGCCAGCCACTCACCCGGCTGGTCCTCGGGGATGCCCTTGAGCGCCTTGGCCTTCCTGATGGCGTCGTCGAGCTTGCCCAGCAGCTTCGGCTCCTTGAGCTGATCCGCCTTGTATGTGGTGGCGGTGGCCTCGTCCACGGCCTTCGAGAGCGCCTTGTCGGCCGCTTCCGCCTGCGCGACCGCCACATCCGCCCACCGCACCGTGGACATAGGACCGTCCGACATTGGCATTTTCTCAAACACGGTAGCCCCGACGCACACATGAACGTCAACCACGACGGCAAAGACATCGTAGTGCCATCAGCAACGAATGGATCTAACACTTCCCATCCACGCTCCCTGAAATCGAAGGGATCCTCCACCTTACGGAAACTGAATGGGCCACCAACACGAACCTTCGCCATCAGGATGTCCCTCTATCATCTGTGCCAACGCAGCTCAACGGTTATTACGGTTGTTGTTGGTATACGGGTTTTGTGTATTGCCTGGTGTTACGGGTAGTTGGGCCGCCTGCTGCGGAGGCACCGAATACGGTACTGCCGGATACGGCGCTTGTTGCGGGAACGCTGAAGGGTATGGTGCCTGCTGTTGCGGCACGTATTGGCCTGCGGCCGGCGGCGGGATCATACCGTTATTGACACCGGGCACCTGAGGCGGATACGGGTTCGCCGGCGGCAACGGCCCCCTGCCCGACGCAGGGCCGCCATGCCGTGAACAGCCTTTCTTGCTGCGCTTCGACAGCACCACGGCGAGCACGATGCCGCCGACCACGACGATGATGCCCATGCCGCCAGCGGCAAACCACACCCACAGTGGCACACCGGACGACTTCACGCCACCCTTCCCATCGCCGGTATCCGGCAGCACGGCCTTGCCGTCGGTCTCATCAGCCGTGTTCGTGGCAGAATACCTCATGCAATCCGAACCGCCATCAGACCTGCACTGCTCCACCTTCTTCCACGCCGCCTTCTGACGCTCATACTCCCTGCCGATCTCACCGGCCTGGCAAGGAACGGGAAGCGAGTCATCGAGTACGTCGCCGACGCCGTCGGGGTTCTTGGAGCAATCCTGCGCATACCACTTCGCACGATCATCCGACAGCTTCGCCGCCGCGGTCACCTGCGCCTCCAAAATCGGATTCACATCCGGATACTGCGTCGGATCCACCGTCAGGAGCCTGGCAACATCCACCTGGCCATAACCCCTCTTATGCCCCGGATCCAGCTTCGCCTCACCCGAATCATTGCCCTTCGTGTTACGCACCAACGACTGCAGAATCTGATTACCCGTCGCATCCGGCCACTTCTGCACCACCAACGCCAAATACCCAGACAACACAGCCGAACCAGTCGACGTACCACCCGTATCCACCGAAATCTTCTGCGAAGAATAATCCGGCACAAGTACCTGATCACCCGGAGCAAGAATGTTCACGTTCGCATCAGCAACATCCGAAATGCCGGCGATCTGCCCGTCAGGACCGACCTCGTTGTTACGGATCACACCGGGAAACGAATTCCAGAACCGAGGATCACCGGTCATCACATCCGTGCTACTGGCCATTGACAAGGGCATCCGTCTCCTTGTCGTTCGAACGGCCCGACACGATAATCACGCCATGACGCAACGCATCAAGCATCCCATCATAACCATAATCGCCCACAGCACCGATGTTCGACATGTTGATGACACGCGCGCCCCAATCGACCATGGCATCGATATCCTTATCGGCATTCTGCCCGACCATCCCCTGGCATGGGTCATTCGATTCAAGCACGTTGCCACGCCCACCAGTGATGAACAGAACATCAGCCTTCGGCACCAGACCCGTTATCCCCTGGCTCCCATCCCAACTCTTGCCATTGCCCACCAGCCACGTGAGCATGGCCGTGCCGTGCGACGAATAACCACCACTCTCCTTGGACGTGACGGCCGCCTGCAAATCACCATCATCCAACACACACTTGGCCGGTCCATCATTCTCTACATCGACGAACGAACCGACCAGATATTTCACCTTCGCGTCCGACAACCCCGGATAATCCGAAACAACCTGGAAGTCATACATGCCGACCTTCACCCCAGAACCATCCAAACCAGACTCATGCGCCGAGACGACCGCACTGTCCTTCACCGGCCACAGGCCACCCATATCATCCGCATACGCGGACGGCGACAACACCAACAACAAAGAAGCCGCCAATACCCCTGAACACACGGAGAAGACAGGTCTATCTGTGGTCATTACTCCTCTTTTCACAGCGCTGCACAACGTCAGGATAACAGCAACTATTTAAATCTCATGTACTTCAAATGACTCAATCTCATTTTGCTTGTTTTGCAATTGAGTCTGAAAGCTTTCTTCGAATCTCGAGGTATGGGCAGTAGCATCCGCCAAACGCTTACCATAGTCAGCCATATTCTGCGAATAGCGCGTCCGGTCTTCACGAATTACTGCGACGCTGCGGGCCAAAAACTCATTGATTCGCTTGGTGTATGGATCTTTCCATCCTCCAGTCACCTTCACGCCATAAGTCTCACTCGCGGAATCGTTGACTGACTCCGATGCCGTTTCCAAGCGTGCCGGCTTCAGCGGAAATATGTTCTGCCATGGCCCATCTCCTTAACTCTTCCCGGCTCACGCCGTCATTGGTCAATTACGCCGAGGAGCTTCAATAAAAGAACCCCCTACAAGAAAATAAGCATACTCCCACATTCTGTTCAACAAAAGCCCAAAGCTGCAACAATTGGCTATTGCCCGTTCAAACCATGGTAATCAGCGAACGGGAGGGGCCGCCCGTCTGGCACCATGTGCGGCTCAAAAGTGGCATCAGTCCCCCGCCGCGAGGGGATGAATAAACCACGCATTGGTGAGTAAAGGACAACTCCACTCGGTTTACATGAATCGCTGGGGCGCTCCGCGCATCGCGCCGGAAACCACCTGCTGCACCAGCATGCGTGGGTAGATGTTCACCATCCACATTGCGGCACCGGCTGCGGCGAACCGCACCTGAAGCTGGTTGACGCCGCCATCCTCGCTGATGTACACGTATGGGGTCTCCCCCCGGTCTCGGCGCGGACAGCACGCGCACTGTACGCGCCACGCACGGGTTGAGCCGGTCGGCGAACTTCAGAACGCGCCGTTCCCGCACGCCCGGAGCAACGGCCGAAGGCTCATTGGCCGGTAATGATTCGTTCAGCGCCTGCGACCATCGGCCGCGCGTGGCCACGCTGGCCACAGGCGAGACGAACTGTACCACGTCCACGGCCACGTGGTTGCGTAACGACAGTATGCCCCCCGAGCACAGCCTGCTCACATACGCCGGGACCCCGGTCTTGTTGAAGATATCGAGAATGAGCTGCACATTGCCGCTCGGCGCGACCGCCTCATGGTAGGCGTTGCCCTCGTGGTGCGTCCAGTAGGCGTATCCGCCGCCGATGCCCGCCAGCGCCACGACCACCACCGCGACGATGACGGCGGTGAGCTTGGCGGGCTTAATACCCTTGGCCGCGACGTCGGTTTCCTTGGTGGCCCCAGCCGTGGCTTCCACTTCCTCTGATGGCTTCGTCATTGCTCTTCCCTATGTCCTTATGCGCTGACACGTCGATTCGCCCATCGACATGGATATAACGGCGCGGAGGCCGTCAGGCCGAAGCTCCCTATCCTGCGGAGGCATGGGAGACGGTCGCGCTTCCACATCATGCGAATTCAATACTACATTCGACCAAGAAATACAACCGAAGAAAGCGCCTTAGTTGAAGAGCTAATTCAAACGGTTGCTGAACGTCAAAGGCATGGTCGTCGAGGACGTGTCGGTGGACGATTCCCCGTTGCGTCCCGCTCCCGCGCTGGTGGTTCGGGTGCGGTGCCGGAAGGCGGCACTCAGGTGTTCGCGCTGCGGGCGCAAGTGCCCTTTCTGCCTACGAATAGAATCTGGTCAAATCAAGCAACGATGCTGTCCTCACTTTGCAAAAGCGCCGACCATAAGGCGCGAATTGATGCATCGTGTTCAATGGCGGACAGCCGATACCGCACCTCGCCATCAGCCGCCCGCCATCGTTCGCCACCGCCGCAGCCACTCACCGCTCACCCGAGCAGGCCAAGCTCCTTGAGCTTGGCCTGGATGTCCACGACGGACGGCTCGACCTGGAACGACCCGTCGCCATAGAGCACGACCGGGATGTGCTTTTGGCCGCTGATCTCAACGGCACGGTCGGCCGCGCCCTCCTCCTGCTCGATGTCGTGCCACGTGTAAGCGGCGCCGAACCGGTCGAGCGCGTTCTTGGCACGGTGGCAGTCGCCGCACCATGTTGCACCATATACATCAATCGCCATGGGAACTCCCCTCTCGTCATATGCTCTACGGCACATCTCATGAAAGACATGCACCTTGCGACCTGCGATGAAGCTCGCAGCCGTCTCATACGATATCGTATCCGGCAATGCTTGGTGCCAGTTACCCTGTCGGCTGACAGCGGCTGTAGCTAGCTCCGGCTCTCCCCGCCCCCCCCGCCGGCACTCGGCGATGAACGCCGCGCAGATCACCTGCGCCACCAAGTTGAACCAGATGAGCACGCCGATGATGGCTGCGAACGGCGCCAGCATCGGGTTGCGCGACGCACCCGTCAACAGACGAGCGCCCAGCAGCTGCATCACCGCGACCGCCAGAGCCCCAAGCGCCGCCCCCGCCAGCGTGAATTTGCCCGCGCGTATGTGCGCGACCACGCGCAGCAGCAGCATGAACAACGCGAAATTCAGCAACACGCCGGTAGCGAAACCGGTCGATTCCAGCAACAGCGCGCCCGGCAGCGAATCGTCGGCGATGCCAAGCGCCCGCAACACCAGTCTCATCAGGCCGCCAGAGACGACGCCCGCCGCGGTCGACAATATGAACAGTACCGCCACCATGATCGCAGCGACCGTATCGCGCAATCGCGCCTTGACCACGTTCAGCTCCTGCGTGCAATCGTCGAACATGGTCGTCACTGCATTGCGCAGGGAATTCATCCAACCGGTGACCGTCCACCAGAACACCGCCAGCGTCACCAGACCGGTCCATGTCAGCGTATGCGAGATTCCACTCAGCGTCGACGCGGAGAACAGCGAATCGGAAACGCTCGGAATCACCGTGCGCAGCATCGCGAGCAGCGCTTTCTGCATCTCCTCGCTCCCGGTCACCACCAGTCCGAGCGTGCTGACCACGATCCATACGCCGGCGAAGAACGCGAACAGTAGCCCATATGCCAGCCCGTTCGCCAGCAGCGGCCCGCGCCGCGACACATACCGATCAATCACCCGCCCGATCAGCGAGCGCCGCCACCATGCAACCAGCGAATCAATCGCCTCGCCTATCCTGTGCAGCCATTGCATGATTCGACTATACGCGGTCGCGCGACTGTCCACCACGACGGCGATAGTGGTGGCACACATGGGCATCGAGGTAAAGGAGCACGCATCATGACAGAAAATCACGCAAGCGACCAATCACCGCAGCCCGGACAATCCAGCCAGCCCGCCCTTCCCACGCGACTCACCCCCGGCCAGCCCGCTCCCGATTTCACCCTGCCTGCGGTCAACCCGGACGGCGGTGAGACCTCCGTCACGCTGTCGCGACTGCTGGCGCAGGGCAAGCGCGTGGTACTGTACTTCTATCCGGCCGCGATGACGCCGGGCTGCACCACCGAGGCATGCGACTTCCGCGACAACATTGCCCGGCTCACCGCACTCGGTTTCACTGTGCTGGGCGTCTCCAAGGACCCAATCGACAAGCTGCAGCGTTTCCGCGAGCGCGACCACCTGTCGTTCCCGCTGCTGTCGGACGCGGACCTGACCGTGCATCGGCTTTACGGCGCGTACGGCGAAAAGAAGCTCTATGGGCGCACGCACATAGGCGTGATCCGCTCGACATTCGTCATCAGCGTGTCTGTTACAGGCGCAGCCGGCACGATAGAAATCGCCCGTTACAACGTCCGGGCGAAGGGTCATGTGGCTTCTTTGATGAAGGCTCTGCAATAGGCGCTCTCAGAACTCGCAGGTATAACGATTGACGCTCGAAAAAGCCTTGTATCTGCGAGTTTTGAGAGCACGATTATACGCGCATGGCCTCTTTGGCGGCCTCAACCTGTGCAGGACCGCCTTCGCCGGTGGCGATGAAGCGCCCGGAGGCCAGCACATAGTAGCGATCCGCCCGTTCGACGGCGAATTCCTTGAGCACCGGGAACATCGTCACGGCCTCGTCGTACCGCGCTTTCGCCTCGGACCCGTACCGGTCGGCGACCACATGCAGGTTCTCGTCGACGGTCATCGTGCCGAACGACTGCTGCCCCTGCGGCACGAACGCCATGCCTTTGCGGATGCGCTGGTTCGGCGCGGCCTTGGTGATATCGTCGCCGTCGAAACCGCCTTCGGCTCCTGCATTTCGACCTCACTGCACATCTTGACCACTACGCCACATAAGCAACACGCTATGTCCATCCAGAATGTGAGATAACCGGGTACGCTGGTACTCATGGAACTTCACGTACTCGACCACCCGCTGGTGGAACACAAGCTCACCGTCCTGCGCGACAAGAACACCTCATCCGCCACTTTCCGCGAGCTCGTCACCGAACTCGTCATGCTCGAAGCTTACGAGGCGACCCGCAACCTCGACATCGTCGACAAGCCCATCGAAACCCCCGTCGCCCCCATGGTCGGCAAGCACATCGCCAGCCCCGCCCCCATCATCGTTCCCGTCCTTCGCGCCGGACTCGGCATGCTCGACGGCATGACCAAAATGATCCCCACCGCCGAAGTCGGCTTCCTCGGCATGAAGCGCGACGAAGAGCACCCCACCCAGCAGATCAACTAAGCCAACCGTCTTCCCGAAGACCTCACCGGCCGTCAGTGCTTCCTCATCGACCCCATGCTCGCCACCGGCGGCACCCTCGTCACCGCCACCCACTACCTCGCCGAGCGCGGTGCCAAAGACGTCACCGCCATCAACATCATCGCCGCCCCCGAAGGCATCCAATACGTCCAAGACCACATCGACCCCTCCATCGCCTTCAAGGTCGTCGTCTGCGCCGTCGATGAAAAACTCAACGAAAAGACGTACATCGTGCCGGGGCTTGGCGACGCCGGCGACCGCCTCTACGGCGTCATTGATTGATGGAGCGTATACGGCCTTTCCTCAGCGCTCGACGTACGAAATACGCCTTCGGCTTCGAACGGCCGTATCCGCACACATCAACCAATGCCCTCGGTGGGGGATTGACTGTCGGAGCGTCAGCCAATCCCCCACCGAGGGACTCTGAGAGTCGCGGTATCGTCGTGCCGTGACTCTCGGAGCAGTACGACGGCGTATCTTCCGTAATCCTCCGGGCAGATAGAAAGCAGGATAATGCGTATTAGCGTCATTTGCGTCGGCAAGGTCAAAGAGCAGTATCTGCGCGACGCCATCGCCGAATACAGCAAACGGCTCGGCCGCTACTGCAAGCTCGACATCATCGAGGTCGCCGACGAGAAGACCCCCGAACATGCCAGCGAAGGCGTGGAACGGCAGATTCGCGCCAAGGAAGGCGGGCGCATCGCCAAGCACATCCGTCCCGACGCCTATGTGATCGCGCTGGCGATCGACGGCACGATGCTCTCCTCCGAAGGGCTCGCCGCGCACATCAACCAGCTCGGATTGCACGGCGAAAGCCACATACAGCTCATCATCGGCGGCTCGATCGGCCTGGACGACGCGATCCTGCGCCGCGCCGACTACAGGCTCAGCTTCTCGAAGATGACGTTCCCGCATCAGCTGATGCGCGTGATCCTACTGGAGCAGCTGTACCGCGCCTACAAAATCAACACCGGCGAGCCATACCACAAGTAGGGCGGTGGCGGGCGGCTCACTCCATGGACTTGAGCGAGCTGACCGGATCGATGCGGTCGAGCACCGGATTGGTGAGCAGCTGCACGAGCAGCGCGAACGCCATCGTCGCCGCGGCGGCAATCACATAGCTGTACCAGTGCACGCTCACTTCGAAATACAACGCGGGCATGTTGAGCGCCGCCGTAAGCAGCCCGCCGACCGCGCGCCCGAGCGGCAGACCGACGACGATGCCCATGCCGGCCAGTATCAGCATCTCCTTGTTGACATACCGGTGTACCTCGCGGTCGTAGAAGCCCAGTACCTTCAGCGTGGCCATTTCCCGCACGCGCTCAGACACGTTCGTGTTCGCCAGCGTGAACAGCACGACGAGCGCCAGCCCGCCCGCGAGCGCGATGATGAGCGCCACGACGGCGCTCATCAGGTCGAACGAGAAGCTGCGCTCGAGATCGTCGGTGCTGGTGGCGCTCACGACCGACGGATCGCGTGCGAGCCGATCCGCGTACGCGATGTTCTGGTCGGCGGTTCCGTTCAGTGTGGCGATCACGGCGTTGTGCGTCACCGCCGCCGACACGCCGAATGTTTTCTTGTACAGACTTTCGCTGACATACACGTTCGAGCCGATGAGGTTTCGCGTCACCGCGGAGACCTTCACTTCGCCGTGACGCATACTGCCGTCGCGTAGCGTGACGGTGTCGCCGGCCTTGACGCCGAGCGAGTTCGCCGCGGATTGCGCGACGATTATGCCATCGCCCCCAAGCTGCAGCTTGCCGTGCCCGCCGCTCGCGGACCGCAGCGTAATCATGTCTCCGAGCGCCCCTGCTGAATCATCCGGCACGATCATGAGCTGAATCGTCTCGCCTGCGTCGCCCGCGTCCATCTCGCCGCTGTCGAGCCGCAGATCGAGCGAACGTTCCACGCGCCCGTCCTTGTCGAGCCGAGCGCGCATCGCATCGACGCTGTCGTCGCCGCTGACGACGAGCAGGTCGTAATGGTAGATGTCCTCGTACTGCTTGGGTCCGAGCGTGGCGACGGTGTCGTTGATGGCGAAGCCGCACACAATCAGCGCCGTGCAGCCCGCTACCCCGCCGACGGTCATCAACAGGCGGCTTTTGAAGCGGAATATGTTGCGCGCGGTGACCTTGTTGAGGAAGCTGAGCCGCCGCCACAGCGGGCGGATGCGTTCGAGCAAGATGCGCGCGCCGGCCTTCGGCGCTTTCGGCTGCATGAGTTGCGCCGGGCTTTGCCGCAGAGCCCCGGCGCAGGCGACGACCGTTGCGACGACCACGCCGACGACGAACAGTGCGATGCCTGCCGACCCGTACAGCCAATCGTATTCGAGCTGTATGCCGGGCACCGTGTACAGTCCCTCGATCACCAGCAGCAGAAACGACGGAATGCCGAGGAAGCCGACCATCAGTCCCAGTCCGCCGCCGATTAGGCAGGCGAGCGCGGCGAACAGCACGTATCGCATCGCGATGGCCGCGTTCCCGTAACCGAGCCCGGTGTAGGTGCCAATCAGACCGCGTTCTTCCTCGACCATGCGGGTCATCGCGGTCAGGCTCATCAGCACCGCAACAATCAGGAATACGACCGGGAAAGCGTAGCCGATTGATTCGATTGAGCTGATGTCGGATTTGAGCGAGCTGAAGCCGCCGATTGACGAGCGCGTCTGCACGTACCAGCGGGCTGCGGCGATGTCGTCGACGCGTTGCTGCTGCTTGGCGAACTGACTGTCGGCATCCTTGCGCTTGGCGTCAAGCTGGTCTTGCGCGTCCTTGAGCTGCCGTTCGCCGGTGTCCATCTGCTCTTCGCCGGCGGCTATCTGCTTGAGTCCGTCGCGGATCTGCTGGCGACCGCCGCGCAGCTGCTCGGTTTGCCGCTGCAAGGTGGCCGATTGCGCTTCGAGTTGGGCTATGGTGGCGTTGACCTGGCTCAGCTGGGATTGCAGTTGCGTGAGCTGTGCCGCGGATTCATCGGCTTTGGACCGTGCCTGTGTGGCGAGGTCGCGCGCGGTTTTCGCTGCCTTGCGCAATGGTTCGAGTACCGTCTCGGGCAGACCTTGCGC
>ERZ773145.2758-NODE-2758-length-11944-cov-26.142653_pt1 | contig 11944 bp, 10 predicted proteins | sample MGYA00580848_ERZ773145 | MGnify/ENA primary metagenome ERZ773145 (study PRJEB29015, sample SAMEA2737858) | human gut metagenome | biome: human gut; feature: human-associated habitat; material: faeces | place: China | collected 2012 ... | reverse complement strand
GTCTGGAAAAGATCAAAAAGCTGACCGGTCTGGATCTGCGTGAGTTCGACGACGCCATCGTCTTCAAGGTAGCCTTGATGGTCAAGAAGTACCTGTCCAACAACCCGGCCAAATATTGATGCACACGCTGCGCGGCATCCCCCGCCGGCGCACCCAACCGGCCGCTCGAAACCGATGCTGGCCGGTTTTTTGTGGGTCTTGGCCCAGCGGAAGCGCAGCCCCATCGGGAGCCCGATCTAAACCTAGGCTCTGCGCCGCCGTGAGCGGGCTTGCCCTCTCCGTCATCGCTTCGCGATGCCACCTCTCCCAAAGTGAGAGGCCTTGGCAGTCCGTAAAGTTCCCAGTTTATACTTTACGCCCTGCTGCCGCAAGGGGAGCCGAAGGCGTTACGCGGAGACGTTCCGCCTTTGCCAAGGGCTCCCCCTTTGGGGGAGCTGGCGCGAAGCGCCTGAGAGGGCGAGGATGCTGGCGGGGAGACTTTGCCTTGGTTTAGCTGACGCTTACGATGGGGCAGACTTCCGAAAGCCTCAATCTGAACGGACGCAGTGCGTCGCCTCTGCCGGGCTTGCCCTCTCCGTCATCGCTTCGCGATGCCACCTCTCCCAAAGTGAGAGGCCTTGGCAGTCCGTAAAGTTCCCAGTTTATACTTTACGCCCTGCTGCCGCAAGGGGAGCCGAAGGCGTTACGCGGAGACGTTCCGCCTTTGCCAAGGGCTCCCCCTTTGGGGGAGCTGGCGCGAAGCGCCTGAGAGGGCAAGGATGCTGGCGGGGCAGCAGCGCCCCAGTTTAGCACAGCGTCAGATGGGCCAAAATAGGCCGAAAACAAAGGAAAATCAAGCGATCTTTAGACGAAATAATTATCGGGAGCAATACTCATGATCGACTTTGAACACGTTACGAAGCAATACAAGCACGGCGAGAAGCCCGCGCTGGAAGACATCAACTTCCATGTGGACGACGGCGAGTTCGTATTTTTGCTGGGCCACAGCGGCGCGGGCAAATCTACGCTGCTCAAGCTGATCCTGCGGGAGGAGCGGGCTACCAGCGGCCAAGTCCTTGTGGACGGCAAGGACGTGGCCAAGCTCCGCCGCCACAAGATCCCCTACCTGCGCCGCCAGATGGGCATTATTTTTCAGGATTTCCGGCTCATCCCCACCATGACCGTTTACGAGAACATTGCGTTTGCGATGCACGTCACCAACATCGGCCGTAAGCAGATCAAGGAGCGTGTGCCCTACATGCTGGAGCTGGTCCACTTGGAGGACAAGGCCAACGTCTACCCGGAGTTCCTCTCCGGCGGTGAGCAGCAGCGCGTGGCCGTGGCCCGTGCGCTGGCCCATGCCCCCAAGCTGGTCATCGCGGACGAGCCCACCGGCAACATCGACCCGGAGCTGAGCCTTGAGATGATGGAGCTGCTGGAGCGGGTGAGCGATATGGGCATCACCGTGCTGGTGGTCACCCACGAACACGAGCTGGTCCACCGGTTCCACCGCCGGGTGGTGACGCTGAAGGGCGGCCACATCATTTCCGACATCCCCGCCGACGGCAGGGCCGACCTTGACCTGCCCCTGACCGGGCTGGACACCACCGGCGAGATCACGCTCAAACCCGCCGCAGAGGGAGAGGAGGCGCTGGTATGAAACTTTCCACCTTTGGGTTCCTGACCCGCCGCGGCGTGCGCAACCTTGGCAAACACTGGGCCATGACCATTGCGTGCATCGCCTCCCTCAGCGTCTGCATGACGCTGAACACCTTCGCCACGCTGGCTGAGGTCAACGTGGACAGCATGGTCAACTATCTGGGCCAGCAGAACGAGATGGTCGTCTTCGTGGACCCGGAGGCCGACGACGCCACCACCGCTTCGGTGGGGGAGCGGATCACTGCCACCCCCGGCGTCAGCAGCGTGCAGTACATGTCCAAGGAGGACACCCTGAACGCCTACCGGGGCTTCCTGTCCGACTATGCGTCCCTGCTGGACGAGTTTGAGAACGACAACCCCTTCAAAGCCAACTACCGGGTCTCCCTGAGCGACTTGAGCCAGATGTCCGCCATCAGCCAGCAGTTCCAGACCATCCCCGGCGTATACAGCGTGTCCGCGCCGGTGGAGATGACCAACACCTTCGTGGAGATCCAGAAGGTCGTCACCAAGGGCGGACAGGCCATCATCGCGGTGCTGATGATCGTCAGCATCATCACGGTGGGCAGCACCATCCGCCTCAGCGTCTTTGCGCGGCGGCGGGAGATCGAGATCATGAAGTACGTCGGTGCCACCAACGCCATGGTCACCCTGCCCTTCTTCATGGAGGGCCTGACCATGGGCCTGATCTCCGGTGCCATCACCTCGGCAGCGGGCATCGGCGGCTACTATTATATCGTGGAAGCATCCAGCGCCTTCGGCAGCCTGTGGGAGATGCTCATGGGCGCAGCCCTTGTGCCGGTGGAGAACGTCTGGCCCACCATCCTGACCTACAGTCTGGCGGGCGGCGCACTGGTCGGTGCGCTGGGCAGCACCTTCTCCATCCGCAAGCATCTGAACGTGTAAGGGAGGGGAACAGAGCATGAAAGCACGCCATTCCGCCGGTTTCCGGCTCTACCACCGCCCCGAACACGCCAAGCCCTCCCGGCATCACAACCGGGCCATGCGGGCGGCCAGCCTCTTTCTGGCGGCGGCCTGTCTGCTGCTGAGCGTGTCGGTCTACCCGGCCACGGCGGCCACCAGCATGTCCAGCCTCCAAAATAAGCTGAATAAGCTGAGCCAGTCCATCGAACAGCACAAAAAAGAACTGTCCGACGCGAAAAAGAAGGAACAGGCCGCCAAGGCTCTCGAATCCGAGCTGAAGGAGAAGGTCACGGTGGTCCAGAGCCAGATCGGTGTGCTCAAGAGCCAGATCGCCGTGGTGCAGAACAGCATCGGCGTCAAGGAACAGGAGATCGCCGCCAAGGAGCAGGAGATCACCGCCAAGCAGCAGGAGATCACCGCCAAGCAGGGCGAGATCGACACCCAGTGGACGGCCTTCAAGGGCCACATGGCCGCCATGCAGGAGCTGCGGGAGGGCGGCAGCGTGGCCATGCTCTCCTCGGTGACGAACCTGTATGAGCTGCTCACCTTCAACCAAGCCCTGCAGGACATCTCGGTGAAGGACACCGAGATCCTGACCAATATGCGCAACGCCAAAGAGGCGCTGGAAAACGACAAGGCCCAGCTCGAAGAGCAGAAGACCCAGTTGAACAGCCAGCGGGCGGAGCTGCAGAGCAAGAAGAGCGTGCTGGACAGCCAGAACGCCCAGATGACCGCCAAGCAAAGCGAGCTGAACTCCAGCGTGGCTGCGGCCAAGCTGAGCGCCGCCGAGGCCCAGAAGGCCCAGAAGGACGCCCAAGCCGCCATCGAGTCGGACGAGATGAACTACGAAGCCGTCAAGAAAGAGGTCCAGAAGCTCATCGCAGCCGCAGCCTCCTCCAAGCCGCAGCTGAGCTTCACCGGCTTTATCTGCCCCCTCAAGAGCTATACCCGCATCTCCAGCGAGTACGGCTGGCGCAAGAACCCGGTCTCCGGCGTGAACAAGCTCCACGCGGGCACGGACTTCGCCGCCCCGGGGGGCACCCCCATCTACGCAGCCGCCAGCGGCTATGTGCAGGTGGCGGGCTGGTCCAGCGGCGGCTACGGCAACTATGTCATCATCTACCACGGCAAAATGTCCGATGGCCAGCAGTACAGCACCCTGTACGGCCATATGAGGTCGGTGGCTACCTCGGCGGGCAAGTATGTCCAGCAGGGCGAACTCATCGGCTACGTGGGTTCCACCGGCAACTCCACCGGCAACCACCTCCACCTCGAAGTCTGGAAGGGCGGTTCCAAGGCCAATGCCGTGAATCCAAGAGGTTATATCCCCATGAAATAATTCCTGTCTGTATCAAAGGAGGTCGTTCGGACGATGAACGATAAAAAACGCAAGCGCATCCTGCGCGTGGGCTGCCTGATCTTGGCATGCGTGTTCGGCCTGTCCCTGCTGGGCAGCTTGGTCATGATGCTGCTGGTCTGAGCGGGAGGGAAAAGCAACTATGAATCGCAAGATATCCGTTGGCATGGCGGTCAGCATCGTCATCCTTGCCATGACCGTGACCTTCTCCATCACCATGCTGGTGGCGATGCGCCTGTTCGACAGCACCGTTTCCAGCGTGAAGGAAAAGGAGAGCATGTACAATAAGATCGCGGAGGTGGACCGCTACGTCCGCAGCAACGATTATTATACCATCGACGAAACGACTCTGTACGACCGCCTGACGGCGGGCTACCTTCTGGGCACCGGCGATAAATACGCTCGGTATTATACCGCCCAAGGTTATACAGACCTGATGAACACCCAGAACGGCACCCTCATGGGCATCGGCGTGGAGCTGGCCATCGACCAGTCCGGCTACGCCAAGGTGACCAAGGTCTACGATGACTCCCCGGCCCATGAGGCGGGCATCACCGTGGGGGATTACCTCACCGCCGTGGACGGCACCGACATCAAGAACCTGACTGGCGTGGAAGCCGTCCAGACCAAGCTCCGGGGCGAGAGCGGCACCACCGTGAACGTCACGTGGCTGGACAGTGAGGCCACCGAGCACACCGCCGACCTGACCCACTCTGGCTATAATACCACCACCGTGGATTATGAGATGCTCCAAGACAACGTGGGCTACATCCGGGTCCGCCAGTTCGACGGCTCCACCCCCAGTGAGCTGGACTACGCCCTGCGCAGCCTGAATGCGGGCGGTGCGGTCAGCTTCGTGTTTGACCTGCGGGACAACGGCGGCGGCATCCTCGACGACGCCATCAGCTGCATCGACCTCATCGTGCCCGAAGGCACCGTGGCCTACGCCGAGGATAAGAACGGCAACCGCACCGCGCTGGGTTCCAGCACCGGCGACAGCATCATCACGCAGCCGCTGGTCTGCCTCGTCAACGGCAATACCGCCAGCGCGGCGGAGCTTTTCGCCAGCAGTCTCCGCACCATGAGCGGCGCCCGCCTTGTGGGCACCACCACCATGGGCAAGGGCACCATCCAGAGCAGCCCCCAGCGCCTGTCCGACGGCAGCGCCGTGGTGGTCACCGTGGCAAAGCTGCTCTGCGGCGACGGCTCGTCCTTTGACGGCACCGGCCTGACCGTGGATGTGGATCGTACCCTGACCGCCGACGAGCAGACCGCCTACTACGACTACACCACCTCCACCGACCCCCAGATCCAGCGCGCCGTGGCCACCGCCCAGCAGATGACCGGCACCACCACCGTCTCCGGCGTCAATGAAGCCGACAGCACCGCTGACAGCGCCGCCGCCGCCGCACCCGCCGAAGGGGAAGCGGAGAGCGAAGCCGCCAGCGCAACGGAAAGCGAAGCCGCCAGTGGGAGCGAACCCGCCGCCAGCAGCGAGGGAGCGGGGGAATAACTGGGAGGTTACCCTCTGCACAACCTCTCAAATTGCAAACCGGCAGATGCTGCTTGCAAAGGGAAGGCGTGCCTTCCGTACAACCTCTCAGTCTGCTTCGCAGACAGCTCCCCTAGTAGAGGAGCCCTTGGCATCGCGGTGCAGTTTGTGCTCCTTGCGGCAGCAGCATGGCACACCACGAGAACGAAGCACAGCGGCACGCCAGAGGCTCCCCTACTAGGGGAGCTGGACGCCGTTAGGCGGCCTGAGAGGTTGTACAAAGACGAAGATTGAATGACAACAAAGGAGCCCCTATGCCAGAACTCACCGACCTGTCCTATGTCCGTGCGCTGTGCGAAAAGTACGATTTCGCGCTGTCGAAGGGCTTCGGCCAGAACTTCATCATCAACCCCGGTCTGCCCATCAAGATCGTGGACGCCAGCCGGGTGGACAAGCGCTACGGCGTCATCGAGATCGGCCCCGGCATCGGCGTGCTGACCCGCGAGCTGGCCAAGCGCGCGGCCAAGGTGGTCTCCATCGAGGTGGACGAGCGGCTGCCGCCCCTGCTGGCTGAGACGATGGCCAGCGTGGACAACTTCAAGCTGGTCATGAACGACGTGCTCAAGGTGGACCTGAAGGCCCTCATCGCCGAGGAGTTCCCCGGAATGCCGGTGGCCGTCTGCGCGAACCTGCCCTATTACATCACCAGCCCCATCGTCATGAAGCTGCTGGGCGACCGCCTCCCGGTGGAGAGCCTGACCGTCATGGTCCAGAAAGAGGCCGCCGACCGGCTGGCCGCAGCCCCCGGCACCCGCGCTTCCAGCGCCATCAGCTGTGCGGTGAGCTACTACGCCCAGTCGAAGATGATGTTCACCGCCGCGCCGGGCAGCTTCTACCCGGCCCCCAAGGTGACCAGCGCCGTGGTTCGGATGGACATCCGCCCCACCCCCGCCGTGGAGGTGGCCGATGAGGAGGGCTATTTTGCCCTCATCCGCGCCGCCTTCGGCCAGCGCCGCAAGACCGCCGCCAACGCCATCGCCAGCGGCCTTTCCCGCCCGAAGGAGGGCGTCATCGCCGCCATCGAGGCTGCGGGTTTCGACGCCCGCATCCGCCCCGAAGCCCTCACGCTGGAGGACTTCGCGAAGATCCAAGCGGCACTGGCAGACCAATAACGCCCTGCGCCCTTCGGCCCCTGCCGTAGGGCTTTTGTTTTGCCGCCCGGCCCAAAACCTGAAAATCAGCCTTGCCAAACCCGCCCGCCGGTGGTATACTATTCAAGTAACGTGTGCTAGTGTGGCGCAATGGCAGCGCAACTGATTTGTAATCAGTGGGTTGCAGGTTCAACTCCTGTCACTAGCTCCAAGAAAAATCCTGCGATATACCGCTAGAATGGCGGCGTGTATCGTGGGATTTTTGCTTTTGTATGCGTTGCAAAATGCCCGGAAAGTGCGACAAATCCAAGAAAACCCTGTTTTGTGCGACAGTGTGCGCCCCTGAGCTGTTCAAAATATACACGTTGACGTGCCATTGACACTGTGGTATAATCAGCTTAAAGAAGGTGATACCATGCCGATCAGTGAAGCGAAGAAGAGATCAAATGCAGCCTATAATCGTAGGCAGGATAATATCATGCTTCGCCCGTCTAAAGAGGATGGGGCAAGGATTCGCAAGGCTGCTGCGGACGCTGGCAAGAGCGTTCAGCGGTATTGTCTGGATATTCTGCTGGATGTGTGCCCGGCTGGTGCAGAAGGCGAGGAAGCAGCCGGGAAGGAAACCGCATAAACTTCCACAGAGAAGCCCACAACTTACACATGAAAGGATGGGTGTAGAATGAGCACAAGAGAATTGGCACGAACCCTGCTGGATCAGGTGCCAGAAAGCAAGCTGCTGTATGTTGTCGCATATCTTCAGGGCGTGACAACGCCGGAAGATGCAGAGATTCCCAACGCCAAGACACAAGCGGCGATTGATGAAGTGGACAGCATGATTAGAACCGGCAAGGGCGAACACTTTGAGGGTTCTACCGCTGATTTCTTCGCCCAGTTGGCTGCGGAGGGCTAAACCGTGTTAAAACTGAACACTTCCACGCAGTTCAAAAAAGATTACAAGACCTGCATAAAGCGGCATTACAATATGGACTTGCTGCAAGCGGTCATTGATGTGCTGCGAGTGCCGGACACACTGCCCCAGAAGAACAGAGATCACAATCTGACCGGCAACTATACCGGCTGCCGTGAATGCCATATACAGCCGGATTGGCTGCTGATTTATCGGCAGACAGATACGGAACTGTACTTGGTTGCGACTGGTACACACTCCGACTTGTTTGGGCTGTAAATGAAAGGAGCTGTGCTGGAATGTCGTTTCCTGTCACTAGCTCCACGAAAAAAGACCCCAGAGCTTCACCGCTCTGGGGCCTTTTGCATCTCTACTGCAAGCTGGTTTGGTGGCCAACATCGGAAATAATAGCGAAGCAGCGCTAAAAATCGAACTTTGCCATGGTGACGGAATTCGAAAAGGCTGGCGGAGTTGGAACTTCGCCAAGCAAAGCAAGTCCGCCAAGTTGGCGGAGATCAAAGATAGAACGTAGGTAAATTATTATTTTTGAACTTCGCCATCAGATTCTCCGCAGTCGAGGTAGGAATACCACTTGTTCTTTCCGTCCCGCTGGCGGATCGTCTTTTTGGTAATGCGCCCGGATTTGACAAGGTCTGCATAGGAACGGTCATAGGTGCGCTCGCTGCACCCGATCTCCTTGGTGACGGCGGCGCGCAGCTCGCTGCTGGCCATGCTGCCAAGGCGGCTCTCGGCCAGCGCGTTGAGGATGGCGGCGGTGGTGTCGTCCTTGGTCTGGGCAAGGCGGAGGCGGCGCTCCTCCATGAAGTCCGCGTCCTTCTTGTCGGTGGAGCCGTCGAAGATGGCCCGCGCGGTGGGCACGCCGTCCACGGTCACGTCCTCGATGTGCATCAGCACGGTCTGGGCGGGCTTGGAGTAGCTGCTCTTCTCGTGGCTGAGGTAGATCTGGCCCTCGGTGCTGTTCTTGCAGCGGCCCATCATCAGCACGCTGCGGGCGATGTCCCACAGGTCCGAGCTGTCGGCGAGGCGGCCACGGCCCGAAACGCCCGGCCGCTTGTTGGTGTGCATGGAGATGAGGGTGGCGAGGTGGTACTTGGTGCTCAGGCTCTTCAGGGGCAGCACGGCGCCGCGCATCTGGTTGCGGCTGGCCATCTCCACGTCGGGGGGCAGAAAGCTTTGCAGCGGGTCTAAGATCAACAGGATGGGGTTGATCTTCGCCACAAAGGTGGTGATGTCGTCGTCTCCGATGCAGAGCTGGTGGCCGGTGCGCAGGTAGTAGTCGTCGGCACTGACGACCATCACCTTGGACATATCGGCTCCGGCGGCGGCGATGCGGCCCTTGAGCACCTTGCCGGGGTCGTCCTCGCCCGCAAGGATGAGCACCCGGCCGGTCTGGGCGGGCGGTTCGGGGAAGAAGCCGCTGGTCTGCCCGGCGGTGACGTAGGCGATGAGCTGGGCTTGCCAGATGCCCTTGCCAGTGCCGCCGTCGGCACCCAGCAGGGAGATCTCGCCCCGCGGCAGGACATCCGGCACCAGCCATTCGGTCTCCTCGCAGGGCACATCGCTCAGGCAGTACGGCTCCGGGGCCTTGGCGTAGTGGTGGTCGTGCCATGCCATTGCGGATTCCCAAAAGGCGTTGTCGTCCTCACGCTGGCGTTTGGCGCACCCGGCACGCCATGTATCGACCTGAGAAAACTTCGTGCCTACGGTAGAAACGGCATCCACAAGGTACTGGTACCGTTCCTGCTCATCGTAGGGGTCGTGATTGATGTATATCAACAAATAGGTGTAGTCGTTCAGCAGTTCCACAGCCGGGGTGGTGGCAAGATACTCCTTGAACGATGCGAGAAATGCTTCGCGGTCAGTCGTCATAAAGAATAGTCTCCTTTCTGTTTTAATTTGTGCGCCTGAACCACAATCATTGGTTGTAGTATACACCGGCTGACAAAAGATGTCAAGATTTTTTTGCAAAAAATGGTTGACAAATTTCAGATTCGATGGTAAGATATACAGGCGGTCAGCGATGGCCGCGCAAAAGTGAATCTGGGCGTGTTCCCGAGTGGCCAATGGGGACAGACTGTAAATCTGCTGCTTTTCAGCTTCGGTGGTTCGAATCCACCCGCGCCCACCAAAAAAACCAGCGTAGAAAATACGCTGGTTTTTTGTTTTGCCCGGTATCTTAAGTCACACCCACGAGGGTGGATTCGAACAGCTGCGGCGCTGTCGCAGAAGACAGCGCAAAAACAGCCCAGTGGGCTGTTTTTAGCAGCGCGGCTTGCGCAATCCACCCGCGCCCACCAAAAAAACCAGCGTAGAAAATGCGCTGGTTTTTTGTTTTACATGGAATCTTGAGTTTCACTATCTAGGGTGGATTCGAACAGCATCGACCCGCCGAACAGTCCGGCGGGGAAAAAAGCCCCTGCGGGGCTTTTTTAGATGCGCGGCTCGCGTAATCCACCCGCGCCCACCAAAAGAGCTCAACGCATGAACGGGCGAAAACGCGGCAGGATGGCAGCGGAAAAAGAAAAAAGCACGTCAATCCTCAACGGATCAACGTGCCATTTTGGTCGGAGCAGCGGGATTTGAACCCACGGCCTCTTCGTCCCGAACGAAGCGCGCTACCAACTGCGCTATGCCCCGAAAATACCGCAGCTTTTCGGCTGCGGTTTGGTTGGGGATGAGAGAATCGAACTCCCACAAGTAGAGTCAGAGTCTACCGCACTACCACTATGCAAATCCCCAATATTCGGTTTTGTCAGGAGCGGTAAGCGCCGCTGACAAGGGATATTATACTATCAAACACCCCTCTTGTCAACACTTTTTTCGAAGTTTTTTTCGTGGGCTCCGAGCCGGCGCTGCATCGTTTTATTTGAACAATTCCTCTCAATATGATACAATAAAAGCAACATTTCGGCAACGGAGGAAATCGCCATGCTCAAACGTCTGCGCAAGAACCATCCGCTCCTCTATTGTATCGGGGCGGAGGCAGTGTTTCTGGGGAGCCTGTTCGTTTCATCGTATCTTGTGGTGATCGCCCTGCTCCTGTTCCGCTTCAACTTTGCCTATGCGGATGATTACCTGCTGGGCTGCATTCAGGAGCTGGTGGGCGTCGGCGTGGCGGTGGTGCTGCTGCGGCGCACGGGCAAGGCGCAATTGCTGACGCGGCGGGGCTGCGGCTTTTTCAATGGGCTGCTGGTGGGCATGTACCCGGCGGCGCTGCTGGCCTATAACCTGTACGCCAAGCTCTTGTTCGGTCTCCCGGCGGAGGGCGCCCTGCTGCCCCTGTGGCGCATCCTGTGCTTTTTCGCCAACATGATGCTGGTGGGCGTCGCGGAGGAGTTTCTGTTTCGGGGCGTCGTCGCGGAAACGCTGCTGGAGCACTTCGGCACCAGCCGGGGCGGCATCTGGAAGGCGTGTCTGCTGTCCGGCGTGCTGTTCGGCTGCGCCCACCTGACCAACCTGTTCACCAGCGCCCCGCTGGGGGTGCTGATGCAGTGCGTCTTCGCCACGTCGCTGGGCGTGCTGTATGGGGCCATCTATTTCCGCACCGGCAACCTCTGGGTCACGGTCTTTCTCCACGGCGGGATGGACGTTCTGTCCATGCTGATGGGCGGGCTCTACGGCACCGAGACGGTGGCCGAAAGCGTCAGCGGCTACGACATCACGATGCTCTCGTCGGTGCTGGTCTACCTCATCCCGGCGGCCTTCCTGCTGCGGAAAAAGAAGATCGGCGAGGTCCGGTTCTATTTCAAATACTAAAGTGGAACCGAAAAGAGCAAGAGGTCTGCGCGTGGCGCAGACCTCTTGCTTTGTTTCTTATTCGTAGTCGATGGGCAGGGTGGGCAGACCGTTCAGCTCCAGCCCGGCGGTGTGGCCGGCGATGTACTGGTAATAGCCTTGGGCTGCGATCATGGCGCCGTTGTCGCCGCAGAACTTCAGCTCCGGTAAGTAGACCTTGGCCCCAAGCTTCTGGGCCCCATCGTTGACGAGCTGGCGCAGACGGCCGTTGGCGGCTACGCCCCCCGCAAGGCAGACCTGCTTGGCCCCGGTGTCGGCGGCGGCGAGGAGCAGCTTTTCGGCAAGGATGCCCGCGATCCGCTCTTGAAAGCTGGCCGCGAGGTCGGGCACGTTGACTTCCGTGCCCTTCATCTGGGCCTGATTCACTTCGTTCAGCACGGCGGTCTTCAGGCCGGAGAAGCTGACGTTGTATTTGCCCTCTACGTGGGGCACCGGCAGACGGTAGGCCTTGGGGTTGCCGGTCTTGGCGGCGTTGGCCACGCTGGGCCCGCCGGGGTAGGGGAGGCCCAGCGTCCGGGCCACCTTGTCAAAGGCCTCGCCCGCCGCATCATCGACGGTGTGGCCGAGGATGTGGTAGTGGGTGTAGTCCTGCACTTCCACGATGTGACTGTGGCCGCCGGAGGCCACAAGGCAGAGGAAGGGCGGCTTCAGCTCCGGGTGGG
>ERZ773145.2753-NODE-2753-length-11964-cov-8.619112_pt1 | contig 11964 bp, 11 predicted proteins | sample MGYA00580848_ERZ773145 | MGnify/ENA primary metagenome ERZ773145 (study PRJEB29015, sample SAMEA2737858) | human gut metagenome | biome: human gut; feature: human-associated habitat; material: faeces | place: China | collected 2012 ... | reverse complement strand
GCTCCAGCACGCGGGCGGACTCGTCCTTGCCGGGCACGGAGCCCAGCGCGGGCCCGGCCCAGGGCAGCAGGCGCGACGTGGTGAGACGCGTCTCGCGCCGGTTGGGCAGCAAAAGACGCAGTTTGCCGCCAGATTCTTCGGTGACCAGCGCGATCTGGATGGCATTGCCTTCAAGATATTCCACAATGCAGCCCGCCGAGGGGTACTGCACACAAACCGACATAAAAGCTCCTTCAACCGGAGGATGGGCTCCGATAGGCGGTACAATCCGTCATTTTGCCTGTTCTGGCAAGTCCCGGCGGCGCATCCTTCGACACGTCCGCAGGCCGGAGCGCCGTCCCGCCGGCCCTTTGACGCGCCGTCGCTAACAGGATATGTGTTTCTTACCTTGTACGTCACTTTTCAGGCCGGACGGAGTTCCATGAGCAGCATCATCCATCAGACGGGCAGCGTTCGCCCGCTTTCGCTTCAGGAACGGGAACAGCCCCAGCTGTACCGCGAGCTTTTTCCTTACACCAGCATCTGTCGCACGACTTTCGACGAGGTGCTCCTTGCCCCGCGTCCTGCCGAACAGATGCGCATCACGGACACCACCTTCCGTGACGGCCAGCAGGCCCGGCCGCCGTATACGGTCAAGCAGGTGGCCAAGATGTTCGACTTCCTGCACCGCATGGGCGGCAAGACGGGCCTCATCACGGCGTCGGAGTTCTTCCTGTACTCGGCCAAGGACCGCAAGTGCATCGACGTCTGCCGGGCGCGCGGCTACCGCTTCCCGCGCGTGACCTCCTGGATCCGCGCCAACAAGGAAGACCTCAAGCTGGCCCGGGACATGGAGTTCGACGAGACCGGCATGCTGACCAGCGTGTCGGACTACCATATCTATCTCAAGCTGGGGAAGACCCGCCAGCAGGCCATGGACATGTATCTTGACCTGGCCCGGCAGGCCCTGGAATGGGGCATCATCCCGCGCTGCCACTTCGAGGACGTGACCCGCGCCGACATCTACGGCTTCTGTCTGCCCTTTGCCCAGAAGCTCATGGAGCTGAGCCAGCAGAGCGGCATGCCGGTCAAGATCCGCCTGTGCGACACCATGGGCTACGGCGTGCCCTATCCCGGCGCGGCCCTGCCCCGCTCGGTGCAGCGCATCGTGCGTGCCTTCACCGACGAGGCCGGTGTGCCCGGCGAATGGCTGGAATGGCACGGCCACAACGACTTCCACAAGGTGCTGGTCAACGGCGTCACGGCCTGGCTCAACGGCTGCGGCGCGGTCAACAGCACGCTGTTCGGCTTTGGCGAGCGCACGGGCAACACGCCGCTGGAAGCCCTGATCATCGAGTACATCTCGCTCACCGGTGACGATGCCGCCGCCGACACCACCATCCTGAGCGAGGTGGCCGAGTTCTTCGAAAAAGAACTGCACTACAACATCCCCTACAACTATCCCTTCGTGGGCCGCGACTTCAACGCCACCAGCGCCGGTGTGCATGCCGACGGTCTGGCCAAGAACGAAGAGATCTACAACATCTTCGACACCAAGCATCTGCTGGGCCGTCCCGTGCCCATCATCATCACCGACAAGACCGGCCGTGCCGGGGTGGCCTACTGGATCAACGTCAATCTCAAGCTGCCCGAAGGCAAGCAGATCTGCAAGAAGCACCCCGCCGTGGGCAAGATCTACGAAGCCATCGTGGCCATCTACGACACCGGCCGCACCACGCACCTTTCGCACGACGAGATGGCGGCCCTGGTGCAGCGCTACATGCCGGAGCTGTTCGAGACCGAGTTCGACCACATGAAGGAACTGGCCGACGAGCTGGCCGCCCACCTCATCGCCCGTCTGGCGCAGAACGAGGACCTGCGGGACTTCGGCAAGCATGCCTGCGCCCGTCTGGACAGCTTCTCGCGCGAGTACCCCTTCATCCAGTACCTCTACCTCACGGATACCCAGGGCAGCCTCAAGTGCGCGGCCATCACCGACCCGGCTTACCGTGAAAAGTACGAGGCCCTGCCCATCGGCTTCGACTTCTCGCAGCGCGAATGGTTCAAGATGCCCATGCAGACCGGCGACATGCACATCATGGACGTGTACCAGTCCCAGTTCACGGGCAAGCTGGTCATCACCGTGTCCTGCCCGGTGACGGACGATGACGACAATATCGTGGGCGTCATCGGTGTGGACATCCAGCTTGAGCAGCTGCTCAAGCGCTCGCAGGCCCTGCAGCAGGAAGCCCGCGCAGCCGAAGACTAGACGCATGGCGGCGCGCCGGTTCCCCGGTGCGCCGTTTTTTGCCTACAGGCCCGCCCCCGGCGGCCGCAATCAGGAATACAGAAAAGGATGCAGACAATGAGCAGCAAACGAGTTTACTGGATCGAAGGCGACGGCATCGGCCCCGAAATCTGGCGCGCCGCCCGCCCTGTCATCGACGCCGCGCTGGCCAAGGAATCGGACATGCGCATCGAGTGGGTGGAACTGCTGGCCGGTGAAAAGGCCACGGCCGAGACCGGCTCCCCCCTGCCCGAGGAGACCATGAACGCCCTGCGCACCGCCGATTTCGCCATGAAGGGCCCCCTGGGCACTCCTGTGGGTACCGGCATCCGCAGCCTCAACGTGGCCCTGCGCCAGACGCTGGACCTGTACGCCTGCATCCGTCCCGTGCGTCACTTCGAAGGCCTGGAAACGCCGGTCAAGCATCCCGAGCGCGTGAACATGGTCATCTTCCGCGAGAACACCGAAGACGTGTACGCGGGCATCGAATACGCCGCCCAGACCCCGGAAGCCAAGAAGCTCATCGCCTTCCTGCGTGAAGAGTTCGGCGTGACCAAGATCCGCGAGGAAGCCGCCGTGGGCATCAAGCCCATGAGCGAGTTCGGCTCCAAACGCCTGGTGCGCCGCGCCCTGCGCTTTGCCCTGGATACCGGCAGCAAGAGCCTGACCCTGGTGCACAAGGGCAACATCATGAAGTTCACCGAAGGCGGCTTCCGCCAGTGGGGCTATGATGTGGCCGCCCAGGAATTCGGCGACCTGACCTGCACCGAGAAGGAACCCGTGGAAGGCCGTCTGGTGGTCAAGGACCGCATCGCCGACGCCATGTTCCAGGAAGCCCTGCTGCGTCCCGAACAGTACCAGATCCTGGCCACCCCCAACCTCAACGGTGACTACATCTCCGATGCCCTGGCCGCGCAGGTGGGCGGTCTGGGCCTGGCCCCGGGCGTCAACATGTCCGACTCCCTGGCCTTCTATGAGGCCACCCACGGCACCGCTCCCACCATCGCCGGTCAGGACAAGGCCAACCCCGGCAGCGTGATCCTGTGCGGCGCCCTGATGCTGGAACAGATGGGCGTGCCCGCGGCTGCCGAGCGCATCCGCAACGCCATGAGCAAGGCCATCGCCGGCCGCGCCGTCACTGTGGATCTGGCCGCCCAGGTGGAAGGCGCCCGCGTGGTGGGCTGCCAGGAATTCGGCGAGATCATCGGCGCCTGCCTGTAGGCAGCCGCGTCACTGCACTATCTTCGTATGTCCGGGAGGAAGGGCCATCCCTGCGGGAAGGGCCCTTCCTCCCTTTGTTTCCCGCCCCGTGATCGCGGGCGACCTACAGGAACGACGCATGGTCTCATTGGAAAACCTGCTCCTCTACATCCCGCTGGCGGCCCTGCTGGTCATGCTGCCCGGCCCGGATTTTGCCCTCATCGTCCGCACGTCCCTGGCGGAGGGGCGCAGCTCCGGTCAGGCCGCGGCCTGCGGCGTGGCGCTGGGCATCATGGTCCACACCTCGGCCGCCATGCTGGGCATCAGCGCGGTCATCGCCCAGTCCGTCACCCTGTTCACGCTTTTGCGCTATGCGGGGGCCGCCTATCTGTTCTGGATGGGCATCCATGCCCTGCGGGCCGGGCGTGAGGTCACGGCCGCCGTGGTGCGTCACGGAGGGCAGGAAGAGGAAGTGCAGCCTGTCCGCGGCCTGCGTCGCCGGGCCTTCCGGCAGGGATTTTTGACCAATGCCCTCAACCCCAAGGCCGTGGTCTTTTTCCTGACCATGCTGCCGCAGTTTTTGGACCCGCATGCCGCCCTCTGGCCGCAATTCCTGGAGCTGGGCGGCATCATGGCCTTTTTCTGCCTGGGCTGGTTCGTGCTGCTGGCCAGCCTGCTGCACCGCATCCGCCGCCTGTTCGCCCGGCCGTCCTTCCAGGCCTGGCTGCACCGGCTCACGGGCCTCATCTTCATCTGTTTCGCCTTCCGGCTGGCGCTGGAGAAGATCTAGGCGCCGGCCGCACGCCCGCCGTCATACCGGAAGAAAGGAGGGGCAGCCGTCTCTTGCCGATGCCCGTAACGCACTCCGGTATGGCGGGCATGGCTCCAGTGCCGCCATCCAGCAGGGCCTTCCCCGCTCCCGCACCATCCCTGTCTTGATGCCTTTTGTGACCATTGCCCTCGCGGCCACTGCCGGTGATGTGCTCCGTCCTCTTTCCAGTGCCGGGCCGGGCGGCTGGAGTACAGACGAAAAATCTGTGCCGGATGCTGGGGGAAGTGGTAACATCTTGTAGAATAAGGCTATTTATTTTTTATTAAAACGGGGTGTTTACAGGTGTTGCCTGCTGTCCGGCTTGCAAGACGGCCCCTCCGGTGGCAGAGTTTGACTTCCTGTTCCTCCCCTTCCCGCTGAGGTACCCATGCACGAGATCCCCCTGCAACGTGTGGCCGCCATCCATGACCTTTCCGGTTTCGGGCGAGCCTCGCTGACCGTGGTCATCCCCATCCTTGCCAGCATGGGCGTCCAGACCTGCCCCCTGCCCACGGCGGTCCTGTCTTCCCAGACCTCCGGCGTGGAAGGCTTCACCTTTCATGACCTGACCGCCGAGATGGGGCCCATGCTGGATCACTGGCAGCGGATGGGCCTGAGCTTCGACGCCGTCTATTCCGGCTTTCTGGGCAATCCGCTCCAGCTGGAGATAGCGGCCCGCTGCATCGGCCACTTCCTCAAGCCCGGCGGCTTCGCGCTGGTGGACCCCGTGCTGGGCGACAACGGCACCCTGGACCCCACCCAGACGCCGGAGATGGTGGAGGCCATGCGCCAGCTCATCGGCCACGCCCACGTCATCACGCCCAACCTTACCGAAGCGGCCTTTTTGCTGGACGAACCCTACCGGCCGGATATTTCGCCCGACGGCCTCAAGGAGCAGCTGCGACGCCTGGCGGCCATGGGGCCGGACAGGGTGGTCATCACCAGCGCCCCGGCGACCCGTCCTGGCCATTGTGCGGCCGTGGCCTATGACCGCGAGCAGGGGCGCTTCTGGAAGATGGAGTCGCCCTACATCCCGGCCTTCTATCCCGGCACGGGCGATACCTTCTCCAGCGTGCTGGTGGGGGCGTTCCTTCAGGGGGACAGCCTGCCCGTGGCCCTGGAGCGCGCGGTGCGCTTCGTGACCCTGGGCATCCGCGTCACCTACGGCTACGACACCCGCCACAGCGACGGCGTGCTGCTGGAGCGCACCCTGCCCGCGTTGCAGGACCGTTGCGCCATCGGGGAGTACGAGGCGTTTTAGGCCATTGCTCCGGTTCCGGGCGCACGCAAGATGCCCCGGATGCCGGCAGCGTCGCAGGATACGGCCTTGCCGCCCGGTGCGATATGAAGCGCCTCTTCTTGTCTTTGTATCATCGTGACGATTCTTGTTGCGGACGGCGGACATGTTGCGCCGGTGGCCCGGTCGGGGCAGGCCAAAGAGGTCCCGCAGTCCGCATCAAGGCCCTTGGTGCCGCGATTCGCGGCGATATCCTGTAGCCCCATTCCCCTTTTGTCTGGCCGGAGGTGCCATGAAGAAATTCTTTTTCCTGCTCTTGGTCGCGTGCGCCCTTTCCACTGCCTTGCCCCGCATCGCCCTGTCCGCGGAGTCGCAGGCGGATACCGCTACGGAGAACAGTGATTCCGAAGTGTTTGTGGACGACAGTGATCGTTTCACCGCTTTTGAGGAAGAGCTGCTGGCCCGGTATGCCGACAAGGGGATCACGTCCGTGGATGTCTCCGCCTATGCCAAGGGCATCGACATCGTCTTCGTCGCGGCTGACCGGAAGATGACGCGGGCGGCGTTCTCCGCCATTGCTTCCCGCAGCGTCAGGGAATTAAAGGAACGTTTCGGTTTCGAGAAGGATTTGCCCATCGGGGCCGTCCTTGACTATAAAAAGGACGCAGCGAGCGATACCCGGACGCGCTTCGTGCTGAAGCTGCGGTAGTGCTTGGGGCGGGATCCTGAAGGCTGTGGCAGAGCACAGGGCTTTGCCGCAGGACGGAAAAGAGGAGAGTACAAAAAAAGCCCTTACGACATCCATCGTAAGGGCTTTTCCTTTCTGGCTGCGGGGCAGGATTTGAACCCGTGGCCTTCGGCCGTGAGCCTGGAGGGAGTGGAGCGAAATCCTTTTTTGATATCCGGCAGGCACCGCAAAACAGGCTGGCCCTACATGCCGCCAGCCCACGGATGCCCGACATTTTTGATAGAACCGGCATTCTCGGCTAGGCTTTCCCTGAAGGGTGACGGCAGGGAAGAAGTCGGCAGCACGGGCATGGGCGCGTGGCACTTCCATGAGCGCATCGTCCTGGCGGGGAAGCATCCCGGAGGATGAAAGGCCGGTTTCCCGGATGCGGTAACAGTCTTTTGCTGTCTGTCTTTCAGGCTCGTCCCTTTTTCACGGATACAACGTTCATCAAGGAGGGAGCCATGCATATCTATTATGCCACCAGGGGGCTGCGCGGCAGGCCCTATCACAGTGACATGATAAACACAGATCTGTTCGCATTTTTTCAGGGAAAAAGAATGCGCACCATCCCCTCCGCAGAAACGTTGCGCGCTGTCAACGCCTTTCCCAAATGCGATATTGATATGGGGGAAGACACGGATTCCGAATATGCGTGTGAGAAAGGGACGTTCTACATCCCCAAAAGCATCTGCATGGGGGAAGTCGTCAACGCCGGCTGGGCCGTTGATTATTACTTCGTGGTGCTTTGCGGTGATGCCGTGGAACTGCGCTATGTGCGCTGGGACTGTCCGTGGTATGAGACGGTGGGACGGGATACCGAAGTCACTGATCCTGCCGTCATAGCCAAAATGGAGCGCACGCTGGCAATGCTCCTGGATGCGAATAAGCCCAGGATACCGGCGCCTGTGCCCATATCGCACCCGGCCTTGCTCACGTTCCTTACCCTGCTCGGCGTTGCCGATGCCGAAGCGCTGGCGGGCAAGATCCACGCCGCCGCCACGACGCCGGAACAGTGCGCCGCGCTCTGTGAAGAATTCGATATGGAAGAAGCCTACACCGGCTGGCATGTTACGTTGATGCGATTGGCCCTGCGGGACCGGAAACGCCTGGATTGGGTAGACTGGAAGGAAGCGCCGGAAGAAGTTTTCGCCTCCCTGTGCTGTCTCTTGCCGCCGGGGGCAAAGGAACACCTGCCCCCCTGCGATGATGAAGACGCGTACCCCGAGGAGGTGCTCCGCGCTTGCAGCCCCGTCTTGCATGACCGCTATGGCCTGACGATCCTGCTGTGGGATACGGGCGGCGATGAATATGTCTTTATGGTCGTACCGAGCGACAAGGTATCGGAAGCGTTCGCGGCGGCCTCCGAGCTGGGCATTACCCTGCAACGTGTCGAGGACCTGTTCGACCAGGAGTAGAAGGCGGCAAAAGAGAAGGAGCGGCACGCCATGCGGGACGATCGTCCGGTTGTTCCTTCTTTTGCCGCCAGGGCATTTTCGTCAACGCTGTCGTTCGTGACGAGACCGTCCGGTCGTCCGGGCCGGTATCTTCCTGCGGTAACAAGGCTTGCCGGAGCGCGCCACCGGCAAAAAAGGGTGGGACAGCGGCGCAGGGCGGGTGCCTTCCGCAAAGAGCGTACGGGGATTTCTGCGCAGCCTTGTAGAGGCGCGGAGCCCTGACAGACATGGGGATTGGGGACAGGAACAGTAGTGGGGAAAAAGATCCCGCTTACGAAAAAAGGCTTCCGACGAAAATCGGAAGCCTTTGATCTTTCTGGTTGCGGGGGCAGGATTTGAACCTACGACCTTCGGGTTATGAACCCTTTTTGACAGAACTTGAAAGAGTTAGACACAGCTGGATAGACTTTGATTTATTTTTATTTTCAATAAGTTATCAAAAATAAGACTTTGCCGCGCATTGACCTGAATGCTTAGAAATTGACGGTGTGGTTAGAAATAGGTTAGAAAAATTTTGCCGGTTAAAACCTGCTCCCGCGTATGAACCACAACCCAAGGCAGTTCATGGCTACCCAAAAACGGCGATACCACCCAAAAAAATGGGCTGGCGTTTATGTGTACGAAACGTCAGAAATGTATAATGGCGCGCCTGACCTGTGTTTCTACATCACGTTTAAATCCGGCCGCCGCCTCATCTGGGAAAAGGTAGGCAAAATTTCCGAAGGATACGGGCCGGACGTGGCGGCGGAAATTCGCGCTGATCGGATAAAGGCCATCAGACATGGCGAAGAAGTCAAAACCGCCAAAGAACTCCGCCGCGAACAGGCGGAGAAAGACAAGCCCTTTGCCGAAATTGCGGATGCATATTTTGACATCAAGGGGCCGACCCTCAAAGGGTTGACCACGGATCGCAACCGTTACCTCAAACACCTCAAACCGCTGTTCGGCAAGCGAAGCGTCTCGGAAATCACGCCCCAGATGGTGGAGGAGCTGCGCAAATCCCTGAGCGAACGCAAACCGGCCACTCTCTGGAATACTCTTGAGCTTCTGCGGCGCATCATCAATTTTGGCGTCAAGACCAACCGCTGCCCCAATCTTGCCTTTCAGATCGAAATGCCCGTTAAGGACAATGAGGTTATTGAGCATCTGACGCCGGAAGAAACTCGCCGCTTTCTGGATTGCGCCCGCACATGGCCAGCCCGCGATGTGGGCAATATGCTCCTGCTGGCCTTTTTTACCGGTATGCGGCGCGGGGAGATGTTCAAACTGCAAGATGAGGACGTGGCCTTTGACCTCAAGCTCATTCGTTTGCGCGATCCCAAGGGCAGAAAAACCCTCTCCATCGGCATGAGTTCCCTGGTGGAAGAACTGTTACAAGAACAAATGGCATGGCGTGACGAACATTTTCCCGGCAGCCCCTATGTTTTCCCCGGCAAAAACGGCGAGATGCGCAAAGACTGCACAGCGGTTGACCGCTTCCGCAAGGCGGCGGGCCTGCCGCCCAAGTTCCGGCCCTTCCACGGGCTGCGGCATCACTTTGCCGTAAGCCTCGCCAACAGCGGCAAATTCAGCATGGACATGATCTCGGAAATGCTGACACACAAAAATGTGGATTTCACCAAAAAGAAGTATGCCCAATTCCTGCCGGAGACCTTGGCCGCTGCCAGCAACGCGGCGGCGGACATTCTCTCCGGCCAACGGTAGCTTTTGCGGCTGTTCCGATTATCGTGTACACATGGTGAGGAAAAAGATAGTATTGTAAGGAGCAGGCATGGCATTCACACTTCAAACGCTCAGGGAACAGGCCGCCGCAGGCGAGGACAGCACACGCCAGTTCAAGTCCCGAATCGACAATGCGGATTCTCTGGCTGCGGAAATGGCCGCCTTCGCCAATGCCAACGGCGGCGTAATTTTTATCGGCGTGCAGGATGATGGAACACTGTCCGGCATAACATCCCGAGAATTGCATGATGCGAACCAGTTGATCGGCAACGCCGCCAGCCAGCATGTCCGCAGCCCGCTTGTGGTGCAGACGCAGAACATTCTTCTTGAAAATGGAAATGTGGTTATCGCCCTGACCGTTCCTGCAGGAATGGACAAACCCTACTTTGACAGGAAAGGCGTTATCTGGCTGAAAGCCGGGGCGGACAAGCGACGTATCAATTCTAAAGAGGAACTGCGCCGTCTTTTTCAGTATACCAGCCAATTCCATGCCGATGAATTGCCCACAAAGGCGGGCATTAACAAACTGGACAAGCTGCTGTTCCGGGATTTTTTGAAAAAGCGGTATGACAGTGACTTCCCGGATACCCACGCAGAACAACTGCGCCTGCTGCAAAATCTGAACCTCGCCGCTGGCGATGGCAATCTCAATCTGGCCGGAGTGCTGCTTTTTGCCGAACAGCCGGAGCTGATTTTTCCGCAGTTCGTGGCAAAAGGCGTCCGCTTTCCGGGAATTGCCGTTCATGCTGACAGCTACGATGACACCGAAGATTTTGAAGGTCCGTTGAGCAGACTTTTCAAGGACGCCCTGGCTTTTGTCATGCGCAACCTGCACAAGGTACAGGGCAAGAATGGCGTCAACTCACCGGGTACGCCGGAAATACCGGAACAGGTTTTTGAGGAACTGCTGGTCAACGCCCTTGTACACAGGGATTATCTTGTCAGCGCGCCCATCCGCATTTTCATTTTTGATGACCGCGTGGAAATCATCAGCCCCGGCACGTTGCCGAACAATCTGACCATAGCCAATATCAAAGCCGGCAATTCCAATATCCGCAACCCCATCCTGATTTCTTACGCCGCCAAGGGGCTTTTGCCCTACCACGGCATCGGCTCCGGCATTCTGCGCGCTCTTAAGGCATGGCCGGATATTGATTTTGAAGACGATCGGGAGAGTTCGCTGTTCAAGGCCATTGTACGCAGAACCCACCGGCCTGCGGAAAACACTGGGGTACTTGCACCAGAACTTGCATCAAAAACACAAAATTTGCACCAGAAACAAGGGCTTTCTGATGCAACTCTGCGCGATATTGCACCGGAAATTGCACCAGAACTTTTTGCGCTCCTTGAGCACATCTCCGCCAATCCGCGCATAACCACAACCGAACTCGCTACTGTTCTAAACGTGAGCCGACGCACGATTCTTTACAGAACAACCATGCTCAAGAAAAAGGGCATCTTGCGCCGCATCGGTCCCAGCAAGGGCGGACAATGGGAGATTCTCCCATGAAGTTTGTTCCCAACGGTTCGATTATCAAATTTCTGCTGATTGCTGTTCTGGGCTGTGGCCTTGCCTTTCTCATGGCATGGCTGACAACCATGTTTACCGTTATTAAAATTACGCAAGGCGTTTCACTTGCAGGAGTAGCGCTGATACTGCTCTGGTGCGTCGTGATCGGCGGGGCCGCTGTTTGGAGCATCTGCGCCTTTTGTGCGCTTTATGTGGGAACATGGCGCAAACATCACGTTGATCACGCAATCCGTCTGAGTGAAGCCATGCTCATGCTGCATGCTTCCACGAACCATGAACAGTTGGAAGCGCTTCGCCATTATCGTATCCGGGTGTTCAAAAGTCATGAAGCAATCCCGGCGGGAGGAAAACTCGGCGTGGATTGCCGTGAAGTTTCCAACTTTCTTTCTCCCATGCTCTTTGGGTTCAATAAGTTTTTTGCTCTCGGATCGCCCGAATATTGTTGCGATGCCACACAACTTTCCGCAATTGTGGAGGAAAATCAGACGCGCTGGTGTGGCGAAAGCAGTGTAGCTCCAAGCTGTGATGCCGCAAAACTCAACAGGGAGATTGAAGAGCTGAAAAAGAAATACAAGGAAATGACGGAGAAATATACCAGCGCAGCGGGACGAGAAGGCAAATTAAAAAACGAAATCGAACAAATAGAAGCACATATACACATTCTTGTCATATTAGCGAATAAGGTTACCAGAGAATTCACCCACCCACTCGCCAAACACGAAATTATGCGCCAATACAAGGAAATCGGCAAGACGTTGGGGGTTGAAAACGCTCCGGGCAATTACATAGAAATTTTTCGCAAGGCAATGCCGAAAGAGTATATCAACCACGGCGGAGCGCCTATTCAAAATCCCTGAAAGGCAAGAAACCTGACCTGCTCAGGTTCGCAGCCCTCAACTTGTCCCCGTTATAACATAGTAAAATAACATAAAAATTATCAACCTCCCTTTCTTAGGCCTAAGAGCGTGTTTGGAAACTCATTTATCAATAATGAAACGTTTCAACAGTATGCT
>ERZ773145.2750-NODE-2750-length-11968-cov-6.359523_pt1 | contig 11968 bp, 10 predicted proteins | sample MGYA00580848_ERZ773145 | MGnify/ENA primary metagenome ERZ773145 (study PRJEB29015, sample SAMEA2737858) | human gut metagenome | biome: human gut; feature: human-associated habitat; material: faeces | place: China | collected 2012 ... | reverse complement strand
AGAATGAAAAATTCACTTCGCATCTTGGCGCATTCTCATTTGGAAATAGTATAAAAACAGACCGAGAGTCGGCAAAAACCGACCAACATCTCATAAAAACCGACCCGAAGTCGGGAAAACAGACAGAAAGGGAAGCAAATGGCAGGAAAGATTCAGCTCCTGTCCGATGAGGTCATTGGCAAAATCGCGGCAGGCGAAGTGGTGGAGCGTCCTGCCGCCGCTATCAAGGAATTGGTGGAGAACTCGCTGGACGCGGGGGCCAGCGCGGTTACGGTGGAAATCCGCGACGGCGGCATCAGCTATTTCCGCGTGACGGACAACGGCAGCGGCATCCGCGGCGAGGACATCCGCATGGCGTTTGAGCGCCACGCGACGAGCAAAATCCGCCGCACGGATGATTTGTTCAGCATCCAGACGCTGGGCTTCCGCGGCGAAGCGCTGGCGTCCATCGCGGCGGTGGCGCATGTCACCTGCACAACACGCACGAAGGCAGACCAAAGCGGCATCAAGGTGCAGAACAACGGCGGAACGATTGAGTCCATCGAAGAAGCCGCCTGCCCCGAAGGCACGACGTTTGTCGTCCGCGACCTCTTTTTTAACACCCCAGTGCGCCTGAAATTCCTCAAAAAGCCGGTCACGGAGGCAGGCTATGTGTCCGACCTGATGATGCGGCTGATTTTGTCCCGCCCGGACGTGTCCTTCCGCTACATCAGTCAGGGCAAAACGCTCTACCACTCCGCGGGCGACGGCAAGCTGTCCTCCGCCGTGTTCAGCATCTACGGGCGCGAAATGCTCCGCTCCATGCACGAGGTGGACGGGCATCAGGCGGGGCTGATATTGAAGGGCTTCGTCGGCGTGGGCGAAAGCGGGCGCGGCAGCCGAAACCACCAGTCCTTCTTCATCAATGGGCGATATATGAAGTCGTCGATTTTGTCCGCGGCGGTAGAAGCGGCGTGCCGGGAGCGCGTATTGTCCGGCAAGTACCCGACGTGCGTGCTGCACCTGACCATGCCGTATGACACGGTGGATGTCAACGTGCATCCGAACAAGCTCGAAGTCCGCTTCCAGAACGAAGCGGCGGTCGCGGAGGCGGTCGAGGCGATTGTGGCGGATGCGCTGGCGGACAAAGCACCCGTCGAGCAGCCAGATGTGCTGCGCCTGACGCCTGAACCGCCGCCGACGGTGCCCGTGACGGTCGTTCGGCAGCCCGTGACGGCGAGTGAGACTGCGCAGCCGGAAGCTGCTGTCCCACCTAAAGTTGAGAAAAAACCGACCGTCGGTACGGAAATCCCGCAAAAGGCGGCAATTTCTGCGAAAAACCCGCCGATTCCGACACCAAGCGCCCCAGCGGAAAAGCCGTCCGAGCCGCCGAACGATGCCATTCCCGCGTGGAAGCAGCCGCTGGTGATGCGCAGCCCGTCAGCACTGGCGCAGCATTACAACGCCGAACCCGCCGCGCCGCCTGCAAATCTGCTGAAACCGACCGCAAGTCTGGTTTCGCCGATACCGGTGCAGCAGACGATTCTGCCGAATGAACAGACGCACATGCGCATGATCGGCACGCTGTTTGACAGCTACATTCTGGTGGAATATGCGGACAATTTGATGCTGATTGACCAGCAGGCGGTGCATGAACGTGTGATGTTTGACCGCATGATGAAGGCGCTCGACCAGCACCGCTGCGGGCAGGAGATGCTCGTGCCGATGATTGTCAGCCTGACGCGCCGGGAGCAGCAGCTGCTCGACGAGCACGCGCGGGAATTGGCGGACATCGGGCTGGTGGTCGAGCCGTTCGGGGAGAATGAGGTGTCGATTCGGTCGATTCCGATGATCCTCGGTCAGCCGCAGGCGGCGGGGCTGCTGCGCGACATCATCGACCAGCTGGAGAATGAGCGCGGTGTGGTTTCGCTGGAAAAGCGGCGCGCGGCGATTTTGGCGCTGGCGTGCAAGCGCAGCGTCCGCTCCGGCGAGCGCCTGAACGACGCCGACATCCGCGAACTGGTCAGCCGCGTGGCGGATAAGCGCGTCATCCCGGCAAGCCCGCGCGGTACGCCGCTGGTCGTTGCGCTGAACAAAACGGACATCGACCGGCGATTCCGGCGGATGCAGTGAGGTGACAATATCATGAAGGAAACGTGCTGGGTGCTGACAGGCCCGACCGCGAGCGGCAAAACCGCGCTGTCGCTCCGTCTGGCGCGGACGCATGACTGCGAGATTGTCTGCATGGATTCGATGCAGATTTATCGCGGCATGGACATCGGCACGGCGAAACCGACGGCGGATGAGTGCGCGCAGGCGGTGCATCACATGGTAGACGTCGCCGACCCGACGGAAGATTTTTCCGTCGCGCGCTATCAGGAGATGGCGGAAAGCTGCATCGCGGACATTCAAGCGCGCGGGCACCGGGCGCTGCTCGTCGGCGGCACGGGGCTGTATCTCCGGGCGCTGCGGCAGCCGATGGCGATGGGCGAAGCGGCGGCGGATGAAAGCATCCGGCAGGAATTGCAGCAGATCGCGGATGCGCCCGGCGGCAAAGAGCAGCTTCATCAGCAATTGGCGGCGGTTGACCCGGACACGGCGCAGCGCCTGCACTTGAACGACGTCCGCCGCGTGATTCGCGCCTTGGAGGTCTACCGCCTGACAGGCCGTCCGTTCTCGCAGCAGCCGCAAATAAAAACCGACAGTCGGTTTTCTTACCGCGTTGCATCGCTGACGATGCCGCGAGACATCCTCTATGCGCGGATTGAGCAGCGAATCGACCAGATGCTGGCGGACGGGCTGGCGGAGGAAGTCAGCCGACTGCTGAAAAGCGGCGTTCCGCGCGACGCGAAGGCGATGAAAGCCATCGGCTACAAGGAAATGATACCGTATGCTTTGGGCGAAACGACGCTGGATGAGGCGGTTTACGCGCTGAAGCTCAACACGCGGCACTACGCCAAGCGCCAGCTGACGTGGATGCGCCGGGAGGAGGACGTCCTGTGGGTGGACGCGCTCGAACCGGATGCGTATGACAAATTGGAAGCGTATTATACGCAAGGAGAAGCAAAATGACCATTGAAGAATTGATTGCACAGGCGGAAAGCGGCTTGACGGCGCAGTTCGCCCGCATTGACCGCATGGAGGAAATTGGGACGCGCCGCGTGCTGGACGCCTTCCGGGAGCATCAGGTGGCGTACCGGCATTTCGCGCCGACGACGGGCTACGGCTATGACGACGTGGGGCGTGATACGCTCGAAAAGATTTTTGCGGAGCTGTTTGGCACGCAGGCGGCGATTGTCCGCCCGCAGATTGCCAGCGGCACGCACGCCATCAGCCTGTGTCTGTTCGGTCTGGTGCTGCCGGGGGACGACATCGTGTCCGCGACGGGGATGCCCTACGATACCTTGCAGGACATCATCGGCTGGGGCGAGGGCGACGCGCCGGTCGGCTCACTGCGGGAGATGGGGGTGAGCTTCCATCCCGTGGCGCTGCGTGGCGGCAAAATCGACCTTGACGCGGTGGAAAACGCCATCACCCCGAAGACGAAGCTCGTCATCGCCCAGCGCAGCCGCGGTTATGACTGGCGGCCGTCGCTGATGCCGGAGGAGTTCGCGCCCTTGGCGAAGATGCTGCACGAGAAGCACCCCGGCGTTCGCCTGATGGTGGACAACTGCTACGGCGAGTTCGTATGCGAGGAGGAGCCGAGCCACTACGGCGCGGATGTGTGCGTTGGCAGCCTCATCAAGAATCCGGGCGGCGGACTTGCCCCCACGGGCGGCTACATCGTCGGCACGCAGGATGCCGTCGAGCGCATCGCCTACCGCCTGACCGCGCCGGGCATCGGTCTGGAGGTTGGTTCGTATGCCGCAAGCTACCAGCCATTCTATCAAGGATTGTTTATGGCGCCGCATACCGTTGCGCAGGCGATTAAGACGGCGTGTCTGGCGGCGCGCGTGTTTGAAATCCTTGGCATGACGACGACGCCCGCGGCGGATGAGCCCCGCGCCGACATCATTCAGGCGATTCAAATGCGCACGCCGGAGCGCCTCGTCGCGTTCTGTCAGGGGATTCAGATGGCTTCCCCGATTGACTCGATGGCGCTGCCTGAACCGTGGGATATGCCCGGCTACAATGACCAAGTCGTCATGGCGGCGGGCACGTTTGTCGCGGGCGCGTCGATTGAGCTGTCGGCGGATGCCCCCATGCGCGAGCCGTACACCGCCTACATGCAGGGCGGCCTGACCTACACGCACGGGCGAATCGCGCTGCAAATGGCGCTGAACCGCATGGTGGAACAGGGCGCGCTGACGCTGAAATAATTATGAATTTAGCACGATAGATTTAGATCATACCCCTGCTTTTCCCGGCATACGATGTGCTGGAAAGGCAGGGCTTTTTGCTATGAACGAAACGAAACAGACGGAACTCCGCGTGCGCCCAAGGCGTACAGAACTCGCAGCCAGCAAGCCGGACATCGAGTGGGTGAAAACACCGAAAAAGCATTGGCAGGAGCGGCTGCTGCCAAATCTTGCCATTGCGTCGGCGCTGATGCTCTGCGCGGTTGCGCTGAAAACCGGGGCGATTCCGCCGCTGACGGATGCTGTGCAGTCGGTCATGAGCGCCGCGACGGATGATTCGCTCTTGAACGGCGATTTGGGCAAGCTGTCCTTTGTCAGCAGCATTTTCCCGGAAGCATCGCTCGTTTTCGGTGAATCGGGCGGCAAGCTGACCATGCCGGTGGAAGCGGCAAGTGTCGTGCACGCGTGGTCGCAGAGTGAACCGTTCATTTCATGGGACGCGCAGACGAAAATTGTCACGTCCGCAATGGCGGGCGAGGTCATCGGCGTGTACCACGGCAATGAGGACGAACGGCTGGTGCAGGTGTTAGGCGCGGACGGGCTGAGCTGCTTGTACGGCAATTTGGCGAGTGTGACGGTCAGCACGGGCGACATGGTGCAGACGGGCGACCCGCTGGGGACGCTGCTGGACGGTCAGCCGTGCGTGATGGAGGTACGGCAGGACGGCTTGAGCGTTGATCCGGCGGTGATGATGCGGCAATGAAGCGAAAAATCGCGACGCTGGGAGAAACGGACATCACGGTGCATCCGGCGGCGGGTATTCTCCTGCTCCTTGGACTCCTGACGCGCTGGCGGGCGCTGCTGATTTGCACTTACGCGAGCATCATCCTGCACGAAACGGCGCACGCGGCGGTCAGCGCGCTGTGGCATCATCCGCCGCAGGAGGTAGAAATTACGCCGCTGGGCGCAATGATGCGCTTGGAGGACGAGGAACGTCTGCCGCTGACGGCGCGAATCAGCGTGATACTCGCCGGGCCGCTGATGACGCTGATTTTGTGCGCCTTGTCGCTGTGGCTGACGCAAAACGGCGTGATTCCGCGGGAAGCGGGGCGGCTGATCTTCCTCGGTAACGCGGGGATTTTGCTGGTGAACTTGCTGCCCGCGCTGCCGCTGGACGGCGGACGGCTGCTGTCAGCGGTCTTGCTGCGCCTCCTGCGGCGGGAAACGTGCTGGCGGGTGATGCGCATCATCGGCACGGCGGCGGGGGCGCTGCTTGTCGTCGGCGGCGTGGTCGGCGCGGTGCGCAGGTGGCAGGGCAGCTGGTCGCTGGCGGCAGCGGGTTGCTTCCTACTATATAGCGCGGTCAGCGCGACGACGAGCACAGCGCTGATGGAGCTTCGCGCGCTGATGGACCGAAAAATCCGCATGGAAACGCGCGGAAAACTGCCGATTCAGCCTATGGCGATGCTCTCCACGCGGACGCTGCACCACGCCGTGCGCGCCCTGCACCCAACGCGCATGACGCAATTGTACATCATCGAGCCGGGGACAATGCGGCTTCTCGGCATACTGACGGAGCAGCAGCTGATTGCCGCCTACCTGAGCGCGCCGCAGCGGACATTGGCGGAGGAGGTGGACGCATGACGATTGCGGAACTTGCGCCGGGGCAGTCGGGTGTGATTGCGGCGTATCGCGGGGCGGACGCGGAAGAGCGGCATCTGCTGGACATGGGGCTGACGCCGGGCGTGCGGGTGCGGCTGATTGGCACGGCGCTCCTTGGCGACCCGCTGATTCTGCTCGTGCGCGGCAGCCGCGTGTCCATCCGCCGGCGTCTGGCGCGGCAAATCATCCTGTCAGGTGGTGAGGCGGAATGAAAACGATTGCGCTGGTGGGCAGCCCGAACTGCGGCAAAACGACGCTGTTCAACGCCGTCACGGGGCTGCATCAGCATGTGGGCAACTGGGCGGGCGTGACGGTGGAGCGCAAAGAGGGGACGCAAAATGGCGTCAAGTGGGTGGACTTGCCCGGCGTGTACGCGCTCAGCCCGTATTCGGCGGAGGAAAAAGTGACCATCGACTACTTATCCGGCGGTGATTATGATGAAATTCTGCAAATTGTGGATGCACCCGCCCTCGCGCGTGGGCTGTACCTGACGCATCAGCTGACGCAGCTGTCGCGCCCGATGACGATTGCGCTGAACATGATGGACGAGTGCCGGAAGCGCGGCATCACCATCGACACGGAGGAATTGTCGGCGCGGCTGGGCATTCGCGTGCTGCCGATGAGCGCGCGGGATGGCACGGGCGTCCCGGAACTCCTGCGCGCACTGAAAGACGGGGCGAAAACGCCGAAAAGTCCGCCGAGCGCGCCGTACACCGCCATTATCCAGCGGATGAAAAGTGCCCTGCCGGAGGGAAATCTCCCGCCGGAGTTCCGTGCGTGGAAAGCGCTGGAAGGCGATGAGATGGGCGCGGCGGAGGCGGCACGGGCGGGGCAGGCGCAATTGCGGGCGCAGTCCGGCATATCGGCGGCGGCAGCGCTTTCGGCGCTTCGCTATGCGTGGGCAGATGATCTATGCGCGGCGGTTCGGCAGGGAAATCCTGACAATCCGACGCGGGCGGACGCTATCGACGCGCTTGTGCTGCACCCTGTGCTGGCGCTGCCGATTTTGGCGGGGCTGCTGGCGCTCATGCTGTCGCTGGCGTTCGGACGGTTCGGCAGCGGGCTGTCCGATATGCTGACGAATATCATCCTGATGATACAATCGGCGCTGGATGGCGTGCTTCGGCACTGGCAGGTCGCGGAAGCACTGCGGCGTTTGATTGTCGAGGGGCTAATGACGGGCGTGGGGAGCGTCGTCAGCTTCCTGCCGATGCTGCTGATACTGTTTGCGTGCCTGTCAATGCTGGAGGACAGCGGCTATATGGCGCGGGCAGCGTTCCTGATGGATCGGCCGATGCGGGCGCTGGGCTTGAGCGGACGGTCGTTCATCCCGCTGCTGCTGGGGTTCGGGTGCTCCGTCCCGGCGGCGCTGTCGGCGCGGTCGATGCGGGGCGAACGCGATCGGCGTTTTACGCTGCTGATGATTCCCTTCGTCTCGTGCAGCGCGAAAATGCCCGTTTTTGCGGCGCTTTCGACGCTTCTTCCCGGCGGCGCGTGGATGATTTTTGCCCTCTGCGCGCTGGGAATTTCGCTGGCGGCGCTGATTGCGCAAATCCTGCGGAAAACGGTGTTTCCGGGCGAATCCGCCGCGTTCGTGATGGAACTGCCGCCGTACCGCCTGCCCCTGATGTCGAGCGTCCTGCGCAAGGTGCTCCGCCGCACGGGCGAATTCCTCAGCCGCGCGTGCAGCGTGATTCTGCTGTCGTCGGTGGTCGTCTGGCTCATTGGGCGATTCACCTGGACGGGCGCGTGGGCGGCGAGCACGCAGGAGAGCATCCTCGGCAGCATTGCCGGGGCGATTGCGCCGATTTTCGCGCCGCTGGGCTTCGGAAGCGTGGCGGTAACGGCGGCGCTGCTGACCGGGCTGCTGGCGAAGGAGAGCATCATCAGCACACTGGCGGTCTTGGCGGGTCAGGGGAGCATCCGCGCGGCGCTGTCGGCGTCCCTGCCGACCCCGGCTGCGGCGCTGGCGCTGATGACGTTCGTGCTGCTGTATCCACCGTGCGCCGCGGCATCCGCAAGCATCATCAAGGGGCTGAAAAGCCGGAAGCTGTCAGTGCTGATGGTCACGGGGCAGTGCCTGCTGGCGTGGATATGCGCGTGGATTGCGTACCGTTTGCCACTCGTTTGACAAATTTCGCGCAGGACAGATTGACAACGCGGCAGAATGCGGCTATAATGAAGATAATGAAATACTGCGGCATCGTGAGGAGCGGCGGCGCAGGATCAGAGATAGAGGAGGTACTTTGATGGATATTCAGGAACTCCAAGAAGTCTGCCGTCAAGTGCGGCGGGACATCATCATTATGACCAACAAGGCGGGTGCTGGCCATCCCGGCGGATCGCTGTCTGCAACGGAAGCGCTCGTTGCGCTGTATTTTGACGTCATGAAGGGCATTGACCCCAAGGACGACAAAAATCCGAACCGTGACCGCTTTGTGCTGTCGAAGGGTCACGCGGCTCCTGCGCTCTATGGCACGCTGTGCGAACGCGGCTATTTCGGACGCGAGGAGTTTGACCATTTCCGTCAGCTGCACGGCATCCTGCAGGGGCATCCGGACGTGAAGAAGTGCCCCGGCGTGGATGCGTCGACGGGTTCGCTCGGTCAGGGTATCTCCATCGCGGTCGGCATGGCGCTGGGCGCGAAGAAGACGGGCAATCCCTGCCACGTCTACACCATCATTGGCGATGGCGAATCGCAGGAAGGGCTTGTGTGGGAAGCGTCGATGGCGGCGGCACACTATCACCTTGATAACCTGACGGTTATTTTCGACCACAACGGCCTGCAGATTGACGGCTCGAATGACGAGGTGATGTCGCTGGGCGATATTCAGGCGAAATTCAAGGCGTTCGGCTATGACGTGATTGACGTCGCCGATGGCAACGATATGCAGCAGGTGCTGGACGCGCTGCACGCGCCCGCCTGCCCCGGCAAGCCTCGCCTGATTCACCTGCACACCCTCAAGGGCAAGGGCGTTTCCTTCATGGAGGGGCAGGTCGGCTGGCACGGCAAGGCTCCCAATGCAGAACAGACGGCGCAGGCGCTGAGCGAACTGGAGGGCTGAACAAATGGAAAAGAAAGCAATTCGTGTGGCGTATGGCGAGGCCATCGTCAAGCTCGGTGCGGAAAATGACAAGGTGGTCGTGCTGGACGCTGACCTTGCGGCGGCGACCATGACCAACGGTTTCAAGAAGGCGTATCCCGACCGCTTCATCGACTGCGGCATTGCCGAGGCGAACATGGTGGATATGGCGGCGGGTATGTCCACGATGGGGCTGATTCCGTTCTGCTCCACGTTCGCGGTGTTCGCGGGCCGCAGCTACGACCAGATTCGCAATGGCGTGTGCTATCCGAAATTTAACGTGAAGTTTGGCTTCTCCCACGCGGGCATCACGCTGGGCGAGGACGGCGGCTCCCATCAGGCGATTGAGGATATCGCCCTGATGCGCGTGCTGCCGAACATGACGGTGTTCGTCCCCAGCGACGCGACCGAGTGCGAGCAGTGCGTCCGCGCGGCGGCGGAAATCAACGGCCCGGTGTACATCCGCACTGCTCGTCTGCCTTCCCCGGTGTACGACGCGCGCCCCTTCACGGTGGGCAAGGGCAACGTCATCAAGGACGGCAAGGACTGCGTGATTTTCACCTGCGGCATCATGCTGGAGCACTGCCTCGAAGCGGTTCAGCTGCTGGCGGAGCAAGGCATTGACGCGGCGCTGGTGTCCTTCCACACCCTGAAGCCCTTTGACGACGAACTCGCCCGCACCTACGCGGCGAAGTGCGGCAAGGTGTTCACGGTGGAGGAGCACTCCATCATCGGCGGTCTGGGCGACGCGGTGGCTTCCGCCATCTGCGGCATGGGGCTGAAGCACTTCGAGAAGATTGGCATCAACGATGTGTTCGGTCAGTCCGGCAAGCCCGCTGCGCTGCTGGAAGAATACGGCCTGACCGGCAAGCAGATTGCCGATCGGATTGCGAAGGCATAATTTTTGCAAGAGATACTGCGGACAGCACTCCGGTGTGGGCGCTGTCCGCTTTGCGTGAGTCTAAATTCAGGAGAACAACAACAATGCGTATGCTGATTGTCAATCCAATCGCTGGGTGCGGCTATGCGCTGAAAGTGATGGAACAGGTGCAGAGCGTGCTGACCGCGCGAAACCTCCCGTTTCGTGTGATGCGGACGGAATACCCCGGCTACGCGGCGAAACTGGCGCGGGAAGCAGTCGAAATGGGCTGCGAAGCCGTCTACGTCATCGGCGGTGACGGCACGTTCAGCGAGGCGGCGCGTGGATTGGCGGGCAGCGGCATTCCGCTTGGGCTGATTCCGGCAGGTACGGGCAACGACTTTGTCAAGACGCTCGGCACGCCGAAAGAGCCGATGGCGGCGCTCGATTTCATCCTCAGCCACGAGCCGCGCCCGTGCGACGCGATTGACCTGAACGGGCAGATGTTCTTGAACGTCGCCGGAGCGGGCTTTGACGTGACGGTGCTGGAAAATGTTGCGGATTTTGGCGGGAAAATCCGCGGGCTGCTGCCGTACCTCATTGGGCTGATTCGCGCGATTTGGAAGCATCAGCCGCTGAAACTGACCTACACTGTCAATGGTGAGACGCGGACGAAGGATGCGCTGCTGTGCATTGCGGCGAACGGGAAGTGGATTGGCGGCGGCATCCCGATTTGCCCCGATGCTGTGCCGAATGACGGCGAAATCGACTTCATGGTCGTCGGGCATCAGCCGCGGTGGAAAGTGCCGTACTATCTCGTGCGCATGATGATGAAACAGATTTTAAACTTTCCGTTTACGGAACATGTTCTTTGCGACAAAGTGACGGTGTCGTCGCCCGGAATGCATGTCGAGGTGGATGGCGAGATTATCGCCTGTGAACATGCGGAATTTACCATGCATCCCGGCGCGTTGATGCTGTACTGGTGAGGTGCGTATGGCGACGATCAGCATCATCCGCGTGGAAAATCCGGCAGAAAAGGCAGAGATTTCCGCGCACATCCTCCATGCGCTGCCGGATTGGTTCGGCTTGCCGGACAGCACGCAGAAGTACATCGACGACAGCCGAAACATGCCGTTTTTCGCCGCTGTGCGGGAAGGGCAGGCAGTCGGATTCGCGGCGCTGAAGGCAACCAGCCCCTGCGCGGGGGAAATCTACGTCATGGGCGTATTGCCGGAATATCACCGGAGCGGCATCGGGCGGCAGCTGTTTGCGGCGATTCGGGCGGAGGCAATCGCGCGAGGCTATCGGCTGCTGCAGGTCAAAACCGTGCAGACGGGGCATTACGAGGAGTATGACCGCACGAACGCCTTTTACCAGCGCATGGGCTTTCTGCCGCTGGAGTGCCTGCCGACGCTGTGGGATGAATGGAATCCGTGTCAGGTGTATGTGCTGCCGCTGCAAAATCCGTAACTTTTCCTGTCAAAAAGAAGGGATTTCCGCATTCTGTGGCGAATATATAGAAATATCCGCAGAAAAGGAGGCAACGTTATGGCTGATATTGGCAAGACAGTCAAAGAAATCTGGGAACAGAGCATGAAGGCAGTCAACAAGGCGGCGACGAACATCGCGACCAGCACGAAGCAGAAGGTCGATGAGATGAACATCGTCACGCGTCGGAAGGAACTGCAAAACCAGCTTGGTCTGCGGCTGTATGAGCTGTGGCAGGCGGGCGAGGACGTGCCGGAGACGCTGAAAGCGACGCTGGAGGAAATGCGCGACCTGGAAGTGAAACTGCAGGAGCTGCGCGAGAGCAAGACCAACGCGCCGGAGGACGAGAAGAGCGCCGAGACGCCGGATTCTGCCGCCCACGCGCCTGACACGACGGACGTGAAAGTGCCGCTGGAGGACGACGACGTGCCGACGATTGAGATGCCGGACATCCCCGAAAAACCGGAGCGCCCGATGGAAGCGCCGAGTATCCACACGGACGACGAAACACCCGCTGAATAATACTAATTCTCATCTAAAACATGTCATTCGCACAGCATCTTTTCCGCCCTGGCTTTGCTTCGTTCCGCTCGCGC
>ERZ773145.2746-NODE-2746-length-11978-cov-10.596914_pt1 | contig 11978 bp, 9 predicted proteins | sample MGYA00580848_ERZ773145 | MGnify/ENA primary metagenome ERZ773145 (study PRJEB29015, sample SAMEA2737858) | human gut metagenome | biome: human gut; feature: human-associated habitat; material: faeces | place: China | collected 2012 ... | reverse complement strand
ACTCTAAGAGTCCTTGGCGGGTGTAGGGTTCGTGTTCTCCGTAGCTTGTCAGCCCTGCCGGGAACGAGCAGTGGGCTGTTTTGATGGCGTAGTAACCGTGGTCGATGCCGATAATGATGCTCATGGGAAATACCTCCATTTTTTGTATTCTACAATCTATAATAAACGGTTGCCTTTTGGGGCTTCCGGAATTTTTGCATGAAAAAAGCGGTTCATTGGTATTGTACCAACAAACCGCCATTAAGGATTTGGAGAGCTTATTTTGACAGTCCTCTCCCCTTCTGATATAATTTACTCTTGATTGTCGCCTCCAAATTATGAGGGAGGTGAACGCTTGAGTTTTCAGGAAATAATTTTGCTGCTTACTTTTATTGGCAGCTGCATATATGCCACCGTTTCTCTTACACTAAAAGTTCTTGAATTTCTCTTAAAAAATAAAAAGAGCCGCTGACTTAGACAGAAGTCAGCGGCAAATGAATGCACTCCACAAAGCGGCAATCATTATGAAAATAGCCTTACGTTTCCGTAAGGCTATTTTTGGTGCACCATTCCCATCCAAAAACGAACCAAGTACTTCTTCCAAAGATACCGGGCGGCCGCCCTCCTGATAATTGAAATTCACCACGATGCGGTCATCGAACAGATAGATGGAGTTGACAAAACAGTCGATGACTTTTTCCTGAAAGGCGATATCCGCCGGGTCGCCGTGTCGGAACTGATCAAACCAGAATAGAATCTGCTCCCGTGTGATGGGCGGCTTCTCGATCTGTTCCTGCAGGATGCTGGTTTCCAGCGCTTCGCGCTGCTGTTCCAGTTCCTCCATCCGCGCCTTGGTGGCGGGCGTCAGGATACCCTGCTCGATGGCCGCCACCAGATTGTCGATGCGGCGCCTCACCTCTTTCAGCTCGGCCTGCAAGACCGGCAGACGGGTGTTTTCCTTGCTCTGGTATTCCAGCAGCTTGTCCGCCAGCAGGTCGATGACCCGGTCGTTCAGTACCTTTTCCAGTGCGGTCTTAACCACAAACTGCTCCAGCGGTTCCTTGCGTACCGGCTTCAGGCTGCAAGCTTCCTTGCCGCTGCGTTTGCGGGTGCCGCATTTATAGTAACAGTGAACCGTGCCCGTGTGGCTTCTGCCGCTCTCCCCCGCCATCATGGTGCCGCACTTGCCGCAGAACAGCTTGGTGGTGAGCAGATAGTGGACATCTGCCTTGTTGTGGGCCGGTGCCTGACGGTGAATCTCGCACCGACGCTGGACCGCATCGAAGCAATCCGGGTCGATGATAGCCGGGATGGCATCGGGGATGACAGTATCCTTATAGCGGTATTCTCCCAGATACCGGCGGTTCTTGAGCAGCGTCTGGAAGCTGTTCTTGGTGAACGGATTGCCCCGACTGTTGCGAATACCCCGGGCGTTCAGCGATTCGATGATGCTGCGGATGCTTTCCCCCGCCGCGTACCGTTGGAATGCTTCCTTCACCACCGGTGCGGTGGCTGGGTCGATCTGGTAGTGATGCTCGCTGTCGATACGGTAGCCCAGCGGCACCGGGCCGCCGTTGAACTTGGCCTTGAGGGCATTTTCCTTGTGTCCGCGGCTGACCTTCTCGGCCAGCTCTGCCGAATAATACTCGGCCATGCCTTCCAGCAGGCTTTCCAGCATGATGCCTTCCGGCGTGTTGGAGATGGGCTCTGTCACCGACACCACATGGACCCGGTTGTTTTTGAGGATGCGCTTATAATGGGCTGAGTCGTACCGGTTGCGGGAGAAGCGGTCCAGCTTCCAAACCAGCACCGCTTCAAAGGTGTGGGTGGCGCTGTCGTGGATCATCTGCTGGAACTGCGGGCGGCTGTCGGTCTTGGCGGACAGTGCCCTATCGATGTAGGTCCGCACCACGGTGATGCCGTTCTGGTCGGCATATTCCTTGCATTCCCGCAGCTGTCCCTCGATGGATTCTTCCCGCTGGTTGTCGCTGCTGTAGCGGGCATAGATCACGGCATTCATGGCGTGCACCTCCTTACTTGTGCTTTTCCTCTTCTCCCATATTGAGGATCATCTGTTTCAGGCGGCGGTTCAGCTCGCTGCCCGGCGTGAAGCAGGCTTCCACGAACTCGCTCCAGTCCGGTTTGCGCTGTACCACCTCCTGCGCCCCCTCCGGCGTGACGCAGACATACCGCCCGCGGGGGTCCTCACACAGGCCGAAGATATAGTCCAGCGATACATTAAAATAAGTGGCATACCAGACCAGGATACGGTAGGGCGCCGCCGCCCGGTCAGTCTCGTACCGGTTGATGGCAGCCTGGTTGGTTCCTGCCAGCGCCGCCAGCTGGGCCTGGGTCAGTCCCGCGTCCTTGCGCAGCACGCGAAGGCGGGTGCCTACGGATACATCCATGGAAAGACCTCCTGTAAAATTCGTTAATTCAAGTATAATCGAATTAGAGATCTTTCGCAAGTATTTTGTTCCGCTATACACAGAAGCTACTTTTACTCCACATCTCTCACTGTCGTGATAGCCAGCGCTGCCGCCAAGCACAAGGCGGTAACACCTGCGCCATAACCAACAGCCTGCCAAGGAATCGAATGCCCCCCGCCCAGAGCCAGCCAATAGGGCATAGGTGTTGCATAAAACAATAGCGCGGACAAGGGAGAAACTGCCGCCGGATCCGGGGCAGAAACGCTCACAATAACTCCAGCCAGAGTCACCACAAAGCAGAAAGTAGCCCCCGCCAATTCACTGCCGCAAAGTCGGCATACCAGCCAAACCACCGCATAGCTTGCCTGCAAAATCCAGGCGCTCTGCATCCAGAAAAACGCCGTGCGTCCCGGCTGGGAGAGGGATCCCGTGACAACCGACAGCAGGAAATACAACACCATGTACCACCCTTGGAGCATAATCGTTTCCGCCGCAAAACTGCCAACCATATATCGGACCCGGCTTACGCCATGGGCGACCGCCAACCGGGCAGCGCCCGCTGTTTTGTTCTGGTGGAATGCCATCACCGCCACGAGAATGACTGCAATCCACGCAAGGATGCCCACTGACAGCACCGTGCCGAGAGCAGCATCCGCCGCGCTTCCCACTGGCAACGAACCGCCGGGAAAAATGCCTACCCGCCTGCCGTCTGCCCAAGTAGCGTCCACAATGCGGGATTCACTGACTCCCAGAGCAAACGCCATGCACAGCAGGCCGAACAGAGCCAGCATTCCTGGCAGGCGAGTGCAGCGAAGGGCATACAAAGCTGCGGAGAAAGTGCTGGCCCGGTGCATTCCCTGCCGAGCGGCAGATTTTTCCCTACGCCGCAGAACTGCGTGCGCCTTTCTGGCACTGCGCTGCTTTCCGGCATCCGGGCGGTGAAGTGCCATCCATCCCAGCCCTGCCGCCACAGCAAGGGCCACAATCACCCAAGCTACCAATTCGACACAAAACTGCGGCGTGATGTTCAAAGCACACAGCCGGGACCAGTAATAGGTGGGCATAGCCTTAGCCGCCAGTTGTATCAGAAGAGGCTGAGTAGAAAAATCTTCATACTGTACCTGATAAAGCAGCACTCCTGCCAACGGCAGAATACTGGTCACCAGTGCCGCGGCAGCATGGTTTTTCAGCCAGAGTGTAAGGACCGCCGCCAATGCCAGGAAAGCCCCCATCACCAGAAGATTTCCCACCGATACTGCGCAGAACAACAGAACTGTTCCGAGCGCGGGCGCAATTCCCATCTGGATGGCTGTGATGATAAAGCAGATTCCGTAAAAGGCCAGCTGCAAAAGCAGGCAGAAACCGCAGACCACCCCGAATTTGGCGCGGTATAGAGTGGACAACCGTCCTCCATGACTGACGAACAATTCATCGGTGCGTGCCCGGCGCTCCGACGCGAATTGCGCCACACACAGATTGACGGGGATCAGCCAGCTGAACACTGTCAGGCTCTGAGAGCTGCGCACCAGCTGCAAGCCGGACCGCCCACTTCCCATCGCCACATCCTTGAAAAATCCGATGGAGTCAAGCGGGTTCAGAAGATCACCCGCCACCATAAAATACATGGTCCCACTGTTGGCAAACCACAGCAGCACCAGAACAAAGCCCAGCAAAGCCCATAGCTGTGCTTTTGCATGGAACAGTTTGACTCCTTCCGCTTTAGCCTGCATCGGCATGGCTGTCACCTCCCACCAAGGCCGTGAAATATGCCTCCAGCCCTTCGCTGCGCACTGCCAGTTCCTGCACGTGCAAGCCATTCTCCATTAGCACACCGGAAGCTGTCGCTGCTGCCTCGTTTCCTACCGGGGACAAGCGCAGCCCCTCCACTGTTGCCTGACAGATAGCTTCCGGAAACATCTTGCGGAGGATGTCTACCGCCCGTCGGTCATTGTCGGTACGGACTAACAGATACTTGCTGCAGCGGGCGTCCAGTTCTTCTGCCGTCAGTTGTTCCAGCAACTGCCCATTATGTAAAATACCGTAGCTTGTCGCAAGCTGGTGCAACTCGCTGAGGATATGACTGGACAGCAGAATCGTCATCCCCTGTTCCCGGTTCAGTTTTTCCAGAAGATGTCGCAGTTCCTGTATCCCCATCGGGTCCAGTCCATTGAGCGGTTCGTCCAGTACCAGAAATTCCGGTTTCCCCAAGAGAGCAACCGCCAGCCCCAGCCGTTGGCGCATCCCCAGCGAGAATTTTCCGGCAGGTTGGCTGCCAGTGTCTTTCAGACCCACCAGTTGCAGGGTGGGAGCAATATCCGCCTCATTTAACCCTTGCTGCAGGCACTGCACTTTCAGGTTTTGCCATGCGGTCAGATCCGCGTACAAGGCAGGGCCGTCCACAAGGCACCCCATCCGACGCCGCATTTCTGACTGTCGGGCAGCGTCTGCCGCACCAAATAGTAGCAGTCTGCCCCGTGTGGGGCGAGTCAGACCGCATAGAATTCGCAGCAGGGTGGTTTTCCCCGCGCCGTTTTCGCCGATCAGACCGTAGATCTGTCCGCGCGGGATTGTGATGCTCACATCCCGCAACGCCACCGTATGTCGGTATTCCTTGCAAAGATATTCCGTCGCAAAAACCGCTTCTCCGTATCCTTCCATGCTCTTCGTCTCCCTTTCATTCATATAAGCCCATTTATTTAGGAAACGATTTGGGAATGGAAATTTTTGCAATTCAAGGTATTTGGGGCAAAAGAAGCATCTCCAAGAAAAATGCCACAAGAGCCAGATGGCTCTTGTGACCCACAAACTTCACCCTTTCTTTAGCTTTTTCGTTTCCGGCACCACGCCAACTTTCAGGAAATTTTTATGATCCCTTGCTCTTTCTCATTTTTTCTTCCGCGTTTTTCCTGTTTTTCCACTCCTCAAACAGCCGTTGTCCCTCTTCCGACTGGTAAAATGCCTGGATCTTGGGCAGCAGGAACCGGGCAAATCGTTCCAGTTCCTGCTGGGGTACGCCGTCCTCCCGATTTTCGGCGGACGCCGCTGCCTGTGCTGTTTTCTTCTCCTGCCGATCTTCCGTAGCGGCTCCTTTCTGCAGGGCTGTCCCCTGCTGCCTTGCTGTTTGTTCTGTCATCGGTTCTGGCCCTTGGCCCGCTGGCGACGCTGCTGACGGTTCAGCCGTTTTTCCTCCTGTTGGCGGCGGCAGATGCCCAGCACAAATGCCTGCACCTGCTCTGGCGCCACCCGCACGGCTTCCCGGTAAGGACGGGTCTCGGTGAGCACTGCATCCAGCTGTTCCTCACAGCGGCGGAGGCGCTGGCGCAGTCCCTGTTCTCTCACCGTGCTTTGCTGCAGCTGCATCCGCAGACTGCGGTTCTCTGCCTGCAGCTTGCCGCTGGCTTTTGCCATGTCACACAGCGTCTGATAATCCTGCACCGGCAGCTCCACCCGCTTTTCCAGCACGCCTTTGGTTTTGGCCCGCTGCTCGATGTCCGCCACATCGCGGATCGACCCGGAAATGTTCTTTACCTGGGAGATAAGTTCCTTCCGCTGGCCTTGCAACTGTTTGGTCTGGTCAGACAGTTCTGCCACCGTTTGGCGGTCTTTCTGGACCTTATACTCCAGGACCGCCAAATGTTCAGCATCGCTGCCCTGTACACCGCGTTCAAAGTCGGTGAAACCCGCCTGCCGCATATGCTCGAAGAACTGGGTCTGCAGCAGGCTGTAGGAACTCACCAGCCGGGGCTTGCCATTCTTTTTCAGTACAGGCTGCCCCTGCTCGTCGGTCATGGGAACCATCGGCCACTTTTTGCTGTGACTCACCTGCATGATTGTCTCCCGCACGGTGCCCCGCAGCGCCGGGTCCTTGCACCGTTTGGACCAGCGGATCTGCTTTTCCACCACCGGGAGGTAAACAACATGGAGGTGATAGTGGAACACATCCCTTCCCAGCCGGTCACTGGCTTCCCGGTTGCGCTCATCGGCGTGCATGACCGCCGAGATGATGTACTGTTCCCCGCCTGTGATCTCCTTGGCCAGTTCGTACACCTCAGCGTAGAATTGCTTGGCGTACTCATAGCCGCCGTGGGTCTCGAAGTAGTCGGTGTTCACATCAAACACCAGCTCATCAAACACGTAGGCATCCGGTTTCAGACCTCGGGTGGAAACGACGCCTTCTTCCACCATCCGGTCAAATTGCTGGGCGTAAGTAGCTGCCTCGCAGGCTTTGAAGGTCACATTGTTGCGGCTGTATTCCAGCAGCACATCCGGGTTGGAGTACACTTCGTTCTTGCGTTCGTTGTGCCGTTCCCGCACCGAGATGGCATTTTTACGGTAGCGCTCATTGCGCACCACGGTCCGATGGATTTTGCTGATAGGCGGCTCCTTTCTTGGGTACGGTTCTGCTGCAGATGGGGTACGCAGATGCTTTGGAAAGCATCTGACCCACTATGACACTTTCCGGCGCTGCCGGCAAAGTGCCAGTGGGCCCGCTGCGGCGGGAGGGATTGGGATACGGCTGCCAACCAAAATCGTGTGCCATTTTTTCCCGGTTGAGCCGCCGTCGTAGCGGTTACTACGTCTGTGATTGCCTCTGGAAGCCAGGCGCCACAGCCTTTGTCCACCTTTTGCAAAACGCGGGGTGTGGAATTCTTTCTCTATTTCTCTTTTAGTTAGATATATCATTCTATCTTTATCGTGTCGGTTTTTCCGACGGGTCGGTGTCGGCAAATCCGTCAACTGCCTGTCCATTTTTCCGACAGGTCGGGGCGGAACTTCCGACGGGTGGTTACAGCTCGTTGGGTTCCTTGGGCCGGGGCAGATTGAGATAGTACCGCCGTGCCCTTCCGTTTGGCTGTCCCGGCACCGGCTCCAGCAAGCCGCAGCGTTCCAGAGCGGCAAACAATCCGGCGGCTTTTTCCCGTTGGCAGTGCAGCAGCCGTCCGGCACTGGCCCGTGAAAGGCTCACACAGGGCCTGCCGTTGGCTTTCCAGTGCCCGGTGGTATCTTGGACCGACAACCGCAGCAGCCCCAGCAAATGGCCGTACAGCAGCTTGCTTTCGCCGGGAAGTTCCCGGTAAGGTTCTTCCGAGAGGAGACTGCTCGGGATCATCAGGAAACCGTCGATGCGGTTCAGGTTTTCCTCTGCGGGAACGAGTTCATGGTTCAGATGGCACCTCCTTGGGTTATGGGTTGGTGACGGACTTTGGCTTCTGGCATCCCTCTTTTCCGGTTGGTTTTGTCCTCGAAAGATGTTCGATGATTTCATCATAGATTCTTCCGACACATACAGCATACAGCGTCTTGCAGTCCGTTTCAAGATGTGTTAGACTGTTTTCATGTTGGATGATTCACACACTTTTCTAGGCTGTAGCCGAAACACGGCAAAACGCAGAGTCTTTTTCCGCCCACTATGCTCCAACACAGGATGGTGACGAATTTTGAATTACCAGACGTACCTTTTCTTTGAAGGCCGCACCGAATATATCCAGGGCTACGACACACCCCAGCATACATATCCGCTGGGTTCCCTGGTGTTCGGTGTCCTGGACCTGGATGCCGCCCCCTATCTGGAACGGGGGCGCGCATTGCTGGAAAAATTCCGGGGCGTAAACTTCCCGGAAGATCAGACCATGCAGCAGAGCCTGGCCGCTCCTGACACTTGTGTGTACTACCAGGTAGCTTCCTTTTACCATGACTTTGCCGCCGCTGCGCGGCAGGTTTCCCCTGCTCTGTTTGATCTGGTGGAAGGCTACACGCTTGCCAACTTCCGTCGCAATGAGCGGGAACTGAAAGCTACCCAACATAGCCTGTGGCAATTTATACAGACTGGAAAAAATGACAGTTCGTATACATTTGATGAATTGCGCACCAGAATGTCCCACCTCGGCGAATTGGCCATAACCAGCGACATCATGGAGGGGTTCTGCCGGAACTTTCCGGAGTACACAGACCAGATGAATGTCTTTATCCAGCGTGATACCGGGGATGCCTCTCTGTGCCGGACGGCACTGTCGGTATTGGAATCCTTTGTGACCTTGCTGCAGCAGTTGGTGGACAGCAAAACAGATCTGCACCAGCTGATCGAGGCCACACTGGTAGACGAGGACGGACGCCCCAGAATAGAGCATGGCCAGCGCCCTTCGGAGTTGCTGGTGGAGCTGGCTGAAAATGGCGATTCGACCTACCAGAAATACCACAAACTGGAGGACGACATCCATATCCAGACCCGCTACAAACGGCCCACAGACAACAAAAAGGGCGGCATTTCTGCCGCCACGTTCTACGCGAGCGATACGCTGCCCGCGTTACTCTTTTTGGAATTTGTACAGATGTGCGCCCAGGACCTGCCGGTCGCCCTCTGTGAGAGCTGTCACCGGCTGTTTGTGCCCTTCTCCAGCCGCGCCAAGTATTGTGAGCGGGTGCTGGACCCGGAAACCGGTGCCACCTGCAAGGATATTGCTGCCAAGCTGGCCTATGCCGAGGAGCTGAAGGCCAACAAGGCCAAGGAGCTCTACAACAAGATGCGCAACCGCTACCAGATGCGCTGCTCTCGTGCCCCAGGCAACCAGAAAATGCGAGAGGACTATAAGGCCTGGCGCAAGCAGGCCCAGATGGCGCTAAGTAAGTACCAATTAGGGGAGATAAGCTGGGAGGAGTTTGAAAAAGCCATACGCACAATAAACTAAAACAGGCCCCTCATGCGATGAATGCATTGCATGAGGGGCCTGTTAGCTATTTTTAGGTATCCTTTTGACTTACATATTTCTGTTTGATCTACATGGCCTGATTACTGCAAAGCCAACTTCTCTCAATAGAGTTAAAATATTTACCACTATACGCCCCCGCCGCCTCACCTGTCAGCTAATCGATGTAGAAATTATTGAAAATACTTTTTATTCATGGTATCGTTAATAGTAAGAGAAATTGTATCTGTTTTGCTATCTTTATATAGAAAAGGAGGTAATTTATGCGTTGCCCGTATTGTCATCATTTGCTGAACCGGACTGCTTCCTATTGCCCTCATTGCGGCAAACCTGTCGCGCAAAATTCATGTTCCTCAGAACAGATCGATCTAAAGTCGAAATCTATTCCTATTCGGTGGGTTGTCCTTTTTGTTCTTCTTATATTGCTTTTGATAGGTGGACTTTCCTTTTTCTTGTTTAGACAGAAAACTCCCCTTTCTCCCAGCCTTGATACCTATACTGAGATCAACCAAAAGCTTTCCTCGATAGAAGAACCCTACTTAGATGAAGAAGGTTTTGTTTCTTCTGAGGATTCCAAAATATTGCTTGAAGAGGTCTTTGCTTATATTCAAACGCTTTACGAACAGGACTTGATAACTGATTGCTCTTACACCGATGGTGATACAGCTGTTTACTATCAAATTGATAACTGGCTTGGATGTCTCTATTTTCCTCAGATCAAGGATATGCTCTCTGGCGCATCCGGTGACGTGCAAATTGTGACGATAGAGCCCTATCATTCTGATTTAGATATGTGGTTAAACAGTAAACTTACAGGGCCCTACATTAATAGTTTCGTTCCTCGTGATCGTCTTGGCTTATACTATGATAGAACATTTTTGGACACGGACGGGGTAGCAGAAAAGCTCAAACAATTTAGCGATCATTTTATATATGAACAGGATTACCACAATGAATCCGTTGATATAGACTTATTATATACTCTAGATTTTCGCAATAGTGTTGTAATTTGGCAAGGGCATGGCGGGTATCTTGAGAAATATGGTTCGTTACTTTCTATAAATGCGAAAAAATGGGATCAATCGGATATAGAAGCTCACAAACAGGAGTTCTCTGATGATTCGCTCCTTCTTTGCCCGAATGATGTTATTGCTATAACTTCAAAATTTTTTGAACAGCATCTTCCCGAGAACGCTATGGAGAATAGCCTTATATATCTAAATACATGCGCTTCACTAAAAGATTATGTAAATACTACTGATCAAACAAGTTCCTCTCTGTTAAGACTACGTGACCAAACAAAGTGCACTCAAGGGTCGAATGGCACCCCCAAAAGTCTTGCTTGCGCCCTTTTGAATGCAGGCGCGAAGTGTGTGATCGGCAACTCAGATTCTGTCCTTATCATATATGCATATGCTATGCAGGATACTATTTTTGACGCGCTACAAGATGTCGGCACCGCAGGGATACGGAATAGCGTCTCTCAATCGATTATATATGCTCAAGAATTATGTAAACCTGCCTCCAATGGTGCCGCTGTAATGGCAGTTGGCACAGATATTACTCTTGATGATCTTCTAACCCCTTCCGTTAAAGACAACGACAGTTCCCTTTCCGCCCCTTTGTCAGCAGCAGATGTAAACTGGATTGTAGAACCGACTTACGATTACGATGATGTCGAACCTATCTACTCCTACTTATTTGATCATTACACAGGAGAACCATTGCAGGATGATAGATACTCTATCTATAACAACTACTATGCAATCACCCGAGGGGACAGTTACTCTTTGTATGAAATGGAAACGCAAACGGAATATTCTGATTGGCAAACAGGCTTAGTCAATGAATTTGGTTACCCCACCATTCTTACATACGAAACGAAAGAAAGCAAAATCAACCTTTATCCTGTCGGCTCTACGCCATCGATTTCGCCCCCCTGGGAAGGAGTGGGTTCTTCTATTCCACATGGTACCACATGCGGCGCAATTGTTTATGATCCTGAAAAGCAGTCTTTTTTGTATGTTCGTGTAAGTGAAATGGATGAAACAATTTTCGAAGAACAAGATCTTACGCAAGGTTCTTGGTCAAAACCGTACCCGGTTATTGAATGCACCTCGGAGTCCGTTTCTTATGCTGATCCACCGTATCAGACCTATCATGTCGCCAGTTATGAAAATTATTATCAAACAGACGATGATATCCTTTTTGCCTATGTTTCTCCCGATGGAACTTTGCTAACAAATTACCAGTTCGATAATGCCACAGGTTTTTCCGATGGCCTTGCCGCCTGTTCTGAAAACGGGAAATGGGGTTATGTCGATAAATCTGGCAATAAAGTGACCGATTTTATCTATGATCCGCTCTTGCCCGTAGGGGCATCAACCACAATGGACGGGGGCGAACGGCAATACAATATTGTTCGATACGGATACCCGTGTACCTGTGACACAATGGTTGTCTGCAAGGACGGAGAAATCGGTTTGCTCTACCGCGATGGGACAACACTTCTTGATTTTGGAGAATTTGAGGACTTGGCCCCTGCTTATAACGATCAACTTTGGGCTAAGCAAAACGGACTGTGGGGTCTAATTGATTTGGCCGCACTGAAAGAGAAAGCCAATCTTTCTGCGTAATTCATTTTAATAATAGATTCGTCCAATAATATAGTAGAATAAACGCAAGAACCGGCATGGCCAAAACAATTGTGGCCATGTCGGTTCTTATATTATACAATTATCTCCAGGGAATTCCAGAAAAAGCAAATCCGAACGCACCTTCAAAAAGAAGTACGTTCGGATTTGCTTGGTATGGTGCACCATCGGGGACTCGAACCCAGGACCCACTGATTAAGAGTCAGTTGCTC
>ERZ773145.2740-NODE-2740-length-11996-cov-5.532619_pt1 | contig 11996 bp, 13 predicted proteins | sample MGYA00580848_ERZ773145 | MGnify/ENA primary metagenome ERZ773145 (study PRJEB29015, sample SAMEA2737858) | human gut metagenome | biome: human gut; feature: human-associated habitat; material: faeces | place: China | collected 2012 ... | reverse complement strand
GGGGGGAGGGGTACTCCCCCCTGCGGAAGTATTGTTACCTGGTTTCTCTGTGAAGCGTGTGCTTCTTGTCCCAGGGACAATATTTTTTCATTTCCAGACGCCCGGTGGTGTTCTTCTTGTTCTTCCGGGTGCTGTAGTTGCGACGCTTGCACTCAGTGCAGGCAAGGATGATATTCACTCTCATGGTACTACTCGATGATTTCGGTCACCACGCCGGAGCCCACGGTACGGCCACCTTCACGGATGGCGAAGCGCAGACCGGCTTCCATGGCGATGGGGGCGATCAGTTCCACCAAGAACTGGCTGTTATCGCCAGGCATGACCATTTCCACACCTTCGGGCAGGTTGATCACACCGGTGATGTCGGTGGTACGGAAGTAGAACTGAGGACGATAGCCGGAGAAGAACGGGGTGTGACGGCCACCTTCTTCCTTGGACAGGACGTACACTTCAGCCTTGAACTTCTTGTGGGGCGTGATGGACTTGGGAGCAGCGAGCACCTGGCCGCGTTCCACTTCGTCACGCTTGGTGCCGCGCAGCAGCACACCGATGTTGTCACCAGCTTCGCCCTGGTCCAGCAGCTTGCGGAACATTTCCACGCCGGTGCAGGTGGTCTGGGCGGTGGGCTTGATACCCACGATTTCCACCACATCGCCGACCTTGATGATGCCGCGTTCCACACGACCGGTCACCACGGTACCGCGGCCGGAGATGGAGAACACGTCTTCGATGGGCATCAGGAAGGGCTTGTCGATGTCGCGTTCGGGATCGGGGATGAAGTCGTCGCAGGCCTGCAGCAGGTCGATGATGCACTTGGCTTCAGGGGCGTCGGCGCTTTCGCATTCCAGGGCCTTCAGGGCGGAGCCGCGGATGACGGGCACGTCATCACCGGGGAAGTCGTAGGAAGACAGCAGTTCGCGCACTTCCAGTTCCACCAGTTCCAGCAGTTCCTCGTCGTCCACCAGGTCGCACTTGTTCAGGAACACGACCAGCTGGGGCACACCCACCTGACGGGCGAGCAAGATGTGCTCACGGGTCTGGGGCATGGGGCCGTCGGTGGCGGCCACCACCAGGATGCCGCCGTCCATCTGGGCGGCGCCGGTGATCATGTTCTTGATGTAGTCGGCGTGGCCGGGGCAGTCCACGTGAGCGTAGTGACGCTTGTCGGTTTCATATTCCACGTGGGCGGTGGCGATGGTGATGCCGCGTTCCTTTTCTTCGGGAGCCTTGTCGATCTCGTCGTAAGAAACGAAGCTGCCTTCGCCCTTCAGACCGGCGATCTTGGTGATGGCGGCGGTCAGAGTGGTCTTACCATGGTCGATGTGGCCGATGGTACCAATGTTAACGTGGGGCTTTTTGCGTTCGTATTTTTCCTTGCCCATTGTACGTCTCCCTGAGGATAAAATTTGTTGCGGTTACTGTACTTTCAACCTTGAGCATGGTTTCGAACGCCTGCTCCCGGTTTCTTGCCACTGCCCGCATAAGTCCCTGTGTTGTTGCCCAGGGAACGTGCTTTGACAGGAAAAAGGATGACTGGAAGGGAAAAATGCAGGAATGGAGCGGGAAACGGGATTCGAACCCGCAACCCTCAGCTTGGAAGGCTGATGCTCTAGCCGTTGAGCTATTCCCGCATCCTCGATGCGCGTTGTTTTGCAGGTCAGCGAACTGACCCCCGGGTTTCGGCATGGCCCGGTACTGCACCGTAGTTCCCGACAGTCTACCTGTCTCCTACAGCCAAGGCAGTTGTTAGCATGTGCCACACTTCTTATTCAGAAGTGGTGGAGGGGGGTGGATTTGAACCACCGAAGTCTTACGACGACAGATTTACAGTCTGTTCCCTTTGGCCACTCGGGAACCCCTCCACTCTGAGTTGCAAGCGATGTTGGCTTGCAAGATTTTCAGTCTGGCGTGGGCTTGTCCGGCTTTGCTTCCGGTGCCCTGCTGCCCCGTTCGGCTTTCGCTTTCGTGAGGCATTCGTCAGCAGCAAGGATGTGTTTACGGAAAACCGGCCCCTTTGGCAAGCACTTTTTTGCATTTTTTCGATTTTTTTCGTTAAAAAATAAAAGATAAATAAAAACAATATGTTATTGATATGCCTAAAAAGCCCGTTTTCCTTGCTTCAGGGGCTTTTATGGGCTTTTTCGATCAAGCGGGCTTTAAAAAGGGCCTGAAAAAGTTGTTTCAGCTCGTGCCGGATGCGTGTTTTGGGGACGTCAGGGAAGGTCTCGGCCAGCAGGGAAAGAGCCTCGTCACGTGAAAGGGGAGCGGAAAGCAGCTGCCAGACCACGGCTCCGGTGCCATCGAGACGAAAGATGTGGTTACCGTGGCTGTCCGTGAGGAAGATGCTTTGTCCTGCCTGCCGGCAACTCAGGCCCGGGCGCTGCTGCCACAGTGTCCTGCTGTCCCCCGCGTCGCCGACGGGCTCGGCTGCGGGAGGCCGGCCGGCTGAGGGACGAGCACAAGAGGCAGAAGAATCCGGCACGGGAGGAAAATCCGCGGGCAGGGGCGCAGCCGGGGGCAGTAAGGGCGCCTGCCGTGCGAGGAGTTCTGCGGCTTCATCCAGGTCATCATAGCGGAGGATGCGGCAGGGCAGGGCATCCAGCAGTTGCGAGCCCAGCCTGAGGACCTCCCGTGCACCGCCATCGGGGATCAGGAAACGGGCCAGCACGTTGTCCATGCCGGTGGCGGCAGAGGCGGGCAGAAGAACGGCCCGGCTGCCGGGCGTGCGTTCCAGCAGGATCACGGCATCCGGGGCGTGGCGTTCGCCCCAGGGCGCCAGATCGTCCGGGGAGGGAGCCAGATAGCCATAATGGCGATCACGTATGCCCGGACGCTCGTTCATGAAGCGTTTCAGGGCAGGGGAAGAGGGCGGGGGCAGGCGCAGGCGGGGAGCTACGCCGAAGGAAAAGATTTTTCCCCGGTGGAGGCCCAGCAGGTCGTCACCGAGCCCCCGGGCTGCACCGGCCATGAGACGGGCGACCAGCGTGCTTTTCCCGGCGCGGTTGTCGCCGCAGAAAAGCAGGGTGCGCCCATGCAGGCACACGGCCGCGGCATGGAGGGAGATCAGGCGGGGGCAGGCATGACAGCAGGCGGCCACCAGCTCGATGGCCAGGCTGCACAGCAGACAGGCCCGGGAGGGCTCGTAGCGGGGAGCGGGCAGCCAGGGAGAGCGCAGGCGATAGCCGCGCCCCTGTGGAGTGATGACCAGCAGGGGCGCAGTTTCGTGCAGGCCGGATGGCAGTATGCCGGAGATGGACGGGAGCCCCGCTGGTTGCGGGGCGTGCGGCCAGAGCCGGAAAAAAGCATCCAGTGCGGGCAGCAGGCCTTGGCAGTCATGCAGTCGCACGGCTCCCGGCACACCGGCAAAAAAGACGTCCTGGTGCGCCATGCCTAGTAGCGATCCGGCCGGAAGCCCCCCAGGGCGTCATTGAACGTGTCACGCAGGCGATCCCCGGCCTCACGATGCCAGCCTTCATTATAGCGGCCGTCGTAACGGTCGTCATAACGGTCACGGTAATCATAGTTGCGGGAGGGGCGGGAATGGCGACGCGAGGGACGGCTGCGGCGGCTGCGTCTGGAGTAGCGGCTGCGCCGGGAATAATGGCTGCCGTGGGAAGAACGTCTGCGCCGCCGGTGCGAGGGCCGGGAGTGGGCCTCGGCTTCATTGACGCAGAGCAGGACCGGCGTGGCATAGAGCAGGCCCGTGGCGACCAGACCGGCCAGGAAGGAACGGCGCTTGTTGCGGAGGCTGTCTTCGGAAGGGGCGGACGATTCTGTCTTCATAATGCCCTCCTGCCCGGGAGCGGGTCAGGTAAAAGTATCCTGAATAGCAGACGAAAAACGGTCTGTCGGAGATTGTGCCAGCAAAGCGGGGCCTTGCCAAGGGGGCTCCGCAAGTCTGACGGAGCCAGTCTGCTGCGTCAGGCATGAGCAAAGCGTCAGGGCGTGGCATGGCCGTACGCCCTGTACCGGCGTTTTTTTCGGCAGGGCATCGTCCGCCACAGGATGCGGCTTTGCAGGGCATCCTTCCGGTCTGCTTCCATGTGCCGCTGCCGGTGGGTTGCCGGACATGTCGCGGTGGCTCCCGCTGCGGACTGCGTCCCCGGCAGACGCGTCACGGCACGGGGCGGCATGCCGTCAGCAGGCCTGTTGCCGGGTCCGGGCCAGAAAGGCGTCGGCCTTGTGGTATTCCGGCTCATCCAGCAGGCTGGTCACGGTAAAGACCAGCAGGGAGAGGCAGACGCCCAGGATCACCTGCAGGGCCGACTGCTGCTCCCAGAAGGCGGGCAAGGGCATCCCCAGGAAGATGGCCAGATTGTACAGGCAGTAGGCCAGGCCGCAGAGCATGGAGCACAGGGCGCCCCTGCTGGTGCCGCGCCGCCAGAAAAAGGCCAGGACAAGCGGTACGAACACGCCGGTGGTGATGATGTCCGAGGCTATCCAGGTGATCTCGAAGATGGAACGGATGCGCAGGGAGATGAGGATGCCCACGGCCACGATGACCAACGTGGCCAGCCGGGACAGGCGCAAGCGGGTCTTTTCGTCGTAGCTGCCGGGGAGCAGGTCCATGACCAGGGTCATGGCGCCGGTGTTGATGAGGGAGTCCATGGTGGACATGATGGCCGCCGAGATGCCCACGAAGACCACCGCCGCCAGCAGGGGCGACATGGAGCTTTCCACCAGGGCGGTGACCACGCCGCCCTTGGGCAGGGTATCGAACAGGACGATGCCCGCCATGCCGGTAAGGACCACGATCAGGTACAGCGGGATGTAGACGAAAAAGCTCATGACCGTCATGCGCCGGGCGTCCCGCGTGTCGCGTGTGGCCGAGATGCGTTGCCAGACATTGGCCTGGATCATCCACGAGCAGCCGAAGGTGATGACGTACATCAGGTATTTGGGGGCGCCTGCGGTCAGGCTCATGAATTCCGGCCTGCCGCTGCGGGCCGCCGCCTCCGCGATGGGGCCCAGGCCGCCGCATTCCTGCATGGCCACCACGAAGACGGCCAGGGCGGACAGGAGCAGCAGCACGAACTGGATGATGTCCGTGAGCACCACGCCGCGAAAGCCCCCGAACATGGAATAGACCAGCACGATGAGCGTCCCGGCCAGCACGCCGCCCTCATAGCCCATGCCGAGGAAGGTCCCGAAAAAGTCCCCTACGGCCACCATCTGCGAGGCAGCGGAGAACAGCATGAAAAACAGGATCATCAGCGCCAGCAGCCGTGCCACGGGACGGGAATAGCGGGCCTCCATCATGGCCCCCTAGGTCAGATAGCCCACGCTGCGGATGGCCCGTGCCCCCAGGCCCATGAGCAGGGTGGCCACCAGCACGGGCTCGCCGTAGTACCAGAAGGCCCCCATGCCGTCGGCAAAGGCCAGATCCGCCGTGGACAGGGCCGAGCCCCCGCCCCACCATGAGGCGATGAAGGTGATGGACAGGGCCCAGAACGGCAGGCTGCGCCCGGCAAAGAAATAGTCTTCCACGTCGCTGTTCTTTTTTTCCTTGAGGACGACCAGCAACAGGATGACAAAATAGAGGACGAGCCCGATAAGGGAAGCGGTCTTGAGCATGGGGATTCCGCGAATGGCTGAAAGTGGCGGGGCGTTGGGGACAGAGGATCAGCGGGCCAGATTGCGCAGGAGGCTGTCCAGAACAGCCATGCAGGCGGCCTGATCCGCGGGCGGGACGTCCTGCCAGAGCCTGCGGTGCAGTGCCGTGGAGATGTCCGTCTGGACATGGCGCAGGGCCTCGCCCCTGTCGCTCAGGGACACGAGCTGCACCCGTGCGTCCTGCGGCGAGGGACGGCGCCGGCAGTAGCCGCGCTCCTGCAGGGTATCCACCAAGCCCGTGACCGTGTTTTTTTTGCGGCCTATGCGCCGGGCCAGCGTGCTCATGGGCTGGGGGGATTCCTCGAACAGGGCATGGAGCACGGCCCCGTGGGCGGGCAGCAGATCGGTGATGCCGCGGCGGGCAAGTTCGTCACAGATATGCTGGTTGGCCTGCTCCCGGATACGAGAAAGCAGGTCGATGATGTCATCAGGTGAGGTGGCAGGCATGGGGCCTCCGTGCAGGAATTCGGGCGTTTTTAGTTCGTGGGCGAACTAATGTCAACGGAAGAAGGGCAGCCGTCAGAGCTGCCCGATGGAATGCTTTCTACCTTTGTTTCAGAGACCGTAAAAATAAGAGACGTGTGCGAGAAAGAGGATTGCTCTTTATAGATTTTTTTGTTCCTTGCGATAAAGCGCATTGAGCCAGGAACCTTTCTTGTCGGGACGTACGTCTTCAGATATCCATTGTTTGTATAAAGAAAAACTTCCTGTTCTGCCCATCAGTGAAGCAAGGGAAGATTCGTCCATATCCGTAAAATAGCGTCCGTTACGCATACCTTCAAAGGTGCCATATTTGAAAGAAAGATACAGGATGCCCTGAGGCTTGAGGGCAGCGCGGATTTTTTTGAGGATACCTTCGAGTTCTACACGGGGAACATGAAGCAGGGAAGCACAAGCCCAGATAGCATCGAACGACTGGGGAGCAAGTTCCATGTCCGCAAAAGATGTATGGACAGGCTGGATGCCGGTCAGATGGAAAGTGTACTCGACAAACTCTTTCGTCGCATCAAGAGGAACAACATGGAAGCCCTGTTGGGCAAAATAGAGGGTATCCCTGCCACTGCCGCAACCAAGATCGAGTATGGCACCATTCGGAGGAAGCAGCGGGACAAATTCCCGGTAAAGGGAGTCCATATTGGTGTGGACAGTATTCTGTATGAATTGTTCCGCTGTCTGTGCGTAATAGGAGATGGTATCCGACATGGCTCCTCACAAAAATGGTTAAAAACAGTTTGGCAATTCCTGTAGTGGACGCCAGCGGTGGATAAGGTGGCTGATAGCAACGCTGTCGACTTTTTGGAGAAAGGCCCGCCGAGCTTTTGCCGTCATCCCTGTTTGCAGCATCAAAGTTTCCCGCAGCGGATGATGACTGCCGATAAAAAAGTCGTTTCGTGTATGCAATCTTTCAAGATATGTTAATTCGGGTACTTTTGCAAATTTTCCATGTTCGCCTCTGTTACAATCTGGGCAAGACAATACAAGATTCCAAATCCCGTCAATATTTATAGGTATGTTTATATTTTTCAATATATGCGGAAAAAAGTGGTCAACATCGCAATTATGCAAGTCGATATTCTTCATGCAGTAAAAGCACTTTCCTTTTTGGTATCCGTTCAGGGCATCCCGGGCAGAGGTGACATCCTTTCGTTTTGAGGCGTAAAGAGTGAATAGTGCATTCTCGACAGAATCATACTGGATGCGGATGACGTCCCGCGACAGGGAAAGAGCCCATGCCGTTTCGACAAGGTTCCACCGGGCTTCTGCCTCCTGTACAAGATCTGGACTTGGGATAGTCTCTTTCAGCTGAAACAGGTCGTCGGTGATAGAAAGATATATTTTCCCGTTTTTTTTATATTTTTGAAAGAATGAAGGCCCGATAGGTGCTGCATTGACGATATGGAACGCGTCGAGGACATTGATGAAACCAAGCTTTTCCGTAATGGCGTACAATGTGGCCTCGTCAAGTTCTCCTGCATTGAAGGAGCGGCAGGTATCAAGAAATTTGCTCGACTGGCTCGTGCATTGTTTATCCTCCTTTTTGAGATGCTCACAGATATGCGCGGCATAAGGGCGTGCGAGGTCTTCAAGCGCGATACTGCTTTCCTGAATATCAAGCAGAGATTTGGCAAGTGCAAATTTATAGGATGCTACATTACGGCCAAACAGGATGATGGCCCGCCAGTATGATTCCAGTGAGGGAGCTGTCTCCATGAAACGCGAGATAGTCATGCAACCTCCAGTCCCGAAACCTTCATGGAAAGGATAGACGCGTCGGTAGAGGAGATAAAAGTAAACAGTCTGCAAAATGAAGGCAATGCCAGTTGTTTTAGGTAAAGCAAAGCCATTTGAATGAAGGTAGAAAAAAATAGATATTCGGAACATCACTTTCCATTTCCTGGAACAGGCAGACGGGACAACAGGCAAAACAAGGAGGTCCTCATGGATAGGAACAGGCCTGTGTTTCCCTGTCCGCATTGCGGTTCCCGCCACACGACGCTGAGCCGGGCAAGCCTGTCTTTTTTGCCGGAATGGCTGCGCCGTCTGTTGCCCATATCCGGGATCTGTCCTGCGCAGGGCAGGATCATCCTCGCTTGCAAGGATTGCGGGAAAAGGTTCGTCATGTATATCATGTAGGGGGAGGGCCCCTGCCATGGCGACCATGTTTCCTGCTGATGTGACGTCGTTCCTGACGACCGGCGAAGAAGCAACGTACAGTTTTCTGCAACGCACGGCCCGGCCGGACGGCAAATTCCTGTGCTGGTACGCGCCGGATATCGAAGAGCGCGAGCCGGACTTCATCCTGCTGTCGCCCGATTGCGGCCTGGTGGTGCTGGAGGTCAAGGACTGGCTCATCGACCAGCTGCTGGAAGTGGACGGCAAAAGCGTGCTTCTGTCGGTCAACGGCCGGGAGGAGCGGCGCAAGCAGCCTTTGGCCCAGGCGCGGGAATATGTGGGCAGCCTGCTCACCCTGTTGAACAAGCACGCGCCCCGCATGGCGGACGGCAAACCTTTGCTGCCCTGTCCCGTCACCGGCGGGGCCGTGTTGCCGCACATCAGCCGTGAGGAATTCCGGGCGGCCGGTCTGGGCGAGGTCATGGAGGAGGGCCGGATCATCTTCTGGGATGAGCTGCACGAGGAGTCCCCGCTGCGGCGGGATGCCTCGGGCCGCAGTTTCGCGTGCTGGCTCGCGGAGCATTTCCCGCCCCTGTTCCCCTTCCAGCTCTCGGGTTCCCAGATCGACTGGCTGCGGGCCCGGATCTTCCCCGTGGTGCGGCTGGAACTGCCCGTACGCGGCGGGACGCATGCCTCGGCCCAGGACGAGACCATCCGAGCTCTGGACCGCGACCAGGAAAATCTGGCACGCGGCATGGGCGCCGGGAAACAGCTCGTCATCGGGCCGTCCGGCAGCGGCAAGACGCTCATCCTGGCGCATCAGGCCTGGAACCTGCCGCGGGTGGACAAAAAGATCCGCCGTGTGCTGGTGACCTGCTTCAATCTGTCGCTGGTGGGCTACATTCGCCGCTTGCTGGCCCGCAAGGGCGCCAGCCTTGGCCCGGACGGGGTGGAGGTGGTGCCGTTTTACAGTGTTTGCGAACGTATCCTGGGCGAACCGCTGACCCATGCCGAGGAGAGCGAGTATTACAACATCATCGTGCAGGAGGCACAGGAGCGCCTGCAAGGGGAACATCCGCTCAAAGGGCACTGGGATGCCATCCTGGTCGATGAGGGGCAGGATTTTTCCCCGGAGATGGCGCACGTCCTGCTGGCCCTGCTGCCGCCGCATGGGGTGCTGACCGTGGCCCAGGATGAACAGCAATGCCTGTACCAGCCGGAGGACAGCGGCTGGGAAAAAATGGGCATCGCCGGTCTGCGGCTGCGCCGTCTGCAACGCCAGTACCGCAACACACGGGCCATCGCCCGGATGGCCTTGCGTCTGCTGCCGGAAGGTGAGCCCGTGCCGGAGCTGGCAGGTGCGGAAGGGGAAGCGCCCTGCTGGCTGCAAAGCGCCGATGCGCCTGCGCTGGTGCGCGACGTGGCGGATGCCGTGGCCACTCTGGTACGGGAGGGCGTGCCCATGAGCGAGATAGCGATCCTCTACGCCCATTCCCGCATGGAAGGGCTGGCGTCCAGCCTGCCGGAAAGCCTGCTGGAAGCGGTGGAGGCCCGGGGCGTCATGGCCCGCTGGGTGGCCCGGGATACGACCAGCAAGCGCTATTTCGACATCACCACGGACAGCGTCTGCATCTCCACCATCCACAGCGCCAAAGGTCTGGATTTTTCCCATGTCTTCCTGCTGGGCATGGATCGCCTCCAGCCGGAGAAGCCCCGCCAGCGGCGTCTGGCCTATGTGGGGATGACGCGCGCCCGGGAGCATCTGACGCTGGCTATTTGCGGCCGGGAAGGGCTCGTCCCCGTGCTGACAGCGGCAGAGCGCTAGCCGCTTAAGAGCCGTCTGCTGTCCTTCATATGCTGAGGCAGGAGAGCCGGCCGGTGAAAAGCCCCCTGTGCGAAAGCCCTTGCCAAGCGGTCAGGATTCATCTAAAAGAGGAGAGATGCTGGTGTGGCTCAATCGGTAGAGCAGCTGATTTGTAATCTGCAGGTTATGGGTTCAAGTCCCTTCACCAGCTCCAGGAAAAAGCAAAAAGCCCTTACGGAAATCTCCGTGAGGGCTTTTTTGTTTTAGGCCAGCTTTCGGATACTCTTTTGCAGGGAGCTTCAAGTCATGTATCCGCAACGGAGCGTCATGACATGCGGGCTTGCAACTGCGCTCGAGCCTCCCTATTTCAATCACGCACCCGCGTGGGGTGCGACGTGGATGCTAAATCCACTGCTGCTGAGCGTGCTCAGTTTCAATCCACGCACCCGCGTGGGGTGCGACCTGGAAGTTGTCGTTCCTCGCGGACAACCCTGACATTGTTTCAATCCACGCACCCGCGTGGGGTGCGACTCGTTGACGGTCAAAGTAGCCTCCTTGTTTTTCGAGTTTCAATCCACGCACCCGCGTGGGGTGCGACCCCGGTCGTGCCACGGATAGCGCGGTTGAGGTTTGTTTCAATCCACGCACCCGCGTGGGGTGCGACACCAGCAGCCGTCAGGTTAACCGGCACAGACACGTCGTTTCAATCCACGCACCCGCGTGGGGTGCGACGACCAAGACCTTGAGACCGAAAAAGCTCTGTCTCTGGTTTCAATCCACGCACCCGCGTGGGGTGCGACGGACGTGGCCTTTGAATCGGTGCTGGCCCAGGCCCAGTTTCAATCCACGCACCCGCGTGGGGTGCGACGAACCAGACTATAACGGATGGCTCAACGCTCACGGAGTTTCAATCCACGCACCCGCGTGGGGTGCGACGCGCGCTGCGAATAAGGCAAAGATTGATGCTGGCACGTTTCAATCCACGCACCCGCGTGGGGTGCGACGGCGAACGCCAGCGGGGGATTCAATGGCTGCCGTGTTTCAATCCACGCACCCGCGTGGGGTGCGACACCGCCCAGCTGGAGACCGGCATCCGCCAGATCCTGTTTCAATCCACGCACCCGCGTGGGGTGCGACTCTTTACGTGAGGCCTTTGCTCTCCAACGTTTTGCGGTTTCAATCCACGCACCCGCGTGGGGTGCGACACGGTTTTTGACCGTGTTCGCATGATGCTTGAAGAGTTTCAATCCACGCACCCGCGTGGGGTGCGACTTGCTATCAATCGCTTCCGGCTTCTCGGCAGCCATAGTTTCAATCCACGCACCCGCGTGGGGTGCGACATGACGCGGCGCTCCGGGGGCTGGAATCCATCTGGGTTTCAATCCACGCACCCGCGTGGGGTGCGACGCTCAACAAGGTGCAGGTGGACAGGCTGCTGGCCGAGTTTCAATCCACGCACCCGCGTGGGGTGCGACGCCGTCAAAAACGATGCGCAGGGCCTGCACCTGCCGGTTTCAATCCACGCACCCGCGTGGGGTGCGACCCAAGGTCATATATAATCGCAAATGCTCACAACACAGTTTCAATCCACGCACCCGCGTGGGGTGCGACACGGTTGTTGTCGCGGAACACGGCGAACAGGACCAGTTTCAATCCACGCACCCGCGTGGGGTGCGACGGGGCTGCTGCTCGCGTGTTGCGGCTATATCTGGTTTCAATCCACGCACCCGCGTGGGGTGCGACTCCTGTACAATGAATGTTATCGTGACCAGGACCTGGTTTCAATCCACGCACCCGCGTGGGGTGCGACGGCCCTGCGGCGGCAGGTTTTCGGGCCGGAGAAAGTTTCAATCCACGCACCCGCGTGGGGTGCGACTCATGCCGCGTGTCCATCTGCTGGCATCCATCACGGTTTCAATCCACGCACCCGCGTGGGGTGCGACACCGCCCAGCTGGAGACCGGCAT
>ERZ773145.2729-NODE-2729-length-12037-cov-22.599149_pt1 | contig 12037 bp, 9 predicted proteins | sample MGYA00580848_ERZ773145 | MGnify/ENA primary metagenome ERZ773145 (study PRJEB29015, sample SAMEA2737858) | human gut metagenome | biome: human gut; feature: human-associated habitat; material: faeces | place: China | collected 2012 ... | reverse complement strand
TCTCCGTAGTAGTCCGAGCAAGGGAAAGCCTTGTACATGGCGAAGGGAGACAGTGAGTTATTATTTAATATGTTTAACGAATGATGTGTGAGACATTATGAGAGATTCAGCAAATGTATTAAACAGTCTGGCTGGGCACAGCCAAGACCCTAATTACAAGTTTGAACGGCTTTACCGACTGCTGTTCAATGAAAATCTGTACGCACTTGCCTATCAAAAGTTGTCGCAGAATGCGGGCAACTATACGAAAGGCACAGACGGGCAGACCATAGACGGAATGAGCATAAAGCACATTCACTCTATCATTGGACAGTTGAAAGACGAAAGTTACCGTCCGTGCCCTGCACGGAGAATTTACATTCCCAAAAAGAATGGCAAGCAACGTCCTTTAGGCATACCAGCCTTTAAGGACAAACTTGTACAGGAAGTTGTAAGGATGATTCTTGAATCCATCTACGAAGGTCATTTTGAAGACTGCTCGCATGGATTCAGACCACACCGTGGCTGTCATACGGCTATGGCTTCCTTACAAAAGGGAGGTACGGGAGCACGTTGGTTCATCGAGGGAGACATCAAGGGTTTCTTTGACAACATCAACCATGATGTTTTAATCGGAATCCTTGCTGAAAGAATCAATGACGAGCGTTTCCTGCGACTGATACGTAAATTCCTCAAAGCAGGCTACATGGAACAATGGGAGTACAAAAATTCCTATATCGGAACACCGCAGGGAGGCATAATAAGTCCGATTTTGGCGAATATTTATCTTGACAAACTCGATAAATTTATGCGGAACTACATAAACGTCTTCAATAAAGGTAAAGCACGTGTACGCAACCCCGAATATAAAAGGGTTGCAAATCGTAAGGACAAACGTGTAAAGAAACTGAAGAATGAAACAGACGAGCAGAAGAAAGAAGCATTGCGCAGGGAGATAGCCATTCTCCACCGTGAGATGCAACAACTTCCTGCAACTCTTGACATGGACGAAAACTTCAAACGCATGAGGTATGTACGCTATGCCGATGATTTTCTGATTTGCGTAATCGGAAGTAAAGAGGACTGTGTAAAAGCAAAGGGGGACATTAAGACCTTTCTGCAAGATACGTTGAAACTCGAACTTTCGGATGAAAAGACGTTAATCACCAACTCACACGACGCAGCCAAATTTCTCGGCTTTGATGTTACAGTCCGCAGTACGGACAAGACGAGAAAGGATTTCAGAGGAATCCCCATACGCTCACTTGACCATAAAGTGGTTCTTCTCCTGCCTTATGAGGTTATGAGAAAGAAACTGCTTGACTATAATGCGATGCGCATAATAATCAAGAATGGCAAGGAAGCATGGGAATCGACCTCACGCCCGTATCTCCGTAGTAATGATGACCTTGAAATACTCAACCGATACAATTCGGAAATTCGGGGAATCTATAACTACTACTGTATTGCAAACAATGTCAACATTCTCAATAGTTTCTATTACTACATGAAAGAGAGTATGTATAAAACATTATCATCCAAGTATGAATCAACCGTAAGGAAAATAATCCGTAAATATTGCCGGAATAAAGTCTTTACAGTAAGGTATGAAAACAACAAGGGCGAAATGTTGGAACGTACTATTTATCATGGAGGGTTCAAGCAGAGAAAAGACGCGCGTATTGACAATGCGCATATCATGCCCAGTTATCGCGGGACTGAAAGTACCAGCCTTATGGCTCGGTTGAAAGCCCGTGAATGTGAATATTGCGGAGCGGAGGACAACCTTAGAATGGTGCATGTCCGCAAGCTAAAAGACCTGAAAGGCAAACAGGAGTGGGAACGCTTCATGATTGCCAGACAGAGAAAAACAATAGCAGTATGTGAAAATTGTTATCGTAAGATTCATGAAAAGAAATAGACTGAAAATAACCATGGAGAGCCGTATACATGGAGACGTGTACGTACGGTTCGGTGGCGAGCGTTTAGAAACCTACCGTCCGAAAGGACGGCAAGGCGCTTTGCGCTTAGCCTGTGGTACGGGCAAAACCCTTATCATGTGTATAGCCGCCTTTGAGATGAAACGTCTCGGACTGGCGAACAAGCCGATGATTATCGGACTCAAAAGCAATGTGCATGACATAGCCGACACGTTCAGGAGGGCCTATCCGAATGCCAGAGTGCTGTATCCGGGCAAGGAGGACTTTACGCCGGAGAAGCGTGTCGGAATATTCCATGACATCAAGAACAACAACTGGGACTGCATCATCCTGACACACGACCAGTTCGGGAAAATACCCCAGTCCCCCGAAATACAGCAGGAAATATATACGCAGGAAATAGACAGCATCGAAGAGAATCTCGCCGTATTCGAGCAGCAGGGCAATGAAGTGACCGGCTGGATAAAGAAGGGGCTGGAAAGAAGAAAGGAAAACCTTGAGGCCAAACTTGAAAAGCTGGAACAGGATATAAAGGACCAGACGGATGACGTGACCGATTTCAGGCAAATGGGCATCGACCACCTCTTCGTTGACGAATCGCACAATTTCAAGAACCTGATGTTCAACACACGCCATGCGAGGGTTTCCGGCCTGGGCAATCCCGAAGGAAGCATGAAGGCCATGAACATGCTTTTCGCCATCCGTACCATCCAGGAGCGCACAGGCAGGGATTTGGGAGCCACTTTCCTCTCCGGCACGACCATCTCCAACAGCCTGACCGAACTCTATCTCCTTTTCAAGTATCTCCGTCCGAAGGAAATGGAACGGCAGGGGATTACCTGTTTTGACGGCTGGGCCGCAGTCTATGCGAAGAAAAGCACGGACTTTGAATTTTCAGTGACCAACCAGGTGGTGCAGAAAGAGCGTTTCCGCTATTTTATCAAGGTGCCGGAACTCGCCAATTTCTATGCGGAGATAACCGATTACAAGACCGCTGAAGACGTGGGGGTTGACAGACCGGAACTCAACGAGCAACTCTATCACATACCGCCCACTCCCCAGCAGGAGATTTTCATCCGGAAACTGATAAAGTTCGCCGAAACCGGGGATGCGACCTACATAGACAGGGAGCCTCTGTCCGAGGCGGAGGAGAAGGCACAGATGCTGATCGCCACCAACTACTCGAACAAGATGTCGCTTGACATGCGGCTGATAGACCAGCAGTACGGTGACAGTCCGGGAAACAAGGCGTCCCATTGCGCAGCCAAGATTGCGGAATATTACTATAAATATCTTGACCAGAAAGGCACACAGTTCATTTTTTCAGACTTGAGTACCTATAAACCCGACCAGTGGAACATCTACAGTGAAATCAGGCGCAAACTCGTGGAAGACCATAATATCCCGGAAAAGCAGATAAAGTTCATTCAAGAAGCAAACAGCGACAACGCACGCAAGGAACTGTTCAAGGATATGAACTCCGGGCGCATCCGTTTCCTTTTCGGTTCCACACAGAAACTGGGAACGGGTGTCAACGCGCAGGAACGGGCCGTGGCCATCCATCATCTGGACATACCCTGAAGGCCGTCCGATCTGGAGCAGCGCAACGGACGCGCGGTGAGAAAAGGCAATGTCATCGCCAAGCAGTACGCCGGCAACAAGGTGGACTGCTATATCTATGCGGTGGAGAAGTCACTGGACAGCTACAAGTTCAACCTGCTGCAAAACAAGCAGGTGTTCATCAACCAGCTCAAAAGCCGCAATCTGGCCGCCCGTACCATTGACGAGGGGGCGATTGACGAAAACGGAGGCGGCAGTTTCAGCGAATACGTGGCCATCCTTTCAGGCAACGACGACCTGCTGGAAAAGGCGAAGCTGGACAAGAAACTGGCGGTCCTCGAAAGCGAGAGGCAGGCATTCCACCGTAACAAGGGAAACGCGAAAGGCAAGCTGAATGAAAGGACTTCGGGAATAGAAAAAAACAATGCCTTTATCGGGCGTTTCACCAGGGACTGGGAATATTTCAACAAGGTGGCCCCCGCAGATGCGAAAACCGGATTCCGTCCCAATCCCCTGAAACTGGACGGTGTGGATTCGGACAACGTGGAGATACTCGGCAACCGGCTTGCCGCAATCAACCGGAATGCCCGGACGGAGGATGACTATATGAAAATCGGGACCCTGTTCGATTTCCGTATCCTTGTCCGTACCGAAAGGACCTGTGAGGGGGACATGCAGGCTTTGCAGAACAAGTTCATGGTCGAGGGGCTGGACGGCATCAAATATACCTACAACAACGGTTATATTGCCAAAGACCCGAAACTGGCCGTCACGAACTTCATCAATGCGCTGGAACGCATTCCCGCCATGATAGAGAAACGGGAGAAGGAGAATGCGGAGCTGTCGAAGGACATCCCGGTCCTTCGGGAGATTGTGGCGGCCTCATGGCCCAAGGATGCGGAAATCAAACGGCTGAATGAAGAGCTTGCCACGCTGAACCGGAAAATACAGCTTGCCATAAAGCCGGCAGGCGGGCATGAAGACGGAACGGAACAGTCACAGAAAGCAAGGCACGTCCCCCCAATGAAAATTGCCGCCCCGTCAAACGGACTGAAAAAAATATCCTAAGTTTGCCGTAAAGAGCCGCTTTTCAGGAAATGACAAAGGTATGGCCGGCACCCGGATAAATCCGGTCTGCCGGCCATACTCTTATCTGTAATGGGAAGAAAGGCACTCCGTCATTCCTCTTCCTCAAAGGAAAGGCTTTCCACCTGTCTGTTAATAACCTTCCAGTCAATGGAATCCTTCAGATTGATTATATCCACAATCGAATAATGCCTGGTCCCGTTCTCCTCTTCCGCAAAACGCAGCCGTCCGCTCAAACGCTGCTTCTCAATCTCTGCCGGGTCGAGGTTTATCAGCTCACAAACCTCATCGGGCAGCATTGAGAGTTCTACACAGTTATCCTCGCAGATATGTTGCAGCACGGCCAACATGTTGAGGGACTTCTTGTAACTTCTCACGAGTGCGGCGAACGAGCCGCTTTCAACCTTAATCATCTTTTTCATAACCTTTTATTTTTAGAGTGTTCTTCTTTTTCCAGCAGCATGGCACGCAGCACGTCCGAACGGCGGTAGTAAATCTTCCCCTTGTCACGGTGGAAAGGCAACGAACCGTCATTGCGGCGTCTAAGAAGTGTCCTGTCGGACATCTTGGTAAGCAGGCGCACGCCTTTTGAATCCAGTATCTCGCTGTCGGGCAAGTTATGTATGGCAGGAGCCAGTAACTTTTCAATGTTGGTTACTTTGGCGAGTATGGTACTGAGCATGTGGGTCATCTGCCCACCAGGTGCAGTTCTTCTGTTATTCATAATGACCTTGTTTTTATTGTTTATGGTGCAATATTACGGAGATATTATAAAGCCATTGGTTACTCAACCGTTGAGCAACCGCCAAAAAAAGACAGGAAACGACAAGTCGGGACAAAAAAATAGCCGGGAGGCACTGTTCCCGGCTATTTTACGACAAGCAAGCATCAATAGGTACACGTTTTACCATTAACGCTTTAACAATCAGAATAATACAAAAAAAATAAACAAGAAAATATTTTGTTATATCCCCAATATTTCCTACTTTTGTATATGAGTTATTTGAAACTATGCAAAGCAGTGTAACCCGAAGCAGGACTTCCATATCTAAATCGTTACCTGCATCTTTTACACTCTCTATATTTATCTTATCTTCAGAGAGTTATATCGAAATATTTTGTTTTATCGGTAATAAACTTTAGTTTCTGCAGTTTGGAACTAAAGTTTCTTCAGCTTACAAATTATTAGATAATTCAGTTTCTTTCGAAGACGTGTCTTTTTCTATAAGGCATAAAATTGTTCCTACTGTTTGATAATTCTCGTATTGACCTTCAATCCGTTTTTATCTTTGGAGAAAGACGATATATAGTTACACTCCTTTAATAATGATAAAAGGCTTCGGTTCAGTTCTGTGTCGGGTATAATTGGGTGTTTTCCGTTCTCCTTCATCTTGCTGTAGGGTAATGGCAACAATGCCAATAGCTCATCAATCACATCATGGTTATCCTGGTTTTGTCTGATAGTATGATAAATGACTGTTATTGCTTTCTCTAATACGGATGCCTTGACAAGAACCTTTTTCAGCAGGTCATAATCTATTTCTGTTTCATAATCTGTTAATATTTCACAGATAATATTGGCGAGTTTCTGACTGACATCTATGGAAGTTGCTTTCAGTTGTTGGAGCACAACTGATTTTTCTTTGCCGGATAACTTGTAGCTACCAAGCAAACAGAGAGCCAGGTCTTTGTTATAAGCTATTTTATCTTTGTCCTTTAAAAACTCATTTTTATGATGCAACAGAAAATTGCCATAGAGTATATCACTATGACGGCTGAGGTATCGGATATTATCCTCCGTATACTCAATGCTATTCTGATCTATTAAATAGCTGATTCGCTCATCTTCCAAATTTAAAAGTTCCTCATTCAGATCCATTTTACACAGGAAGGCTGAGAATATCTGCTTGTAGGAATTAATACTAATCCGGTTACTACCCATAATATTATTAAATAGCGAATGCTTATGTGGCTCACTTCCTGCAAATCTTCTTGTTCCCAGTATTTCCGCATGTTTATCTAAATATGCCCATAAGACATCGTCTATATTACAGTCGTTTTGTACATAGTAATTGGTTATATTATCCCAGTTAGGTACTAGTAAATCCAGTCCAAATGCTAAACCTTTCATGTCATCTTTCACCTTAGATACATCATTGATAGGATTAATATGGGTCTTGAGATATTTCTGTTTAACCTCCATTTTAACCTCCTTGTTATTTAAAATCTCCAGCATGGATTCTTCATCTTCATCGCATATATTCTGGAAGACATTTTGAATGCATTCTTCCATATTTTCTTGTATCCTTTCAATGACGTCTTTCCGTCCGACTCTTTTGATGCGCGTTAGGGTGATATTGTTTTCATTTGCACCTGCTCTATCGCTGATATGATTCAGTAATAAGCTTATGTTGTGTCTCGTCAAAGTATAGCTGTCACCTTTAATAATAAGTTCCAACAAGGGTTTGGAAGTATTTGTCAATTCCTCATAACAGCATACACTGGCAATAAAGTTGATTTTCTTATCGTCAAAGCAATCGTATCTGTTTGCTAAGTAATCATAATTATCTTTCAACCATGTTTTTTGAAACTCACCTATATGGCTGTTCTCACAAAACTTTAACCATGCTTCGATCAGAATGTCTCTGTACTCACAGTTCAATACCGAAGTCCAGCTATCATTGACGTTCCAATTGATATAGTGATTAAACACATTATAATTTTGTTTTCCCTCTTTGTAATATTGGGCCAGAAAATCCATTTTAGCTACGGGTTGTTCCAATCGTGCCATGAATAGAAGGAACCGTTCTCGTTCGATGTTCGTATGTTTGCCCAAATAATCCAACAGATTAATATTAAGCACGCTATCACTGAGATAAGCATAGGTTGGTAATTGTGCAACAAAACTTTGTATCTTGTCTATCTTGGCATTATATTCGGGACTTTTGTCCAGCTTCATGGCTATAAGCAGAAGACGGTCATTCTGAGAAATCGTGTTCGGATAGAAATAAGAAATGTAGTCATAATAGTCTTCATCAATATAACCACGCCGGATAAAGAGATCCATCATTGGAGCCAATTTGATTTTCTGGAAAGCTTCACATTCATTCATCTTAAACTGCATAAACAGTTGCTTCAAAGAAAAACTGTTGATACGATATTCTTCCTTTTTCAGTTCCTCCTCTTCCCTGGCTAAATCTTTGTCTTTTGTTGTAATAGCGGCTAACCGTTGGGCATAAGATGTTTTTGGATCAATCTTTTTCTCTATTTCGCTAAAGCGGATGTTTGTATGGGATGTATAAATACTATATGAATTAAAATATTTGTATTCTATTCTCTCTTTTTGGATGAGCTCATTAAATAAATCCTCATCCTTCCATATAGCACTCGTTTCATAATAGTTATCATTAATCTTTATAGAAATTAGATTGCCGTTGATATGGGTAACATATCCGTTTACATAAATCATTCGCAATTCACCTGCCTTCAGGTGTCGGTTCCTTTCCTTTGTTTCGCGACGTTTGGCCATCTCCTCCTTCCGTTTGTTCAATATCTGGAGCGCAAACTTGGTGAGTTCCTGTTTGGTTTCATGACATACGCATTGATAAACCTTTCCACGTCTGTTGTGTAGTGCTGAGAAATCATCAGGATAATAGTTCTTATACACAATCATGGCCAGTAGTTTTGAGTGGCTTAATTCCGTACCGTTGACAAAAAGCCGCTTGTGGTATTGGTGATACTCGTTTGCAATATTCTTCAACAAGCGCATATCATCTATGAAAAAGGCTATATCTTCCAAATCATCAGCTTTGATCTCCTCCTTATGCCCTCTCTTTTCCAATTCTTCTTTCAGTTTGTCTTTCGAGTTGGAAGGGTTGATAACCGGAATGACAGTGGTTATATAATCAAAGAACTTTGTCCGGGAGGAATCCTTGAACATATCATCTTTCACTGCATAGATGAATTTTATCTTTCGTCCTACGACAGCCGAATTGTTTAGTAAGAAGTTGAGTTCCCTCAATTTCAGAAAGATATCGGGGGTATCAAAGCGATCTAGGTCCTCAATGACCACTACGTCATAATCAGTTGCCTGGAAGAAATACAGAATCTCGTCTAGATGGCGGTTGAAAATGGAGTTTTCGTCTTTAATCTCAATCTCGCCGTCTTTAAAGTTGAGCTTATTCAGTTTGGTACTGCCATATATCCGGATAACATATTGTGCTATTGTATATAAGACAAATAACAGATATAGCAGAGCCACAATATCCCCTATTAGGTTAAAAACAAATCCTTGACTGAAAACACGATAAAACGAGTCAATTCTCATCCAACTAGGTTCGAAAAGGATTGCAAATGCAAGAATCGTTCCGATAAAACCACATGCTAATTTCGATATATGTTTTGGGGTAATGTGTGTGATCCGTTTGAAGCGTGAATTGGGTAGAGTATCAATCGTTTCTCGGTAAATTAATTGCTGGAGAATGCTGTATTCTATTCTTCGGTTCAGTTTTTCTTTATAGTTTTCACTATCCCGGTCATCGAAGTTATCTTTACCTGTAGATTTTTCACTGGTTTGGTTATCCAGAAGTTCTTGTTGGTCTTCCGTTTCTTCATCCTTTGTTTTTTGATGTTTGTCGTCATCCAATGTTGCTAAGGATATGGGCAGATAGTTCCATTTTTCATCTTTCAAATACATCAGAGTGTGTAATACAGAACTTTTTCCTGACCCATAAGGACCGGTCAGGGCAATATTCAAAACATCCTCAGCCTTGAGTGCTTCCCGTAAATCACGGACAGACTCATAAGCGGAGTCATTCTCCTTCAGCAAGGTCGGAGTTAAGGATTCTTGAAATTGTGATACCTGCTCAATTTGCGCCGAAGGCACTTGAGTGGATTCTTGTGTATTCTCCATAATGTTTTCTCAATAAAAATTATATAATTCTATATAATTCAATACTTCGCCCATTTTGTTTTTATAAGTAAAGGCTGTCCATTTATTCCGTGTTAAAATCAGTTCTTTAATATAGATATTAATTCTTTATGCAAATATAAAGTTTAAAATAGTGACAAACAAATGAATCTGCTGAATATATCATCTGGATAACCACTTATTTAATAAAAGAATATTCTAATTTTCAATCATTTTAGTAACTTCATATAGTGATAATCATTATTGGTTCGTATTTTATTCGTTTGTTCAACTATTTGCGGACATGAAGATTTTGGATGTCTTAAGATTGATTTTGAGCAAACATAATCCTCATTTTTATCGTTATAGCCTATGAATTAAGTAGGTATAATATGAAAAGATTATTATTTGTTTTGACTTTTATGTCTCTCACTTTTCCTGTTATATGGGGACAAACTAAGATACAGAAGTATGCAGGGACGGCCATGCCCTATCCTAATAGGACAGACTCGTCCATTACTTTTCGGGATGGTATGACCCCATTTTATATAAATCATCTGGGAAGACATGGAGCCCGCTTCCCAACTTCAAGAAAAGCCCTAGACAAAGTGGAGAAGGTATTGGTATCAGCCCAACAAGAGAATGGACTGACCTCAGAAGGCATGGCTTTACTCTCTATGATACGACGTTTATCCAGATTATTTGACGGTCAATGGGGAAAATTGTCAAAGTTGGGCGAGACGGAACAAGAAGGAATTGCCGGACGTATGATAAGGAACTATCCTCAACTATTCAGCAATTCTGCCAAGATTGAAGCAATAGCAACCTATGTTCCCCGCAGCATAAATAGTATGGACGCTTTTCTTTCTTGCATGATAAGGCATAATCCAGCTTTACAGGTACAGCGAAGTGAAGGAAAACAATATAATCATATCCTTCGTTTTTTTGATCTGAATAAATCTTATGTCAATTATAAAGAGAAAGGTGACTGGCTTCCTATATACAAAGCTTTTGTACACAAGAAGATATCTCCAGTTCCTATAATGAAGAAGTTTCTTCTTAATCCGGAACAATATCTGGATAAAGAGGCAGAGGAATTTGTCATGGCTTTATTTTCTGTTGCGGCTATTCTTCCTGATACAAGCATCCCATTAAATTTGGAAGACCTTTTTACACTTGATGAATGGCATCGTTATTGGCAAACCCAGAATTTGCGACAATATATGAGTAAGAGCTCTGCACCTGTCGGTAAGATGTTACCGGTTGCAATCGCTTGGCCTTTGCTTTCTGAATTCATTCGTTCTGCTCAAGAGGTGATAAGTGGGAAATCCGATTATCAGGCTAACTTTCGTTTTGCTCATGCAGAAACAGTTATACCTTTTGTGTCGTTGATGGGCATAGAAAAAACTGATGTACAGGTTTGCCGGCCCGATTCCGTTTCAGTCTATTGGAAGGATTATGAAATATCTCCAATGGCCGCTAATGTACAGTGGCTTTTCTATCGTGACAGAGACCAAAGAATTTGGGTTAAGATTCTGTTAAATGAGGAAGCAGCAGCGCTTCCTATATCAACCGCTTGTTTCCCATATTACTCTTGGGAAAAAACTCGTATATTCTTTAATCAGCGAATCGAAATGGCTAAAAAAACACTTTCAGTTTTCAATGAATAGAATAAGCCATTTTTTAGTTTTGATTATATTTGAAAAAAACATTTTTTCTATTTACCAATGAATGACAGATACATAGATAGTGGTGGTTACAGTTAAATAAGGTTGCCTAGGTGAGGTATAAATTGATGTAAGAATGAGGTTAAAGCTAAAAATAAGTATTATACTTACCCTAATATGTACCATAAGCCAATTTTATAACGCCTATCTTTAAATACAATAATCGAATCACATAAAATTCTCTTAAGGTTTCAACGGTAAGCGGTGAGGCAGACGGATGTGTTATCTTATGTTTGTGTAGTAAGTCAATCTGTTCCCATCACTTCTTCCCAAACTGAAAATGTAGTAAATGACCATTTTAATATAACTTGTGGATGAAATAGTGTATTCTTCTAAAACACAAGGACAATAATAATTTCATGATTGTAGAATATCTTCCAACTTGTAAAAGTAATAACAGTACATTGTTGAGTTGTCATAGGGGTGAGTGTTTCACTTTTGTATATCACTCTGATGACAATTTGGAATACCTGAGCTATCACTCCGAACAGCACCACCAACTCCATTTCTGACATCCATACATTACCCTTCGGGATATTCACTCTGCCGTTTTCTCTGATTGTTATAATTGTTCGTTCCATGAGTAATATAGCCACTGAGATTTCAGTAGATGACTGGTTAAGTCTGTTGCCAAACGTTGTCAAATCCAGGTCTATTTTTCAGATGGTTATCATAACATACTTCTATGCAGTGATAATTTCGTATGCCGCAATACTCGGCTTATACTCTCAACGAGAATACACCTACTGGGAGTAAGGGTCGCAAATCCATGACGTGCGCAATAAGTAATATTTAGAAATGCAATAAAAAACAGAATGACGATAATTAAACGTAAA
>ERZ773145.2726-NODE-2726-length-12049-cov-5.390445_pt1 | contig 12049 bp, 9 predicted proteins | sample MGYA00580848_ERZ773145 | MGnify/ENA primary metagenome ERZ773145 (study PRJEB29015, sample SAMEA2737858) | human gut metagenome | biome: human gut; feature: human-associated habitat; material: faeces | place: China | collected 2012 ... | reverse complement strand
GCAGACGGCTGGTGGCCTCCACCAGCTCCTGCCGCTCGGCGTCGGAGCAGGCCTCGTACACGGCGGCCAGGCGGGCGGCCTCGCGGTCCTCACGGGCCTTGGCCAGTCGGGCGTCAGGCAGCAGCACCACGGTGGCGCGGTGTTCGTTGTTGAGGAAGTGGTCGCGGATGGCGTTCTCGAAGACCTTCTCCCCGGCGGCCAGACGGGCCTTGATCTCGGCCAGCGGGCCTTCCCAGGCCAGCGGGGCCAGCGGGTCGCCGTCGTAGAGCCAGGTGGACAGGGCCTGGATCATGGCCGAGAGGCCGCGCGGGAAGCGGCCGGAATTGTTCTCGCGGTAGGAGAATTCCACACTGTTGACGGCGGCTTCCACGGCGGCGGGGTCGATGCCGTCCTCGGCAAGGTCGGCGAGGGTCTCGAAGATGAGCATCTCGGCGTCCTGCACCTTGCGCGGGTCCACGCCCTTGAGACCAGTGGAGTAGTACATCTGGCGCAGGTCGGTCTCCAGGCCGCAGCCGGTGGTGTCCTCGCCCAGGCCGGAGCTGATGAGGGCCTTGCGCAGGGGAGAACCCGGCAGGCCTTCGAGGATGTGCTCCAGCATCTCCATGAGCAGGGCCTGATGCACGTCGCCGCGTTCGCCCAGCAGCCAGTTGACCGTGAACAGGGCCGTTTTCTGGCCGTCGGTGGCGGCGTAGGGCACTTCCACCTGCCGGGGCGTGTCGCGGCGGGGCTGCAGGGGCACGGCGGAGTCCACCGCGCGGGCGGTATAGCCCTGCAGGGCCTCGGCCACGATCTCCAGACGCTTTTCTTCCGGGTCATCGCCCCAGAAGAAGAAACGCGCGTTGGAGGGATGGTAGTAGCGGCTGTGGAAATCGCGGAAGGCCTCGTAGGTCAGGTCCGGGATGACTTCCGGGTTGCCGCCGGAGTCCAGGCTGTAGAGCATGTCCGGGAAGATGGCCTGCTGGCTCTGTTCGGCCAGCACGGAATCGGGCGAGGAGTAGGCGCCCTTCATCTCATTGTAGACCACGCCCTTGTAGGTCCAGGGGCCCTTGGTGTCCTCGGCCTCCACGTGCCAGCCTTCCTGACGGAAGATGTCCTCGCTGATGCGGGGATGGAAGACGGCGTCGATGTAGACGTCGATGAGGTTGTAGAAGTCCTGCAGGTTGGCGCTGGCCACGGGATAGCAGGTCTTGTCCGGGAAGGTGAAGGCGTTGAGGAAGGTCTGGAGCGAGCCCTTGAGCAGCTCCACGAAGGGTTCCTTGACCGGATATTTGTCCGAGCCGCAGAGCACGGAATGTTCCAGGATGTGGGCCACGCCCGTGGAGTCCGTTGGCGGGGTGCGGAAGCTCACGCCGAAGCACTTGTTCTCGTCGGCATTGCTGACGGAGAGCAGCTGCGCGCCGGTGACGCCGTGTTTCCAGAGCCGGGCCGTACCGCCCACTTCGTGCAGGCGGCGCTCGGTGACGAGTTCGAAACCATGACTGTTCATGAGGGATCCTTTCAGGGAAGGTTCGTTGGTAAGATTCATATGGTTCGGCTATACTATGGAGCCTGCCGCTTTGCAAAGAGCGTGCTGGCGCCCCGGCGCAGGACCCTTTGCCGAAACGGCGGCCGCGGACTGTATAAAAAAAGCACATAGGCCGCCTGCTGCGGGGCAAAGCGTCCAATTTTTTTACAACCTGCCGGAATGGCGGGAAAAAGTGTTCAATTTCTGTACAGGTGCCGGGGCCAGGGAAACGCCTTTTTTAAACCTTATTTTGTAATCTATTGTTTTTATTGTGAAAATATACTTTGGCACGGCGATTGCTGTATCCCGTACAACAACGGCATCGTCCGGGACGGGCCCTCCGGTCCGCCACCACTACGGGGACAGCGCCGAACAGATATACATGCCATACCATCTTCTTCCTTTTTGGAGGTCCGTCATGGAACACCACAAATTTCTTACCGTCCGCGCTACCGCGGCAGCCGCATGGCCTCTTTGCTGCCTCGGCCCGCGACAGACCGCGGTAGCGTGGACAGCCTGACGGACCTCCTTCGAACCTGAAACGAACATCCTCCGCTTCTTCTGAGACCTCCTTCCCCCGGTCGGCCTGTCCCCCCCCCAGGACCGGCCGGGACTGAAAACAGCAACCTCCTTCCTCCTGAAAAAGTCCCTCCCCGGCCGGCTCGTCCCTCCTTCGGAGCCGGCCGGGAACATACCGACCTTCCTCCTCCTGATACCCCCCGGCAGCCCCGCCCCCCCTTGAGGGGCTGCCGGTGATCCCGGAAAATTTCCCGCTAGCGGAGAACATCGGACCCGGCCACATGCCGCGTCACGGCTCCGTTACCGGTACGGCCACGGAACGGCAGCAGCCCCTGCCATGTCGCCTTCAAGCGCCGGCAGGCAACGCCGCAGTCTTCCCCGGTCAGGCTCCCCGTTTTGGGGAGCCTTTCTTTTTGCCAATGTGCCGGAGTGTTCGGACGCATCAGACGGCACATGGGAGGACGCGCCAGGAAAAATGCCGACTGCCGGAGCTTCCGGGCAGAGCCGCCGGAAAGGGCCTTTGCCGCTGTGCCGGGCACGACGGCAGCCGGTCTACGCCGGTCGCCCGGGAAAAGACGGGCGTGCGTCGCGGCAGGGGACGCATCGCGGTACCTCGCCTCATGACAGCCCTGCGGCAGGGGCCCGGCGGTGATCGCAGCAGGGCTTCGCCGGTGGGCCTGTCTGCCACGGGAATGGAACAGGAACGGCGGGCGCCGCTCCTTCGGCCCTGCCATACGTCCGCAACGGGACGGCTCCGCCGGCGGGTAAAGAAGCGCCTTGTTGCCGTCGGGGCTTGCCATTTGCGGGCTTTTGGTCTATGGAAGCTCGTTCATCGAAGCACACTCCGGCAGCGGCCCGGGGTGCCCGGCAATGCGCTACGGCGCATTTTTCGTTGTCTTCCGGTCATGGGGCCGGGGGCGGCGGCAGGCCGGGTTGCAGGGTCTGGGCCGGTGTGGAAGATCACAACCCTTTTGGAGGATTGAAAAATGGCTTACGTCAGCATGAAGCAGATGCTGGAAACCGGCGTGCATTTCGGTCACCAGACCCGTCGTTGGAACCCCAAGATGCGTCCTTACATCTTCGGCGCCCGCAACGGCATCCATATCATCGACCTGCAGCAGACCGTGAAGCTGTTCCGCGTGGCCTATGACAAGGTGGTCGACACCGTGGCCAACGGCGGCAAGGTGCTGTTCATCGGTACCAAGCGCCAGGCCCAGGAAGCCGTGGCCACCGAAGCCACCAAGGCCAACCAGTACTACGTGACCAACCGCTGGATGGGCGGCACCCTGACCAACTTCGTCACCATCCAGAAGAGCGTGGAACGCCTGAAGAAGCTGGAAGGCATGTTCGCCGACGGCAGCATCAACCGTTACCAGAAGAAGGAAATCCTGCTGCTGGAACGCGAAATGCAGAAGCTGGAACAGACCCTGGGCGGTATCAAGAACATGGATCGCCTGCCCCAGCTGGCTTTCATCATCGACCCCCATCGCGAAGACATCGCCGTGAAGGAATGCCGCAAGCTGGGCATCCCGATCGTGGCCGTGACCGACACCAACTGCGATCCCGATGTCATCGACTACATCATCCCCGGCAACGATGACGCCATCCGCGCCATCAAGCTGTTCGTGACGGCTTTCTCCGAAGCCTGCCAGGAAGGCGAAGCCCAGATGAAGGACGGCGCCGCCGTGGAAGCCAACGCCGAAGAAGCCATGCAGAAGGCTGCCGAGACCGAAGCTGCCGCCGAGTAGTTCCGGTACGGTCTTCTGACCTCGGGCAACGCTGTTGCCCCGGGCATCGGCCCTGCTGATGTCCGCGCCCGGACGGGGATGCCCCGTAGCGGGCGACGCAGGAACCGGAGCAGCAAGGCTCCGGCCCCCCCCATGCTTCAAAAAGGTGGCGGCGCGGCTTTCGGGCTGTGCCGCCACCCTGCGCACTGCGCGATTTTTTGGAATCTTGCTCCGGCCCAGGCCGGATACACAGGAGAATACAATGGCTATTTCCGCCGCTATGGTGAAGGAACTGCGCGAAAAGACCGGCGCCGGCATGATGGACTGCAAGAAAGCCCTGGTGGAAGTGGACGGCGACCTGGAAAAGGCCGTCGACTGGCTGCGCCAGAAGGGTATGGCCAAGGCTGCCAAGAAGTCCGGCCGTGCCACCAGCGAAGGCCTGGTGATGGCCGCCGTGAGCGCTGACGGCAAGACCGTGGCCATGTCCGCCCTGCTGTGCGAGACCGACTTCGTGGCCCGCGGCGAACAGTTCGAAGCCCTGGCCGCCAAGGTGGCCCAGAGCGTGCTGGACAGCAACCCCGCCGACGCCGAAGCCCTGAAGGGCCTGGTGGGCGAAGACGTGACCCAGCTCATCGCCTCCGTGGGCGAAAACATGCAGCTCGGCAACTTCACCCGTCACACCCGTGAAGACAACGAAGTGATCGGCCAGTACATCCACGCCAACCGCAAGATCGGCGTGCTGGTGGACCTGGTGTGCGACAGCGCCGCTACCGCCGCCAAGCCTGAAGTGCAGGAACTGGCCAAGAACGTGGCCATGCAGGTGGCCGCCACCAACCCCATGGCCCTGGACGGCGCCAGCCTGGACGCCGCCGCCATGGAACGCGAGCGTGAAGTGTACCGCCAGAAGGCCCGCGAAGAAGGCAAGCCCGAACAGATCGTGGAAAAGATCGCCGAAGGCGCCGTGAAGAAGTTCCAGAAGGAAGTCTGCCTGATGGAACAGCCCTACATCCGCGACGACAAGAAGAGCATGACCGAAGTGGTGCGCGAAGTGGCCAAGGCCGCCGGTGGCGACATCAAGGTCGCCGGCTTCAGCCGCATCCAGCTGGCCGCTGAATAAGCTGTCCGCCATAAAGATCCCAGGAGGGGCTCCGGCCCCTCCTTTTTTTGGCTCTTTTCCCGGCCATGCCGACGCTTTCCTGACGGACGCCGGCGTATGCTGCCTCCATCCAGTCCGGGACTCCGTGCGGAGCGGGAGGGCCGGGCATCACTTCAGCATCACTGCCGCAAGGAGGCGGAAAGCTCCCATGTGGGATTTCTCGTGGATCGCCGATCCCTCGGCCTGGGCCGGGCTGGGCACCCTGATCGTGCTCGAGGTCGTGCTGGGCATCGACAACCTCGTTTTCATCTCCATCCTCACCTCGCGCCTGCATACGCAGGAACAGCGCCGCCGGGCCTTCCTCACCGGTCTTGGTCTGGCGCTCGTCACGCGCCTGGTGCTGCTTTCCGCCATCGCCTGGATCGTCAGTCTGACCGAGCCCCTGGTCACGATCTTCGGCAAAGCCTTCTCGTGGCGAGATTTCATCCTCATGGGCGGCGGCATCTTTTTGCTGCTCAAGGGGACCATGGAGCTGCACGAGCGCCTGGAAGGCGGCATGGCCGAATACTCCTCGGCGCCCACGCGCTCGGGCTTCTGGCAGGTCATCATCCAGATCCTGGTGCTGGATGCCGTGTTCTCCCTGGATTCCATCATCACCTCGGTGGGCATGGTGGACCATATCCCGGTGATGATGCTGGCCGTCATCGTGGCCATGCTGGTCATGGTCATGGCCGCCGCGCCGCTGACAAGTTTTGTGGAGCGTCACCCCACGGTCATCATCCTGTGTCTGGGCTTTTTGATGATGATCGGCCTGAGCCTGCTCATGGACGGTCTGGGCTACCATATCCCCAAGGGCTATCTCTATGCGGCCATCTGCTTCTCGGTGCTGGTGGAGATCTGCAACCAGGTGGCCCTGCGCAACCGCCGCAAGCGCATCAGCATGCGCGACATGCGTGAATCCATGGCCATGGCGGTGCTGGGGTTGCTGGGCGGCGGACGTCCCGGCGAGGAAGAAGCGCGGCGCGATGCCGCGGCCCTGGCCAGCGAGAGCGATGCCCAGCCCCTGTTCGAGCCGGAAGAGCGCGACATGGTGGCCCGCGTGATCCGCCTGAGCGGACGCACGGCCCGCTTCATCATGACCCCGCGCCACCGGGTGCGCTGGCTGGACAGCGAGGCCGACTATGCCACAGCCTGCCGTTTTGCCAGCGAGAGCCTCTCGCCCTGGCTGCCGGTGCTGGACCCGGACAGGGACGAAGTGCTGGGCGTGATCCATACCGGGGATCTGGCGGCCGTGACGCCCCAGGGGCCCGTGACGGGCACGGAGCGTCCCGGTACGGCAGCGCCGCAGGATGACGGCAGCGGGCGTGTCTGGAGCGTGCGGCCCCTGCTGCGGCCCGCGCCCACGATCTTCGAGCATGCCTCGCTGACGGAGATGCTGGAAACTTTTCGCGAAGAGCCCACGCCCCTGGCCTTCGTGCGTGACGAATACGGCAGCGTGGTGGGCTGCATCACGCCCACGGATCTGGTGAGCGTGCTGGCAGGCCAGATGGGCGACATGCCCGCCGGGCCCGAAGCCTGCCGCCAGCCTGACGGCTCGTGGCTCATGCCCGGCCGCCTGACCGTGGATGCCGTGACCTCCTGGCTGGGCATCCACCTGCCGCCGCGCAGCTCCTCGGCCACACTGGCGGGGCTGTTGCTGGAGGCCCTGGGGCATATCCCGCACGAAGGCGAGCGGGTGCGCATCCAGGGCTGGCGGATGAAGATAGTGAAGATGGACGGCAACCGCATCGACGAGGTGCTGGTCCGCCGTCTGGAACATTAGCTGTCCCGGCGGGGCGGCGTCTGCCGCCGGTGCCCGGAAGGGCATGCCGGACGGCCCGTGTGTCCCGGGCCGCTGCAGGACGCCGGGGATGGGAACATCCCCGCCGGGACAGCAGGATTGACCGGAAGCAAGGAATCAGGTTCTCCTCCTTTCCCCTTTTCCTTGCTGCCGGAGCGGCAGCTGTGGGAGGCTGTCGCATACAGGGGACGGGTGCCGTGGATCCCGTCCCCTATCTTTCACCTGCCGGGGGGCAGGTAATGGAAGGCCACCCGCCGTTGCGGGTGGCCTTTTGCGTCATGCCGCAGGGCCGTCCCCGTCCGCATCCTGTGCGGGGGCGCTGCCGTCCAGCGTCAGGGGCGGCTTGAATTCGTCCATGAATATCTTCCAGACCGTCACGAAGAGCACGGCCAGCATGGGGCCCGTCACGAAGCCGTCCATGCCGAAGAGCGAGAAACCGCCCAGCGTGGAGAGCAGGACCATGAAGTCCGGCAGCTTGGTATCACGCCCCACCAGGACGGGGCGGAGGATGTTGTCCGCCAGACCGATGACGAAGACCCCGTAGGCCAGCAGCACCACGCCGGACACATAATCGCCCGTGAGCAGGAGGTACCCGGCCACCGGCGCCCAGACCACGCCCGCGCCCACCACCGGGATGAGCGAGAGCAGGGTCATGACCACGCCCCAGAGCACCGGGGCCTTGATCCCCAGTATCCAGAAGATGAGACCGCCCAGCGCGCCCTGGGCCATGGCCACCAGCAGGCTGCCCTTGACCGTGGCCCGCAGCACTTCGGCGAACTTGGCGAAGAGCAGATCCTCGCGGTGGTCGCCAAAGGGCAGGGCCCGGATGAGCAGCACGCGCAGCTGCTTGCCGTCGCGCACCAGGAAGAAGGCCAGATAGAGCATGATGCAGAGGTCCACGAGGAAGTTCACCGTACTGCCGCCCAGGGCCACGGTGTTGCGCGCCACCAGACCGCTGACCTTGACCGCCAGCTCGGAAAGTTTCTGGGTGATGACCTCGGGGCCGTAGCCGTAGCGGGTGAGCCAGTCCTGTACGCCGGGCGCCACCTCGCGCAGCTTTTCCAGCGTCTCGCGGATGTCATGTCCGCCGGACGTCAGGCGGCCGTAGAGATTGGCCACCTCGTTGATGAACGTATAAAAAATGTACGCGCAGGGCACGATGATGAGCACCAGGCTCAGGATCACGCAGGTCAGCGCCGCCAGGTTGCGGCCCATGCTGCGGCGCTGCAGGGCATCGTAGACGGGAGTGGAGAGCAGGGCGATGACGATGCCCCAGAAGATGACATCGAAGAAGGGGCGCAGCATCCAGAGGAAGGCCAGCGAGACGCCGGCCAGCAGCAGGAGGAAGGCGCGATCTTCAAAACGGTTGTTGCATTCGAGCATGGGGACTCCTTGCCGGGTCTGCGCGCGGCTTCGGTTCGGGACTCTTTCCGATACCGCAAAAGGCGGGGGCAGGCAAATAGGCTCCCGCTCCGGTTGCGTTCCCCGGCGGTGTCGTATGCGTATCGGGGCGCCCGTTTGCGACGCTCTCACCATCCGGGCTCGACGCAGGGGCGGCGACAAAGGCATGCCCGGCGATGCGGAGGGGAACGACGCGGGGTGTTTTTCCGCATGTCCTTCCGGCCGGGGAAAGGGCAGGGACGTTCCGGCGGGGCAGGGAAGGAGGCGGCGGGCGGGAGCGCATGTCGCCCCGGCCATACGGCGTCCCTTGCCCGTACGGCGTGCCCGCCCCGGGTCGTAAAGGCCGCCTTGCAAAGGGCCGTCCCGTGCCGTCCTGCGGGGGCGGCATGGTAAAAGTGCTTTGAGATAGCGACGTTTTTTGCTATGATGAAAAGAGCGCGTCCGAATGCCTGCTGTTCGGTATCGGACGATCCATGAAAGCAACAGCCGGCGTGGCCGGCTTCAACCAAGGCGGAACATATGGCTGAACTCAAGTACAAGCGCGTGCTGCTCAAGCTGAGCGGCGAGGCCCTGGCCGGAGAGCAGAAAACCGGTATCGACCCCGAAACCGTGGGCACCATCTGCAAGGAGATCGGCGGATTGCTCGACATGGGCGTGGAACTTGCCCTGGTCATCGGCGGCGGCAACATCTTCCGCGGCCTTTCCGGTTCCGCCAAGGGCATGGAACGTTCCTCCGCCGACTATATGGGCATGCTGGCCACGGTGCTCAATGCCCTGGCCGTGCAGGACATGCTGGAAAAATTCGGCTACCCCACCCGCGTGCTGTCCGCCATCGACATGCAGGAAGTGTGCGAGCCCTTCATCCGTCGCCGCGCCATGCGCCATCTGGAAAAGGGCCGTGTGGTCATCTGCGCCGCCGGTACCGGCAACCCCTATTTCACCACCGACACCACCGCCGCCCTGCGCGGCATGGAACTGCAGTGCGATGCCATCATCAAGGCCACCAAGGTGGACGGCATCTACGACAAGGACCCCGCCAAGTTCCCCGATGCCGTCAAGTACGACAGCCTGAGCTATGACGAGACCCTGTCCCGCCATCTGGGCGTCATGGACGCCGCTGCCTTTGCCCTGGTGCGCGACAACAACGTGCCCATCATCGTCTGCCGCATGCTGGGCGGCGACATCCGCCGTGCCATCCTGGGCGAGCAGGTGGGCACCATCGTGCACGACTGCTAGTCACGATCTTTTCGAACTCTACAGTCTGTAAGGAGATTTTATGGATATCGATACCATCCTTCTGGATACCGAAGACCGCATGGAAAAAGCCATGGCCGCTCTGGAGCGCGACTTCCAGAAACTGCGCACCGGTCGCGCCACCACCGCCCTGGTGGACGGTATCAAGGCCGATTACTACGGCACCCCCACCCCCATCTCCCAGATGGCTTCCGTGGCCGTGCCCGACAGCCGCACCATCACCATCCAGCCCTGGGACAAGGGCGGCATCTCCGTGGTGGAGAAGGCGATCCTCAAGTCCGACCTGGGCCTGACCCCGGTCAATGACGGCCGCATCATCCGCATCAACATCCCGCCGCTGACCGAAGAGCGCCGCAAGGAGCTGGTCAAGGTGGCCCGCAAGTACACCGAAGACGCCAAGGTGGCCGTGCGCAACGTGCGTCGTGATGCCAACGACTCCCTGAAGAAGCTGGAGAAGGAAAAGACCATCACCGAAGACGAACAGAAGAAGGCCGAAGCCGAAGTGCAGAAGCTGACCGACAAGTTCGTGGCCGATGCCGACAAGCGCAGCCAGGCCAAAGAAAAGGAAATCATGGACATCTAGTGTCCGCCTTCCGGGAGCGGCCCGGACGTTTTCCGCAGCCCGGCCAGCCCCAGGGGCACCGGGCCGTGTTTTTTTCGGCACGGTCATGTTTTCCGGGCCTGTCGTCCCCGGTTCAGAGAGGTACCATGAGCGAAACGCTTACCCATCTTCCCGTACACCTGGCCATCATCATGGACGGCAACGGCCGCTGGGCCCAGGCCCGCGGTCTGCCGCGCGAGGCGGGGCACCGTGCCGGTGCCGAGACCGTGCGCACCATCGTGACCGAATGCCGCCGTCTGGGCATCCGCCACCTGACCCTGTACACCTTTTCCAGCGAGAACTGGTCGCGGCCCAAGACCGAAGTCTCGGCCCTGTTCTCCCTGCTGCTGGAATTTTTGGGCCAGGAAGTGCCCCGCATGGAGCGCGAGGGCATCCGCCTGAACATCCTGGGCGACATGGAGGCCCTGCCCCTGGCCGCCCGCACGGCCCTGCGCCACGGCCTGCGCCGCACGGCGGCCAATACGGACATGGTGCTCAACCTGGCCCTCAACTACGGCGGCCGCGCCGAGCTGGTGCGCGCCGTGCGCAGCATGATGGCCGAGGGCCTGCGCCCCGAGGACGTCACCGAACAGAGCCTGGCCGACCATCTGTACACCGCCGGACAGCCCGACCCCGATTTCCTCATCCGCACCAGCGGAGAACAGCGCCTGAGCAATTATCTGCTCTACCAGTGCGCTTACAGCGAATTCTACTTCACCCCCACGCCCTGGCCCGACTTCGGCGTGGAGGCCCTGCACGAGGCCCTGGCCGTCTACGCCGGACGCTCGCGCCGATTCGGGAAAACCCAGGAGCAAATCAATGGCCGTTGATCACGCCACCGACATCCGCCGCACCATCACCGGCCTCGTTCTGGCCGCCATCGTCGTTCTTGCCCTCGTCCTGCGGGGCTGGGTGCTGCTTGCCCTCATCCTGCTGGTGGCGGCGCTGGGCCTGTGGGAGTTCTTCTCCCTGTTCTGGGGCAACAAGCGCATCCCCAGCCGCGTCTGCGCCATCGCCCTGGGCTGGGGCATGCTGACGCTGACCTGGGCCCACCGCACGCAGGACGCCCTGGTCTGCCTGGGCGCGGGCTTCGTGCTGGCTGCCATGAGCTTCCTGTTCCGCTGGAACGAGGTGGAAGAGGAAGGCGTGCCCGCCTTTGCCGCCAGCGGCATCTTCATGGCCGGTCTGGCCTACATCCCGCTGCTGTTGCTGCCCGCCACCTATCTTTCCACCACCAAGCTCATCTTCGTGCTGGCGGCCGTGGCCGTCTCCGATACGTCCGCCTATTTCGTGGGCACCCGCTTCGGGCACCACAAGCTGTGGCCCCGCGTGAGCCCCAACAAGAGCTCCGAAGGCGCGGTGGGCAGTCTGGTGGGCTGCGTCATCTTCTGCACCATCTACGGCGCCTGCCTGGGCAGCGCCAGCTGGTGGGCCTTCGCCCTGCTGGGGATCGCCATCAATGCCTTTGCCCAGCTGGGCGACCTGTTCGAATCCGCCCTCAAGCGCGCGGTGCATGTGAAGGACTCCAGCAACCTGCTGCCCGGCCATGGCGGCATCCTGGACCGTGCGGACAGCATCCTGTTCGCCATGCCCATGTTCGCCGTCGTGGACCAGTGGTTCTTCTTCTTTTAGCCGTCATGACGCCGGCAGCTGATGGAAGCGTCGGCTGCCCGTGCTGAGCCCGATTTTGCAAAGGGGCCGGTCTTCTTCGGGAGGACCGGCCCCTTTGGCGTTTTTTGGGGGGACGCTGGCGGGGAAGAGATCCGCTTGCGCTCTGTGGAATAGCCGTCGGATGACGGCCATTGCCCGGCATCCGGGCGGGGCAAGCGCGGCGAAGCGGCAGGGGATCGGGGCCTGCGCAGCCCCTGCACCCCCGTGCCCCATGTTGGTCCCCGGTGCTGTGTGGGGCGCGCCGTAGGAGGGGCGGCACCACGCCTTCGGCGTACGCCACCCAAGCGGCACGCTCGATTCTGGGGAAGACAGCCTGAAGGCGAAAGGGCCACATTTTTTCCATCTCTGCCTGTCGTGTCATCCAGTCCTTTTTTCCCCGAGACTCCCTCCATGATCCTGTTCGCCCTGTGAGCGGTTTTTGGGGGAGGGAAGGGGG
>ERZ773145.2725-NODE-2725-length-12050-cov-4.440600_pt1 | contig 12050 bp, 9 predicted proteins | sample MGYA00580848_ERZ773145 | MGnify/ENA primary metagenome ERZ773145 (study PRJEB29015, sample SAMEA2737858) | human gut metagenome | biome: human gut; feature: human-associated habitat; material: faeces | place: China | collected 2012 ... | reverse complement strand
GTCCGGCAGGGGCTTTTCTAATCTGACAAGGGGTAAAACCACCAAAGTTTTCTTACATGATTTGTATGTTTTGCTATAAAACCCATCTGTCCGTAACAGAAAATACATATTTCGCATTTTGACGAAAAAACGATTGAAATTTATGCGGCTTTCGTGTATAATGTCACTGTTCGGGTGCCTCGACCAAAGCACCCCTATTTTACCTCTGGAGGGCAGGCGCTCTCCCGAAAGGAGCTTTTTTGACTATGTACACTGTAAACGCCATTCGTAATATCTGCCTGCTGGGCCATAGCGGCAGCGGCAAATCCGCTCTGGCAGAGAGCCTTCTGTATATGACCGGCGCCATCGACCGCATGGGCAAGAACGCCGACGGCAATACCGTCAGTGACTACGATCCCGAGGAGATCCGCCGTAATATTTCTATTTCCACTTCCGTCATCCCCGTGGAGTACCACAACACCAAGATCAACATTCTGGATACCCCGGGCGGCTTCGACTTCTCCGGCGCTGTTATGGAGGCGCTGCGGGCCTCTGACGCGGCCATCCTGGTGCTCTCCGCCAAGGACGGCATTACTGTGGGCTTCGAGAAGGCCTGGGCCTACTGCGAGGAGCGGAATATGCCCCGGTTCATCTACATCTCCAAGGTAGACGAGGATCACTCCGATTACAATGCCACCTTCAACGCTCTGCGTGAGAGATACGGCAACAAGATTGCCCCTGTCATCGTGCCCATCTGGGATGCTTCCCACAAGGTCACCGGCATCATCGATGTGCTGAACAAACGTGCCTACGAGATGCAGAATCTGAAGCGTGTGGAGATCGAGGTCCCCGAGGACAAGGCCTCCGTTGTTGAGGAGTTCAACGATGCGCTGAAGGAAGCCGTCGCCGAGACCGACGAGGCCCTGATGGACCGCTTCTTCGAGGGCGACAGCTTTACTTACCGGGAAATGATTACGGGGCTGCACCAGGGCGTGAAGGAGCTGAGCCTGTTCCCTGTGTTCTGCGGCTCCAGCGTGACCTGCCTGGGCAGCCTGATGCTCATGGACCACATTGTGGACCTGCTGCCCAACCCTGTGGAGGGCAATTATCATAAGGCCACCAATTCCGATGGCGAGACCGAGGAATTCGTGGTTTCTCCCGGCGGCGTACCCGCTGCCTTCGTGTGGAAGACCGTTTCCGATCAGTTCGGTAAGTATTCCTTCATCAAGGTCCTCTCCGGTGAGATCAACCCGGATACCACCCTGGTCAACGCCCGCACCGGCGACACCGAGAAGCTGGGCCGTATGTATGTGATGTGCGGCAAGAAGAACACCGAGGTCAAGGCTCTGGCCTGCGGCGACATCGGCGCCATCGGCAAGATGGACAAGGTCAAGACCGGCGACACCCTGTGCGACGCCAAGAACATCGTCCGCCTCCACGGCATGGACTATGCCCAGCCCTGCTACAGCCGCGCCATCTCCCCCAAGACCAAGCAGGAGATCGAGAAGCTGGGCACCGGCCTGAACAAGCTCAACGAGGAGGATCCTACCTTCCACGTGGTCAACAACGCCGAGACTCACCAGACCGTGATCTCCGGCGCCGGCGATATCCAGATCGACGTGCTGTGCGCCAAGCTGAAGAGCCGCTTCGGCGTGGACGCTGAGCTGTCCGCTCCCCGGGTCGCCTACCGCGAGAAGATCCGCTCCACCGTCCGCAAGCAGGGCCGTTATAAGAAGCAGACCGGCGGCAGCGGCCAGTTCGGCGACGTCCATATCATTTTCGAGCCCCAGACCGAGCAGGAGGATATGATCTTCGAGGAGAACGTGTTCGGCGGCTCCGTGCCCAAGAACTACTTCCCCGCCGTTGAAAAGGGCCTGCGCGAGAGCTGCCAGCACGGCGTGCTGGCCGGCTATCCCGTGGTGTTCCTGAAGGCCACCCTGGTGGACGGCTCCTATCACCCGGTGGACTCCTCCGAAATCGCCTTCAAGCTGGCCGCCAACCTGGCCTTCAAGGCCGCTCTGCCCGAGGCCAAGCCCGTGCTGATGGAGCCCATCGGCGAGCTGAAGGTCACCATTCCCGACAGCTACCTGGGCGACGTGATGGGCGACCTGAACAAGCGCCGGGGCCGCGTCATGGGTATGAATCCCACCGGCGACGGCGAGCAGGTGCTGGAGGCCGAGGTCCCCATGGCCGAGATGATGAGCTATGCCATCGACCTGCGCTCCATGACCCAGTCCCGCGGCACCTTCACCTTCAACTTCGTCCGCTACGAGGATTGCCCCGCCGCGGCCCAGGAGAAGGCCATTGCCGAGGCCAAGGCTCTGGCCGAGGCTGAGTAAGTCTCCCCAAATAAGTACCCAAGGCCCCCGGCTTTCGCCGGGGGCCTTGTTCTGTCCTGGGGATTATTGACTTTCCCCGGTGGGTAAACTATAATAGGCTGCGGCAAGAGTTTCTTCAACCGTTCCGATTTTCCGTCGGACAGACCCATCGGGGGCTTTATTTATGAATTATCGCATCATTTTCCATATGGCGGGACGGGTCCTGCTGGCGGAGGCGGGGCTGCTGGTCCTGCCGCTGGCGGTGTCCCTCCTGTATCGGGAGGACTGCGCCTGGGCGGTGCTGGCCTCCATGGCCGTGGCCGCCGTTCTGGGCGGGCTGCTGACGCTGCTGGCCCGGCCCCGCAGCCACAAGTTCTTCAGCCGGGAGGGATACATCATCGTGGCCCTGGCCTGGGTGCTGCTGTCGGCGGTGGGGGCCCTGCCCTTCTGGTTCAGCCGGGAGATTCCCTCCTATGCCGACGCATTTTTTGAGACGGTCAGCGGCTTCACCACCACCGGGGCCTCCATCCTGACGGACGTGGAGGCCATGAGCCACGGGCTGCTGTTCTGGCGCAGCTTCACCCACTGGGTGGGCGGCATGGGGGTGCTGGTGTTCATCACCATGCTCTCCGGCAGCACCGACCGCTCCATGAACATTCTCAAGGCGGAGATGCCCGGCCCGGTAAAGGGCAAGCTGACCCCCCGGACCCGGGACACCGCCCGGGTGCTGTATCTGCTGTATTTTCTTATCACGGCGGTGCTGGTGGGCATGCTGCTGCTGGGGGGTATGCCCCTGTTTGACAGCCTGGTCCACGCCTTCGGCACCGTGGGCACCGGCGGCTTCGGCATCAGGGCCGACTCCATTGCCTCCTACTCCCCGTATATCCAGGGGGTCATCACCGTTTTCATGATCCTCTGCGGCATCAACTTCAACCTCTATTATCTGCTGTTGCTGCGCCAGTGGCGGGCAGCCCTGCGCAGTGACGAGCTGTGGACCTATCTGGGACTGGCAGTCGTGGCCACCGGCGTTATCACCCTGGACCTGCGGGGGGTGTACGGCGGTCTGGGCACCTGCCTGCGGCAGGCGGCGTTCCAGGTCAGCTCCGTCCTCACCACCACCGGCTATGCCACGGCGGACTTTGACCTGTGGCCGGGACTGTCCCGGGCCATCCTGTTCGCCCTGCTGTTCATTGGCGGCTGCGCCGGGTCCACCGCCGGCGGCCTGAAGGTGTCCCGGGCCATGATCCTGCTGCGCACCATCCGGCGGGAGGTGAACCGCCTGGTCCATCCCCGGCGGGTCACCGCCGTCCGCTGCGACGGCAAGGCCCTGAGCAGCGAGGTCCAGCGGGGCGTCAGCATCTACTTCGCCCTGTACTGCCTGTGCATCCTGATCACCTTCCTGTGCCTCAGCGGGGAGCCCTTCTCCCTGGAGACCAACCTGTCGGCGGTGGTGTCCTGCTTCAACAACGTGGGTCCGGGCCTGGGGGCCGTGGGCCCCGCCGGAAGCTACGCCGGGTATTCCGTCCTGTCCAAGCTGCTGCTGTCGGCGGCCATGCTGATGGGGCGGCTGGAGATCTATCCCATGCTGGTGGCCCTGTCCCCCTCCGTCTGGAGGAAGGACTGATTTCATGCAGGACAAACGCGGGACGCGCCGGGTTATTCCGGTGCGTCCCGCGTTTTTGCTATGCAAAAGCATAGCAAAAAATAGAATGTGCCATTCCCTCGCCCCTTCGGGGCAACCGGGAATGATGCACAAAACTTCATGCACAGAAGATTTTGCCTGTTTTCGCGGTGCGCCGCACAGTGCATGAAGTTTTATGCCCGGCTGCTTCACAGCCATTTTTTCCACTTGAAGATCACCAGCTCCACCAGAATGCACACCGCGCTGACGATGCACACGGCCAGATACCCGTGCCGGGCGGTGAGCTCCGGCATGTTCACAAAGTTCATGCCGTACCACCCGGCGATCAGGGACAGGGGCAGAAACACCGTGGTAACGATGGTCAGGATCTTCATGATCTGGTTCTGCCGCATGTCCAGTTGGGTCTGGTGCATTTCACGCAGCTGTAAGGCGTACTCCTTCTCCTGCTCCGTGGCGGACAGCAGCCGCTGGGCCCGGCCCGTCAGGTGGTCGAACAGCCGGGAGACGTGGGGGTCGCCCTCCTCCGTCTCCTCCGACAGCACCGCAAACAGGTCGTCCAGCTGCTCATAATACGCCGCGAACACCGACAGCTCCCGGCGGATGCGGAACAGCTTCTTGTCCAGGTCCTGGGCCTGGTCCTGCATCAGGTCCTCCTCCAGGGCTGTCAGCCGCTTTTCGTATTTCTGCAGGGTGGGCATGTCCTCCTGCAAAAGCCGGGTGAACAGCTCCGCCAGGGCCTGGGCCGGGGTCCCGGCCTCCAGGTCGTCCGCCAGGCCCCGCAAAAACTCCCCGTCCTCCGCCAGCAGCAGCCGCCGCTGGGTCAGATAGAAGCCGAAAAAGTGCTTCTCGCCGGTGGGGGCCATGGGCCGGGGCATGGCATAGGTCCCGGCGGCCCCGCCGCCCTTGAGCCGCTCCGCCCGGCAGAAGGCGCCGCCGGAGGGGGCAATGCGGTGCTGCTCCAGCTGGGGATACCGCTGGCGCAGCTGGTCAAAGGTCACCAGCTCCACGCAGGATGCGCACATCTCGCCCATGGCCTTACAGGAAAAACTTCCGGTGCAGGGACCGGCGCAGGGGCTTGCACACGGCAATGATCAGCAGCATGGCCCCCAGCAGCACCCCCGCCGCCAAGGGATAGAAGGACCAAATGAACGTGTGATGCAGCCCGAAGGTCAGGTTCAGCAGGAACTCGATGAGCACCGCCAGGCCGCCTCCGGCTATCAGCGCCCCGCCGAAGATATACAGGTGTCCCCGGCTCAGATACCGCAGCAGCGTCACCACCGTAGTCACCAGAACCCCGATGGTCCCCGTGGCCGGAAGGGCGAAGGTCAGGAACCAGTGTCCGCCGGTGGCGAAGTTGATATACAGCAGATACAGCCCGATGGCCACAAAGTCCGCCGGGACGAAGATCACCGGGTTGGGCCTTCTGAACCACAGAGGCAGCACCGCCAGGATGTACAGCAGCGCCACGCCGCCTGCGGCGTACCCGGACCACAGGATGGCCCCGTTGACGCTCCAGTCGCACAGGATGCAGATCACGATGGGCAGCACCGCCAGCATGGTCAGGATAAACAGCGCTCCGGAGCGGTTCACCTCCTCGGGATGGCCCATGGGGTCCGGCGGAAAGGGAGGCTCCCCCTGCTGCCGGGGCATATCCGGGTGAAACACCCGGGTCCCGCACAGGGGACACACGGTTTCGCTGTCGGCCAGCTCCACGCCGCAATTGATGCAATACATATCGGACACTCCTTTCCCTTATCCCCGGCCCCGGCGGTTGCTCTCCACCTTCACAGGCAGACCCAGCCGCTGCAGGACCCGGTAAAAATGCAGCTCCAGCTCCGGCTCCTGAATGCTGCGGATGCAGTTGATATACATGGTCCCGTTCCAGGACACCACGCCGCAGTCGTGGGGCGCGGCGGCCTGAACGCCGATGATGAAGTCCAGCCTCTGCACATACGGGGCCATGGCCTCCGGCAGCTCCACCGCCCCCAGGTTTGACAGGCACAGACAGGATTTGCGCTCGCCCACCGTGTCGAACACCGCCTTCATGGCGATGTTCTTGATGAACAGGGGCATCACCTTCAGCACCGGGGACTTCTCGCTGGCCACATTGGCGGCGAACTTGGAGCGCAGGGTGTGGGTGTTGTTCTCCAGGCCCATCCGGTGGTGCACGGCGGCGCAGATCTCGGAGAAGGTATAGTCCCCGGTGCGGGGATCGATCTCCGGGGTGATATACGAGGCAAAGTTCCGCAGGCTGCGGCTGGGGAACAGGGTCCGCAGGTTCACCGGCAGCAGCACCTTCACCGGCTTGCGGCGGCTGCGCCGGGGCACCTTCTCCGCCTGCAGGTCGGCGATGGCCTGCATCATGGCGGCGCACAGCAGCTCCGTCACGGACACCCCGTATTTCCTTGCGCACACCCGCACCCGGTCCACCGGCACCATCATGGTCACCAGGTTCTTGTACCCGTCCTTTTCCGGGGTGCCGCTGAGGTGATAGGCGGTGCTCTCCGCCCGGCTGGCGGTAACGTCCCCGGCATAGCGCAGGAAGCTGTCCTCCAGCTCCTGGGGGCTTGGCTCCTCCAGGCGGCCCAGCACACCCTTTTCCGCCGGAACGGTGATACCGTACTTCTGGCACAGGTACTCCGCCACCAGGGTTTTCAGGAAAATGAGCCCCCCGGTGCCGTCGGTGACGGCGTGGAAAAACTCCACTGCCACCCGGTTGTGATACACCAGCACCCGGAAGGCGCAGCGCCGCACCTGACCGAAGGGAACGTGGGCCAGGGGGCAGCTCTTTTCCGGCTGGATCTCCGGCGCCTGGGGAATCTCCTCCAGATAGTACCAGAACACCCCCCGCCTCAGCCGCACGGCCATGGACGGGAACCGCCGCACCGTCACGTCCAGAGCCGCCCGCAGCACGGGCACGTCGATGGGCTCCGTCAGGGTGGCGGACAGGCGGAAGAAGTTGTTCCAGTTCCGGCGCTTGGCGGCGGGATAGATCTTGGCGGCGTTGTCCAGCCGCATCCACCGCAGGCTCCGGGCCGGGGACAGGGTCCGGTCCAGGAAGTGGTTGATGGCCTCAAAATCCTGCTCCATATTCTCGTTGAGGCAGTACAGCACATAGGCGTGCCACCGCTCCGGGGCGATGTGCAGCCTGCTGCGGCACCCGGCGGCCAGGAGCTTTTCGTGCAGGGCCCGGGTGTCGTCCAGCATCACCTCGTCCCCGCCCACAAACAGCAGCGACGGCGGCAGGCCCGTCAGGTCGCCGAACAGCGGCGAGCACAGGGGGTCCGTGGGGTCCTGGGTATAGCACCCCGCGTAAAACTGCAGCAGCTCCGGGGTCATGGAGGGGTCGTTTTCCCGGTTCTCCCGATAGGAGTCCCCGGAGCCGGTCAGGTCCGTCCACGGGGAGATGCCGATCAGGCCGCAGGGCAGCTCCATGCCCAGCTCCTTCAGCTTCAGGCACAGACAGTAGATCAGCCCGCCTCCGGCGGACTCCCCGGCCAGCATGATCTGCCCCGGCTCATAGCCCTTTTGCAGCAGGTACTGATAGCTCTCCAGCGCGTCGTCCAGGGCCGCCGGATACGGATGCTCCGGGGCCAGGCGATAGGCCGGGCAGAACACCCGCACGCCGCACTCCGAGGCCAGGGCGGCGGCAAAGCCCTTGGCGTATTCCAGACTGCCGCAGGTATAGCCCCCGCCGTGGAGATACAGGATCACCCCGGTGCGGCGCTGGTCCTTGGGCATGACCCACGCCCCCTGAAAATGTTCAAAATCGTGGTCCCGCACCAGCACCTCCCGCCGGTGCAGGGCGGTCATCAGCTCGCCCAGCTTGTCCTGGCCCTTCCGGGTGGCCTCCAGAGACAGGCCCGCCACAAAGGGCTTGAAAAAAGACAGCTGCGAGCGAACCAGCTTTGCGTGCAGCTCCATGCAATGTCGTTCCTTTCCTGAAAATCTTCTGAACTCTTTTATTATACCAGTTATCCCGCGTCTTCACAAGGCGTGAAGGCCGTAATTTTTTCCCGTTGCGTTTTCCCGCCGGAGACGCTACAATAGCCTGGGCGGAACATCCGCCGGATTTTCATTTGCGTTTGTGGAGGGATTTTCATGCACAAATATGCCTTGGTGGTCATCGACATGCAGCGGGGCTTTCTGGACCCGTCCAGTCCCCTGTATATCGCCGGGGCGGCGGCCACGGTGCCCGCCTGCGCCCGGGCCATCGACTGCTGCCATCGGGCCGGGGTGCCGGTGGTGTTCGCTGTGCGGCACTATCGGGCGGACGGGTCCGATGTGGAGCGGACCAGATACGACGTGTGGGCCAAGGGCGGGAAGCCCCTGTCCGAGACGTGCCCGGCGTCCATGTCCGACGCCTGGCCGGAGGAGTTCCGCCGGGCCCCGGCGGACTACGTCATCGTGAAGCCCCGGTTTTCCGCCTTTTTCCACACGGAGCTGGACCTGATCCTCCGCCGCCTGGGGGTGGACACGGTGCTGCTGGCCGGGACCACCACCCCCAACTGCATCCGCTCCACCTTTTACGACGCCCTGTCCCTGGACTATGACGCCGTGGTGCTGTCGGACTGCACCTCCTCCGTGACCCCCGCCGTGCAGCAGGCCAACCTGGCGGATATGCAGCGGGTGGGCGGCCGCATTATGACGGCGGCGGACCTGGAGCAGCTGCTGGGCTGACCCGCGCACCAACTTATCCGCCGCCTGCGGGCGGCAAACTCTGCGAGGCTTTTTGACAAGCTGAGGAATCCCTCCGGCCCAGGCCGGAGGGATTCCTGTTTCCGCAGGGGCGGACAAATCTGTCCGCCCCGTTCTTCTTACATCGTACTATATCGTGTACACAAACGGGTCCCCGGGATTTTTCAGCACCGGGGCCGGAGTGGCGGCGGCCACCCGGGTGCCGCTGCGGACGGACCGGGTCAAAAACACGTTGCCCCCCACCACGGAGCCGTTGCCGATGTCCGTGTCGCCCCCCAGAATGGACGCGCCGGAATAGATGGTCACGTCGTCCCCCACGGTGGGATGGCGCTTGCCGGGCAGGGAAGCGTGGCCGCCCCGGGGAGACATGGCCCCCAGGGTCACCCCCTGATACAGCTTCACGTTCCGGCCGATCACCGTGGTCTCGCCCACCACGATGCCGGTGCCGTGATCGATGAAGAAGTGGGGCCCGATGGACGCGCCGGGGTGGATATCGATGCCCGTGCGGCTGTGGGCATATTCGGCCATGATCCGGGGGATCATGGGCACCCGCTGGCAGTACAGCAGGTGGGCAATGCGGTAAACGAAGATGGCGAACAGGCCCGGATAGGCGAAGATGATCTCCTCCCGGGAGGCGGCGGCGGGGTCGGACTCAAAGGTGGCGTCCAGGTCCTCCAGCAGCAGCTTCTGCACCTGGGGCAGGCGGCGGGCAAACTCCCGGGCGATCTCCTCCGCCCGGCCCACCTGGTCCTCCGGCAGGGCCAGCTTCAGCTGCTCGGTGAGCTTTTCACAGATGCGCTCCAGCAGCAGGGCGGCGTAGTTCTCCGGGGCCAGGGACATCAGCGCCGGGTCCCCGAAATAGGCGGGAAACAGCAGGCGGCGGACCTCCTTCACCAGCTCGATGACCGCCCGGCGGTCCGGCAGACGCAGGCCGCTGCCATACAGGGGGGTGGCGCTCTCCGTCAGGGTGCGGCCGATGGCCGCGGCGGCTTCTTGGATGTGTTGGGGATACATAAGCAGGCTTCCTTTCCGTGTGTGGAAAAATCAAAGCGGCAGAGAATGCGTCATGCATCCTCTGCCGCTGCTTTTACGCGCTTTTCCCGGGCGCGTCAGGCCCGGGCCTTCTGGGCAAACCATGCATGACCGTTCCGGGCATGACAACAACAGACCATGGTACAAATGGCCCGGCAGCTGTTCATGGAAACGTTGCGGTTCATGGCGTTTGCTCCTTTTGGAATCTGGCCCTATTATATGCTCCCCACGGCCCCGCGTCCATTGTCATTTTGGACAAAATGCGGGTTTTATTCTCCCCGCACACGGCGGTACAGGGTTCCGCAGGCAGGCTGCACCCCCTTGACGGCGAACAGCTCCTCCACGGTAACGAACTGCACCCCCCGGGGCTGCAGCCGGTCCACGATCTCCAGGGCCGCCGTGACGCTGGTGGGATAGCAGTCGTGGAGCAGGAGGATATCCCCGTCTCCGGCCTGCCGCAGCACGATGTCCAGGATGCTGTCCACGTTCCGGCTTTTCCAGTCCTCCGTGTCCACGGACCAGCAGATGGCCGGAGTCCCCAGGGCGCACAGCTCCTCCTGCGATATGAAGCCGTAAGGGGGCCGCAGCCAGTAGCTTCCCGGCCCCAGCACCTGTTCCAGGGCCCGGCTGCATTTGTCCAGGTCCGCCAGGGCCTGGGCGGCGGACAGGTCCGTCAGGTCCCCGTGGCCGAAGGAGTGATTGCCGATCTGGTGGCCCTCCTGCCGGATGCGCCGGACCAGGTCCTCCCGGCCTTCGATCCGACTGCCCACCAGAAAGAACGTGGCCCGGACGCCCCGCCGGGAAAGGCCCTCCAACAGCCGGGGGGTGTTGGACGGGGAGGGGCCGTCGTCAAAGGTCAGGGCCATGTACACCGGCTCCGCCGCCGGTTCCGCCGCCGGGCCTGCCGGTTCCGCCGGGGTGCAGCCCGTCAGCACCAGCAGCAGGGCCAGAACTATCCCCGCCCGCCGCCTCATACCGGCCCCTCCAGGGCCACCGCCTGCATCCCCAGCTCCCGGTGCCGCTGCCACACCGTCTCCCGGGGCCAGGCCGCCATGCCCCGGTCCTTCCAGGGGTCGCAGCAGATATAGTGCTCCCGGTCATACCCCGCCAGCACCACGCAGTGCTCGTTGAAGATCCACATGAAGGGCTCGCCTCCCGGCTCCAGACGGTACCAGGGTCCGTTGACGGTGGGGCGCAGGTCGATGCTGACCCACAGCAGCACCGGCAGGTCCCGGTCGATGTATCGGCGGCACAGATAGCCAAGCTCCGCGCCGGTCTCGTTTTTGACCCGGTATGTCCCGGCTCCGTTCCGGGACTTAGCCGCCAGAAACCGGGACAATCCGGTCTGTACCGCGCTGGCCCAGCAGCCCAGGGCCTCCGGGTCGTGGGGGTCCCCCACAAAGGCCCGGCGGGGGTCCGGCCCGTGGCGGACGCCGTTCTCGTCCCGGTAAAACCGGCCCCGGGGCAGCCACTCCCGGGCGAACTCCTCCGCCGTCACGGAGAAGCCCAGGTATTGCAGCACCATGGCGGCGCTGACGCTTTCGCAGCCGGTGGGCAGGTCCTGCCCCTGGCCGATAAAGGGCACCGGAAGCCGCTTCATACCGCCTCCCCTGCCCGCCGCCGGGAAACCCGGTTCAGCAGGAACACCTGCCCCGTTACCAGCGCAGCCCCGATGGCCAGGGGCACCCAGGGATTTCCCAGCGCCGGGGCCAGCAGATAGCACACCGTGCAGTCGGCGGCAACCGCCAGGCCGTACCACAGCTGGGTGTTCACATGGGCCATGTGGTCGCAGCCGGCTCCGGTGGAGCTCATGATGGAGGTGTCGGAGATGGGGGAGCAGTGATCCCCCATGACGGCCCCGGCGCACACCGCCGCCACCGCCATGGGCAGCAGCGGACTTCCGGCAAACACCGGCACCGCCACGGGAATGAGAATGCCCATGGTGCCCCAGCTGGTGCCGGTGGCAAAGGCCAGCACCCCGCCCACCAGAAACAGGGCCAGGGGGAACAGGGCCGTCAGGGTCTCCCGGCCGTCAAACAGCTCCCGGACAAAGGCCGCCGTGCCCAGCCGGGCGGCAAAGGACTTCAGCCCCCAGGCAAAGGTCAGCACCAGCAGCGCCGGGGTGATGAGCTTGAACCCGTCCAGAAAGCCCTCCACAAACCCGGAAAAGCTCATGACCCCCCGGGGGATATACAGCAGGGCCATCACCAGCAGGGTGACGGAGCAGCCGAAGCACAGGGCCATGGGGGCGTCGGTGTTGGCAAAGACGTTGGAGGCCGTCAGGGCCAGGCCCGCCTCCCGGCAGCTGCGGCGGCCCAGCACCGCCATGCCCCACACCACCGCGACGAACAGGCACGCCGTGGGCAGCAGCAGGTCCACCG
>ERZ773145.2721-NODE-2721-length-12070-cov-5.339159_pt1 | contig 12070 bp, 9 predicted proteins | sample MGYA00580848_ERZ773145 | MGnify/ENA primary metagenome ERZ773145 (study PRJEB29015, sample SAMEA2737858) | human gut metagenome | biome: human gut; feature: human-associated habitat; material: faeces | place: China | collected 2012 ... | reverse complement strand
CCGTGATGGCGTAGGCGATCTCCAGCTCGTTCAGGTTTTCCGCCGGGTAGAGCAGGCGGCGGTCATCCATCCGCACCACCATGGAGCGGTCGCGCATGTTGATGGATTCCACAATGCCGATATCGCCGTTATAGGCTCCCACGCCCTGCTCCCCGCCAATGCGGTTCCAGACGATCTCGTAGTTGTTCCGCACCTGCATCACCTTATCGCCCACCCGGAACACCCGGGAGGCGCTCTGGAGCTGGGGTTTGCCCTTCTGCTCCGGGTTGAGCAGGTTCTGCAGCTCCACATTCAGCGCCTGGGTGCCGGTGGGTCCCAGCTTGGTGGGGCAGAGCACCTGAATATCCCGGACAGGGTCAAAGCCATAGCTCCGGGGCAGACGAGTGGTGACAAGATCGCACACCAGTTTCTGCGCCGCATCGCCGTCCGATTCCAGAAAGAAGAAATCGTCTGTCTTGCCGCCTTTCTGCAGCGGCTCACTGCTGATGATATGGTGAGCGTTCTCCACAATGAGGCTGCGTCTGGCCTGCCGGAAAATCTCGTTCAGGCAGACGGTGGGCACCAGCCCGGAGCGGATGACCTCCCCCAGAATGTTGCCGGGCCCCACGCTGGGCAGCTGGTCGGCATCGCCCACCATGATAATGCGGCAGCTGTACCGCAGGGCTGCAATGAGCGCCTGAAACAGCTTCACATCCACCATACTCATCTCATCCAGAATGACCACATCGCATTTGAGCAGGTTCTTGTCGTTGTGGATGAAGCTGACCACACCGCCGGAGTAATCCACCTCCAGCAGGCGGTGGATGGTAGAGGCCTTGCGGCCGGTCAGTTCACTCAGCCGTTTGGCCGCACGGCCCGTGGGGGCACAAAGCGCCACCCGGTCTGCCTGATGCTCCAGCAGCTGCAGGATGGCGTTGACCGTGGTGGTCTTACCGGTGCCGGGGCCGCCGGTCAGCACAAGGCAGTTTTCGGTCATGGCCTTGCGGATGGCTTCCCGCTGCAGGGGTGCATAGGCAAAGCCCTGGGTCAGCTCCAGCACCTGGATGTTTTTATCAAAGTCCCGCACCGTCTGCTTTTCCCGCTTCGCCAGCAGGGCCAGCCGGTCGGCAATGGCCTGTTCTGCTTCCAGCAGGTCAGGCAGGTAGATATACGGCACCGCCTCCAGCATCTTTACGCCAAGCTGCCCGGTCTCAATGCAGTGGTCCAGCGCACGGGCCAGCTTTTCGGGCGGCTGCTGGATGAAGTGGGATGCCGTGTCCAGCAGCTGCGCACGGGGCAGACAGGTGTGGCCGTTGCCCGCGTTATGGCGCAGGGTACGGAGAAGCGCTGCTTCCAGCCGCTGGGTGCAGTCCCCTTCCATGTGGTAATACTGTGCAATGCTGTCCGCATGGCGGAAATCCAGCTGCAGGGGTTCCCCACAGAGCAGATAAGGGTTCTGGGAGATGGCCTGCATGGCACTGGGGCCAAAGACGCGGAACACCTCCATGGCGCGGCGGGGGCTGATCTCGAACTGCGCCAGATAGGCGATCAGTTCCCGCATTCCGAACATCCGCTTGAACTCCTGCTGGATGCGGTCGGCTTTGTCCGCCGAGATGCCGGGGATCAGGGTGAGCTGGGCGGGATCGTTGGCGATCACTTCCAGCGCCGCCGCGCCGAATTTGTCGATGATCTTATTGGCCGTGCGCGCCCCAATGTAAGGCAGGGAGCCGCTGGCAAGAAAGGCGTATACCGCTTCCAGATCCTTCGGCATATCGGTCTCGCATTCCTGGGCGTGGAACTGGCGGCCATAGGTGGCGTGGTTCTCATATTTACCGCGGCAGACCACGCTCTCGCCCGCATGGAGCTCGCCCACGATCCCGCACACCACGGTGACCGTGCCGCCGCCGGAAATTTCAAACACCGTGTAGCCGTTATCCGGGTTCTCGTAGATAATGTCCTCCACCGTTCCCTCGATCTGTTCCAGCTCCATGCTCCTCACCCCCTTGTGACATAATTATTTATAGTATAATCGTTTTGGTGTTATTTGTAAAGGAATTGGGCAGGCCCTGCTCTATACATCCCCTCAAACCTCGCTAACGCCAAGGCCTCGCCTACTCGGAGAGGTTGGACGGAGGAGAGCGCAACAAAAGAGCCGCCCTTCTGCGATTTCGCAAAAGAGCGGCTCAATTTTTACAAGTTTGCGTGCGGTCTTGCTTTTTCCCGTTTCAGCTTCCGGAACACAACGATATACGCCGGGATCAGGAAGAAGCAGGCAAAGAACCAGGCCACCGGGTTTGCAATACAGGCGGCAAAATAGCCCCACAGCGGCACGAACAGGAAACCCACCAGAGCACGGGCGATCATCTCTGCCACACCGGCAAACATGGCCAGGCTGGAATAACCCAGACCCTGAATGGTGTAGCGGTAAATGATAAGGACCGCCAGCGGGATATAGAACACGCTGTTCCAGAAGATGAAGCTCTGGGCGTTGGCCATGATCTCGGTCTGGCTGCTCTCAAGGAACAGGCCGATCAAAGCCTTATCCAGCACGCGCAGGATCAGGAAGGATGCCACACTGTACACACAGCCGATGCCCAGGGCAGTGTTCACGCCCTTATTCACACGGTTCAGGTCGTGGGCACCCATGTTCTGGCTGGCGTAGGTGGTCATGGCCGTGCCAATGCTCTCCAGCGGGACGGACAGGAACTGCGCCGCCTTGCCGCCTGCAGTCTGCGCTGCCACGATGTCACTGCCCAGACCATTGACTGCACCCTGCAGCACAACGGAACCGATGGCCGTGATGCTGCACTGCAGGCCCATGGGGATGCCCATGCCGCACAGCTTGACACAGTGCTGTCTGCTCAGGCGGCTTTCTTCTTTGTTCCAGCGCAGTTCATTATAATGCTTGAGGATGTACCACAGGCTGCCCAGACCGGCCACTGCCTGACTAAACACGGTGGCGAACGCCGCACCGAACACACCCATCTTGAAGGTGATGATGCAAAGCAGGTCCAGCCCGATGTTCAGAAAGCTTGCCATCAGCAGGAAATACAGAGGCCGCTTGCTGTCGCCCAGAGCGCGCATCAGGGCGCTGGTCATGTTATACAGCAGAGTGAACGGGATGCCGATAAAGATGGTGCGGATGTAGATATCTGCCAGATCAATGATGTTGTCCGGGGTATTGGTCCAGACCAGAATGGAACGGGTCATGGCCACCGTGACCACGGTGAGCACTGCGGCAAAAAAGACGCTCAGCCAGACGGCATTGGCGGTGTAGCGGCGCATCTCCACATAGTCTTTCGCACCGAATGTCCACGAGATGGGGATGGAAAAGCCGCAGGCAATGCCGTTGACAAAGCCCAGCACCAGATAGTTCAGACCGCCCACACTGCCGACCGCCGCCAGGGCTTCCACGCCCACAAAGCGGCCCACGATGATGGTATCCGCCAGATTATAGAACTGCTGGAACAGGCTGCCCAGCATCAGCGGCACCGCAAAGGCAAGGATCAGCTTGAGTGGGCTGCCCTGCGTCATATCTTTCGTCATACGCACGTTCCTCCTTGGGAAAGCATCACAGACCTTATCACACGAATTTTTTCCGACAAAAACGCCCTGCCGCGCAATGGGCAGGACGTTTTTGTTCATGTGGGTATTATATCAGGTTGCGATGAATTTTCAAGAGGTTTTTTCAAATTTTTCAGTGCTTCCCGGCCAGATGCTTCAGCAGCTGGAACAGCGTGCTCCAGAAACCCGTTCCGGCATTGCCCGAAGGCGGGGTATCCTCATCCGGAATGCTCAGCGGCGGGTCATTCTGAATAGTGTGCGAGGAACTGTCTGGTACGCTCTTCCCGGGGGTGGTCGATGAGCTGTTTGGCAGGGCCCTCCTCCACGACCACGCCGCCATCCATGAACAGGATGCGGTCGGCCACATCGCGGGCAAAGTGCATCTCATGGGTGACAATGATCATCGTGGTCTTGCGGTCAGCAAGATCGCGCAGGACCTTCAGCACCTCGCCGGTCAGCTCCGGGTCAAGGGCGCTGGTGGGCTCATCAAAGCAGAGGATATCCGGGTGAAGCGCCAGCGCGCGGGCAATGGCCACGCGCTGCTGCTGGCCGCCGGAGAGCTGATGCGGGTAATGGCCGGCCCGCTCCGAAAGGCCCATCTGCGCCAGCAGTTCTCTTGCCTGCTGTTCCAGCTCCGCGTGGATGGCCTTTTTGTTTGCCTGATATTCCGGACGTTCCTTTGCCAGCAGTTCTCCTGCCAGCATCACGTTCTGTAAGGCCGTGTACTGCGGGAACAGGTTGAAGTTCTGGAACACCAGGCCGAAATGGAGCCGCTTTTTGCGGATCTCACTTTCCTTCTGGGTGGCAGGGTCGGCGGCATCCCACATGGTCTCGCCGTTCACCTTGATCACACCCGTATCAGGCCGTTCCAGAAAGTTCAGGCAGCGCAGCAGAGTTGTTTTGCCGGAACCGGACGAGCCGATGATCGCCAGTGCTTCCCCCTGCTCCAGATCCAGGGAGATGTCCTTCAACACATTGGTCTCGCCAAAATTTTTCCCGATACCGGAAGCTTCGAGCAACGCCATAATCTATCTGCCTCCTTAGCAGCGGAAATAATCGAGCTTTTTTTCAGCCCAGTTGAACAGGATGGTCAGTGCGCCCACAAACACCAGGAAGAAGAGCGCGGTGGAGAACAGCGGCCAGATCAGGCCCTTTGCGCTGTACTCCTTGGCCATCATAATGATTTCCTTGTTGGCAATGGTGTTTGCCAGCGAGGTATCCTTGACCAGCGTGATGATCTCGTTGCCCATGGGGGGCAGGATGCGCTTGACGACCTGAAGCAAGGTCACCTTGAAAAAGATCTGTGTTTTGGTCATGCCAAGCACCTGCCCGGCCTCAGTCTGCCCCTTGGGCACTGCTTCAATGCCGCCGCGGTAGATCTCAGAAAAATAGCAGGCATAGTTGATGGCAAAGGCCACCACCGCCGCCACCATCCGTCCGCCGGAGCCGGAGGGCCAGGGGTTGTTCATGCCCAGCAGGCCGGGGCCCAGATAGATCACGATGATCTGCAGCATCAGCGGGGTGCCGCGGATGATCCAGACAAAGGTCTTGACCAGCCCGGCCAGCGGCTTGCAGCGGCTCATGGAGCCAAACGAGACCACCAGCCCCAGCGGCAGTGCAAACAGCAGTGTCAGGGCAAAGAGCTCACAATTGAGCAGGAACGCGCCGGACAGGCGCATAAAAATCACAGACACAAAAACACACCTTTTTTATTCAGAATCCATATTCCCCTTCCATCACAGCCGGTGAAAGTTCCCTCTGCTCGGGAGCCTTTCACGCATCGGCAACAAAAAGCCTCCCTCACCGAGGGAGGTTGCATCGCATAGCGATGACGGAAGGAGTTTTTCAACAAATTCAGTCAGCCAGTGCCAGATCGTACTTATCGGCCAGTGCCTGCATGGCGCCATCGGCCTTCAGTGCATCAAAGGCCTCATCCACAGCGGCGGCAGCATCACTGCCCTTGCGGAATGCCACGCCGTACTCCTCAGCGTTCAGCTCGTCCACGATCTTCAGGTCGGCATAATCCGTGCCCTCACCGATCATGGCGTTGGCCAGGGTCAGATCAAGTACAGCGGCATCGGCAGTGCCTGCGGCAACTTCCATCAGGCAGTCGGTCTGAACGCTCTTGGAAACGTAATCAGCCTGTGCCAGGTTTTCGTCTCCCTCAATGGCGGCCTCACCGGCGGAACCAGCCTCGGCGACCACGGTCTTACCCACCAGGTCAGCGGTAGAGGTATAATCGGTGCCATCTTTCACAACGACCACCTGTGCATTCTTTGCATAAGCCTTGGTGGTAGCGGTGTTCTGCATGATGTCATCGGTCAGGGTCATGCCGTTCCAGATGCAGTCGATGCTCTTGGCATCCAGCTCCACGACCTTGGTATCCCAGTTGATCTCCACAAACTCCGGCTCCACGCCCAGCTTTTCGCAGACAGCGGTGGCCAGCTCGGTATCAAAACCGGTGAAGTTGCCATCGGCATCGGTGTAGTTCATGGGCTCGTAAACGGTGTAGCCGATGACCAGCTTTCCCTTGCCCTTGATGTAATCCAGGTCGCTGCCTGCGGTCTGGGAAACGGCAGCACTGCCGGAAGCAGAAGCAGAGGCAGATGCGGCAGTGGAAGTGGAAGCGGCACCGCCGCAGGCGGCAAGGCTCAGTGCCATGGCACCGGCCAGGAATGCAGATACAAGACGTTTCATATACGGATCCTCCCTCAGTGGCAAGCAGCTTCGTTTTATTGCTTTACCATGCTAAATGGCTAAACTGTGGTTATAGAATAGCGCGTTTTCTGCCGTTTGGCAAGGGGGAAAACTGATTTTTCGCAGTTTGCTCAAATCTTTACTGCTTTACCACGGCAAAGCGGTCATTTTGACAAAACAAAAACGCCGCGTCGGCAGCTGCCAAACGCGGCGAGATGTTTTTCTCTGAAAACGCAGCGGAATGCCACCGCCCCCCCCCTATCCGGGAGAGCCGGTGCGCGATTGCAGGACTGAATGGGCTTCCTCCTCAGCTCAGGGCATCCAGCGCCGCCTTTTGCAGATCGGTGATGTCAATGGTACACAGAGCCTTCAGGTCGGCATCGCCGCCGGAAAGCCCAGCGATCTCGGTGCGGGTCTTGCCCTTGAGGGCATCACAGAAGCCTTCGCTGTGCTCATACCACTCCTTGCCCAGCGCCGATGCGCCGCGCATCCCATAGTCCTCGCCCAGCTCCAGCTTGGTCTTGACGAGGTCCGGGGCTGTCACACCGCCGTCCGACACCACCGTCAGGGCCGGCTCGGCCATATCCGCAATGGCACTGGTCACGCGGTGATCCGCATCGGTGGTCAGTGCCACGATGCTCACATCCACCTGCGCATTCACATCCTTGTCATCGGTGGCGGTGATGTCCGAAGTCCCGTTCACCGCTTCGATGCCCAGCGCGGCCCTGTCGCCCTTGGCGGCACCCAGTGCCCTGGCATTGGCGCAGGCCCGGGTCACGGCATCCCGGTAGCGATCCACTGCGATGGTGCAACCACTCATCAGGTCGGCATCCGTGGGCTTGCCATCCTTATCCACTTTGAGCATGGAGACCTGTTCCGGGGTCATGCCGATCAGGTAACTGGCAAAGGCATCCGCCTGTTCCGCCCATCCCTTTTTCAGGGAAGAGACCTCGGCCAGCGGGTAATCGTCCCCCTTCTGCCGCTTGGTGCGCCAGTCGGTGGGCAGGGTCACATGGCCGGTGCTGTCCGCCGAAACAGACACTTCCAGCTCGTCCAGCAGAACACTCTCCAGTTTCCCCTCGCCATCCAGCAGGACAGCGGCCGCTGCCAGTTCAATTTTCCCTGCCCTGTCCTGATCGGTGGCCTCTGTCACCACACCCAGACCGGTTTTCCATGCCGCTGTCTGGGTCTGTGCGGAGGATGTGCCGCTGCTTCCGCTCATGCTGCCGGAGCTGCCCGACCCGGCGTTCGTTTTGCCGCAGGCGGTCAGCAGCAGCGCCGCCGCCATGGCACAGCTCCAAAAAGCCCGATGGTTCTGATTCATAGATACGCTCCCTTTCCACACGGCCCGTTGGGCCTTTGCCCCATAGTATGTCCAGAAGAGCGTAAGATTACGCAGCCGACGGGAGTTTTCCAAAGCAAGTGTCCGCTGGGGTGGGACCCTGTTGCCGCAGGCAATAGGGCGGGCGATGGAATGGCCCGTTTCACTTGCGTGGAAAAGCTCCCCGAGTGCTGCGCGCAGCCGCTTACATCAACGGACTCAGCAGCCGCAGCACGCTGTCCAGTGCTGTGCCCGGCAGATTGGTGCGGCAGTCGGAGCGCATGATCTCCCGGCACTGCGGCAGGGTGCGCTCCACATCCTTCCGCAGTGCGGCGATCTGGCTGTTATGGAAGAGCAGTGTTCCGCATTCAAAATGGAGGAACAGGCTCCGGTAATCCATATTGATGCTGCCCACCACGGCGACACGGTCATCACTGACATAGCACTTGGCGTGGAGGAAACCGGGCGTGAATTCATAAATGCGCACACCCGCCCTGAGCAGGGGCAGATAGTAGGAGCGGCTGAGCCGGAACACCAGCTTCTTGTCCGGGATCCCGGGCAGGATGAGCCGCACGTCCACCCCGCGCTTGGCCGCATTTTTCAGAGCATCCAGCATCTCTTCGCCCACGGCCAGGTAGGGCGTATAGATATAAACATATCTCTGGGCCTGAGAGAGGATGTCCAGATAGACCGTCTCGGCCAGCGGTTCCTCGTCCAGCGGGCTGTCCGCGTAGGGCTGCACCACGCCATCCTGCACTGCGGGCAGGCGGGTGGGCGCAAAGGCGGTGTAATCGGTCTCCTGCGGGCGGAAGGCGTTCCATGCATTGAGGAACATCACGGTAAAGTTCCAGACAGCGGCACCCTCCAGACGGATGGCCGCATCCTTCCAGTAGCCAAAGCGCTGCTCAGCATTGATATACTCATCCGCCAGATTCACGCCGCCGGTGTAGGCCACATTGCCGTCAACCACCACGATCTTGCGGTGGTCGCGGTGGTTCATCACCAGCGAGACCAGCGGCACCACCGGGTTGAAAGGGATGCAGCGGATATGCGCCTTCTCCATGCGGATGACAAAATCACTGGGCAGGCCCAGCAGGCTGCCAAAATCATCGTAGATCAGCCGCACATCCACACCCTGAGCGGCCTTGCGGCGGAGGATCTGCTCCACGCCGTCCCACATTTTGCCGGAACGGAGAATAAAGAATTCCAGAAAGATGAACTTCTCTGCCTTGTCCAGATCTGCCAGCAGCGGGGGATACATCTCCTCCCCACAGGAAAAATAGTGGGCAGCGGTATCCCTCCAGGCCGGATACGGCCCGAACTTTGCCACGTAGCGGCTCAGGTTCCGGCTGGAGATACCCAGCGCATCGGTCTGGCCCTCGGGCTGGGCAAGCTCGGTCTGATGGGCCTGTTCCACCTTCTGCATCCGCTCCCGCAGATACTTGGCGGGGGCCTTGTTGCCAAAAGCCAGATAAAGCGCGCCGCCCAGCAGGGGCAGAAGACCGATCAGAACGATCCAGCCGATCTTATAAGCACTGTTTTCATCCTTGCGCACCAGATACAGCACGATCATGATGCTCAGCGCCTTCAGGGCACCGTTCAGCCAGACCCGCCCCGCCGTGAAGGACCAGAACGCCCAGAGCAGCCAGAGCACCTGTAAAGCCACCAGCACCACTGTGATCGTGACACGGTTGAAGATGCGGTTGAAAAACTTGACGATGGGCAATCTGAACATGTGGTATCCCTCCCCTGCCGCCCACGGCGATTTTTGATGCTGTTAGTATAGCGCAGAGCGGAAGATTTTGCAAACAAAAAAGCGCCCACAACGGCTTTCCCCGCTATGAGCGCCTATTCAACCGTGGCAGAATTTTTCCGAGGGCCGTTCGCTTATGCTTCCGCGTCCTCATAACCAACCAGCAGACCGCCCAGCTCTGCATAATAGCTGCACAGACCGCCGCATTCGCTGATGTCCACCTTTGCTCCATCAAACACAGCCTTTACCATGTGCTTCAGGCGCTCGGCGGCGGCGGGATTGCCGCAGTGAGAGATATGGAGCCTGCCGTTGGTGTAGCCGTGCTCCTTGAGTTCCAGCACGATGCGCTCCAGCGCACCATGCTCGCCACGGGTCTTGCAGAGAACATCCAGCTCCCCGGCCTCACTTGCCTGTCCGATGACCCGGATGCCCAGCATCCGCGCCACAGCAGCAACGGCAGGCTTCACGCGGCCATTGCGGGCCAGATTGGCCAACGATTCCAGCGAGAAGAGCAGATGGGTGTGCTTGTGGTAGCGGAGCATCTCTTCACAAACCTCGTCAAACTCCTTGCCCTCAGCCAGCAGATCCCGCAGATGCTCGGCCAGCAGGCGCTGCTCCGGGCCGGTGGAAAGGCTGTCCAGCACGAACACCCGCTTGCCGGGGTTCTCCTGCTGGTATTCCTCGGCGGCCAGCTGGGCGGCATTGTAGCTGCCGGACAGAGTGCCCGTGATGGTGATGGCATACACCTCGTCGGCTCCCTCGTAGGCGGCCAGCCAATCGCTGACGTTGGGGCAGGAGGTCGAGGTCTTGCCCTTATAGGTACGCAGGGTCTGGGCCATGCCCACGGCATCCATCGTGCCGTTGTCCAGATATTCGGCATCGTCGGTGATGATCTTCAGGGGGACGCATTCAAAATCCACGCCCTGCAAGGTGTACAGGCTGGCGGAGGAATCCACAACAATCTTGGTGTTCATAAGCATTTATCTCCATTCCGGCGGCAGCGGATGCCGCAGTTTTTCCTGTTGTCTGAATCACTATATCAGCTTTTCAAAAACCTGTCAACTGTTTTATTGAATTATTTCAAAAGTTTTCAATTTCCTGTTGACCGCATTTCCAAAACATGGTATACTGTCCGCATGAAATTAGAATCAAACCGCCGCGTTGCGGCCTGCGCCGCAGGGTTTGCCCTGCCCCGGTATGCAGAACTCCCCACCGTAGGGCTTTATCTGGATCAGAGTGTACAGTTTGTCAACGGGTGTTTCCGCACATTTCAGGGGGTGGAGCTCACCGCTTCCATGGTGAGCAACTACGTTAAGAAAGGGATCATCAGCCACCCCATCAAAAAGAAGTATACCCGGGATCAGCTGGCCTGCCTGATCTACATCGTAGTTTCTAAAAATGTCCTGTCCATGGAAAACATCGACAGCCTGTTCAAGATGCAGCGGGCGCATTATACCTCCGCGCAGGCGTATGATACCTTTTGCGATGAGCTGGAGAATTACCTGCCCTATGTGTTCGGCCTGACCAAAAACTTTTCCGAGCTGGAGCCGGACGTTGATGATGCACGCAAGCTCCTGCGCAGCACCATCATCTCGGCTGTGAACAAGATCTATCTGGACTGCGTTTTCACCGACCTGCGGCAGGAGCAGGCCCTCTGGCCCGATATCCTGCCGGATCTGGCATAACAACAAAAAACGACCCTCTCTGTCACGCTTTGCGAAGCATTGACGGAGAGGGCCTTTTTCTTAAAATGTAAGCGCGGGGCTGATCTCATTGCGGCGCTGGGCCTGCACGATGCAGTCCTTTTCCGGCACGACACCCGCCGCACCCAGGGTGTTGAACATGGTCTGCAAAGCAAGCGCCGGGGTGTTGTTCTCCTGCGAGAGATGGCAGAGGGCAAACTTCTTGCATCCCTCCTGGATCAGCTCCAGCAGCTTTGCCGAGCACTCATCGTTGGAGAGGTGGCCCCGGTTGGACTCGATGCGGGAGCGCAGGTAGTAGGGATACCGCCCGCTGCGGAGCATGTGGAGGTCGTAGTTGCTTTCCAATGCCACCAGGTCACAGCCGCTCAGGGCCTGATGCACCGGCGGGGTCAGGACTCCCAGGTCGGTGGCAATGGTCATGGTCTTGTTGTCCGGGGTGTGGATGCGGTAGCCCACGCACGGTACGTCGTGGCTGGTGGGGAACATCGTCACGCCGAAATCTCCCACATCCTCTTCCCCGCCGGACAGGGTGCGCAACTCACAGCTGGCGGGCACGATACCGTTTGCATCCAGAAAATCCAGCGTATCGTCTGCGCCGTATACCGGCAGCGGATTCTTTTTGAGGAAGGTGGCCAGCCCCTTGACGTGGTCAGAGTGCTCATGGGTGACTAGAATGCCCGCACAATCGCTGATGTTCAGGCCCAGCTCCTTGAGTGCCGCCGAGGTGGTGCGCACGCCCTTTCCCATATCGATGATGATGTACTTTTCCCCCGTGCGCACCACGCTGCAGTTGCCGGAGGAACCAGAGTATAACGAGATGAATTCAGACATTTCAAACCTCAAGAAACGAACCTCTCCGTCATTGCTTCACAAGAGCTCCCTGTCAGGAAAACTTCTGCAAAACAGACTGAGAGGTTCTGAATGATCACATTGCTGATTCCAGTGCGGCAGGCATCCGATCCACCTTGCTGATCTCAGCGCCCAAGCCGCGCAGCTTTTCCACGATGTTCTCGTAGCCGCGCTCAATGTGGCCGATCTCCTCGATCTCGCTGG
>ERZ773145.2719-NODE-2719-length-12080-cov-3.868773_pt1 | contig 12080 bp, 8 predicted proteins | sample MGYA00580848_ERZ773145 | MGnify/ENA primary metagenome ERZ773145 (study PRJEB29015, sample SAMEA2737858) | human gut metagenome | biome: human gut; feature: human-associated habitat; material: faeces | place: China | collected 2012 ... | reverse complement strand
GAAGCAGGACACCCAGGCCCTGCGGGAGCTGCTGACCGCCGACGCCGCCCGTCTGCGCCAGGGCATGGCCCCCAACGGCCCGGACCGGTGCCTGGCGGCAGTGTATCCGGAAAAGACCACGGCCCTGGACTATCTGCCCGAAAACGCCCTGGTATGCGTGGAGGAAAGCGGCCGGACGGCGGAGGCCCTGCGGGGCTGGCTGTGGCAGCTGAAGGAGGACGTGTCCGCCGGAATGGAGGCGGGCTTTCTGGCCGGGGAGCTGGCGGATTTCGCCGCCTCGGAGCAGGAGCTGGCGGCCCGGCTGGAAAAGCGCCCCACGGTGCAGCTGGACAGTCTCACCACCGGCCGTCAGCTGCTGGCTCCCAAGGACCTGTTACAGCTGACGGCCAAGCAGCTGTCCAGCTACGGCGGGTCCCTGGAGCTGGCCTGCACGGACCTGACCCACTATCTCACCTCCGGCTATCGGGTGATGGTGCTGTGCGGCGGAGAGGTCCGGGCCCGGAACCTGCAGCAGATGCTGGCGGACCGGAAAATCCCCGCCGCCGTGGACCTGACCGGGGAGAAGGCCCCGGAAAAGGGCACGGTGCTCATCGCCGTGGGCGCTCTCTCCGCCGGGTGCGAATACCCGGAGGGGCGGCTGGCGGTGCTGACGGAGGGGCAGCTGACCACGCCCCTGTCCGGCCGGAGTAAAAAGCCCCGGCCCAAGCGGGACAGCAATCAGCAGAAGCTCCAGTCCTATACGGACCTGACCCCCGGGGACCTGGTGGTCCATGCCTACCACGGCATCGGCCGGTTCGTGGCCATGCTGCGCCTGCCGGTGGACGGGGTGGAGAAGGACTATATCAAGATCGCCTACGCCGGGCAGGACGTGCTGTACGTCCCGGCCACGTCCCTGGACCTGGTCAGCAAGTATATCGGCCCCGGCGAGGACAACGAGCGCACCAAGCTCAACAAGCTGGGGGGCACCGAGTGGGCCAAGACCACCCGGAAGGCCAAGGCCGCCGCCAAGGACCTGGCGGAGGGGCTGATCCGGCTGTATGCCCAGCGGCAGCGGCTGGCAGGCCATGCCTTCTCCCCGGACAGCCCCTGGCAGCAGGAGTTTGAGGACGCCTTCCCCTATACGGAAACCGACGACCAGCTGCAGGCCATCCGGGACATCAAGGCCGACATGGAGCAGCCCCGGCCCATGGACCGGCTGCTGTGCGGCGACGTGGGCTACGGCAAAACCGAGGTGGCCCTGCGGGCGGTGATGAAGTGCATCATGGACGGCAAGCAGGCCGCCATTCTGGTGCCCACCACCGTTCTGGCCCAGCAGCACTATGCCACGGCGGTGAACCGGTTCCGCTCCTTCCCGGTGAACATCGAGGTGCTGTCCCGGTTCCGGACCCCGGCCCAGGTGCGGGACATTCTGGCCCGGACCCAGGCGGGAAAGGTGGACCTGCTGATCGGCACCCACAAGCTATTGCAGAAGGACCTGCAGTTTCACGACCTGGGCCTGCTGGTCATCGACGAGGAGCAGCGCTTCGGCGTGACCCACAAGGAAAAGCTCCGGGAGCGGGCCAAACAGGTGGACACCCTGACCCTGTCCGCCACCCCCATTCCCCGGACCCTGAACATGGCCCTGTCCGGCATCCGGGACATGAGCACCATCGAGGAGCCGCCCCACGACCGCCAGCCGGTGCAGACCTATGTGGTGGAGCATGAGTGGCCCGTCATCGCCGAGGCCATCCGCCGGGAGCTGAGCCGGGGCGGGCAGGTGTACTACCTGCACAACCGGGTGGAGAACATCGAGTCCACCGCTGGGCGGCTGCGCCAGTGGCTGGGGGAGGACGTGGCCATCGGCATTGCCCACGGGAAAATGGCCGAGCGGGAGCTCAGCTCCGTGATGCAGCAGATGGCCGACGGCGAAATTCAGGTGCTGGTGTGCACCACCATCATCGAAACCGGCATCGACATCCCCAACGTGAACACCCTGATCATCGAGGACGCGGACCGGCTGGGCCTGTCCCAGCTGCACCAGATCCGGGGCCGCATCGGCCGCAGCGCCCGCCGGGCCTATGCGTACCTGACCTACCGCCCCGGGAAGGTGCTGACGGAGGTGGCCTCCAAGCGGCTGTCCGCCATCCGGGAGTACGTCACCTTCGGCTCCGGCTTCCGCATCGCCATGCGGGACCTGGAGATCCGGGGGGCGGGCAACCTGCTGGGGCCGGAGCAGTCCGGCTATCTCATGAGCGTGGGCTATGACATGTATCTGAAGCTGCTGAACGACGCGGTGCTGGAGCAGCAGGGGAGGGGAAAGGACATCCGCCCCGACTGCTCGGCGGACCTGGCCACCTCGGCCCACATTCCGGAAAAATATGTGTCCTCCCCCCGGCAGCGGATGGACCTGTACCGCCGGATGGCGGCCATCCGCACCACGGAGGAGGCCTCGGACCTGGTGGACGAGCTGACGGACCGTTACGGCGACCCGCCCAAGGCGGTGATGGCCCTGCTGGACGTGGCCCTGCTGCGGGCTGCGGCGGCGGAGGTGTTCATCACCGATATCACCCAGAAGGCCGGTGTGGTGGCCTTCACCTTTGACAGCCGGGTGGATGTGCCCAGCCTGATGGCCGTGTGCACCATGCCGGGCTATCGCAGCCGCCTGCGGCTGTCCGCCGGAGAGCCGCCCCGGCTGCAGCTGCACCTCTCCCCGGGGGAGGACGCCCTGGCCGCCGCCGGGAAGCTGACGGAGGAGCTGCGGCTGAAAAAAGAAGAACTGGGCAAAGCCCATGAAGGAGGAGCAACATGAAAAAATCCCTGATCCGTCTGGCCGCCTCGGTGGTCCTGTCCGTGGCGCTGGTGGCGGTGATCTCCGCCAGCGGGATCCTTACCAACGGCCACCGCAGCGACGGCCTGTTTTACCAGGCCTCCGGCATCCGGCCGGACGCGGAGCTGCTGACCGTCAACGGCGAGACCATCGACGCCGAGGAGTATCTGTACTGGGTGGCCTACGACTGCGAGTATCTGTCGGCCAACGTGTCGGACCTGGACTTTGACGCGGAGCTGTCCGACGGCATGACCTACGGGGCCTATGCCAAGCAGGACGCCTTGGAGACGGTGAAGCTGTACGCCGTGATCCGCCAGTGGGCCAGGCAGGGGAACGTGACCCTGACCGACTCCGACCGGGAGGCCCTGGAAAAGCAGCGCCAGCAGTATATCAACTACTACGGCAGCCAGGAGGCCTATCTCAAGCAGATCCAAGGCATGGGTGTGTCGGAGACCATGTTCGACAGCATCAACCAGGGGTACTATCTGTACGCCGGGGTGCGCCAGGCCTTCTGCACCGAAGGAAGCGCCCTGTATCCCGCCCAGGAGGACATTGACGCCCTGGCCAAGGACAGCGGCTACGCCACCTGTCTGCTGCTGTACTGGCCCCTGGACGGGGAGGACGACGACAACACCCGCCTGGCGGCGGAGAGCTTCGCCCAACAGCTGCGGGATTCCCAGGACGTTGCCGCCACCTATCTGGACCTGGCGGCCCAGCTGGGCATGGAGAACGTGACGGAGGAGGGAGTCACCGCCTCCGCCGGGGACATGGGCGAGACCCTGGCCGCCGCCGTGGCGGCCCTGGAGCCGGGCCAGGTCAGCGGCGTCATCGAGACCGATAACGCCCTGTATGTGGCGGTGGGCCGGGAGCTGAACCGGTCCGCCGTGGTAAACGCCCTGTTTGAAACCCGGATCAAGGACGCCGTGGCAAACGCCCAGGTGGACTACAACACCCGCCTGTATAACAAGCTCAACGTGGGCGACTTCTATACCAAGCTCCAGGAGGCCCGGGCGGCCTTGTCATAAAATTAACCAGCTTGTTAATTTTTAGTCAAACCACCAAAGAAATCCAGTCAAATCCTGTTCAGTTCCACGATTTTTGCGATTCCGAGCATTTTGGAGTTGACTATTCGCCCCAAAATGACTACGATATAGGTACAGAAGTAAAAACCCAAAACCAAATGTAGGAGGAAATTACCACTATGAAAGATTTGTATGTCGTCAATTGCTGCCGTACCGCTATCGGCTCCTTCGGCGGTTCCCTGAAGAACACCCCTGCCGCCGAGATGGGCGCCGTGGTGGTGAAGGAGGCCCTCAAGCGCGCCAATATCGCCCCCGAAAACGTGGATGAGGTCATGTTCGGCTGCATCCTGACCGCCGCCCAGGGCCAGAACGTCGCCCGCCAGGTGGCCATCAAGGCCGGTATCCCCTACTCCGTTCCCGCTTACACCGTGGGCATGGTCTGCGGCTCCGGCATGAAGTCCGTCATCGAGGGCGCCCGCTCCATCCTGGCCGGTGATTCCGACGTGGTGGTCTGCGGCGGCACCGAGAACATGAGCGCCGCTCCCTTCGCCTCCCTGGACGCCCGCTGGGGCGCTCGCATGGGCGACAAGAAGCTGGTGGACACCATGATCAAGGACGGTCTGTGGGACGCTTATAACAACTATCACATGGGCACCACCGCCGAGAACATCAACGACATCTGGGGCATCACCCGCGAGGAGCAGGACGCCTTCGCCGCCGCTTCCCAGCAGAAGACCGAGGCCGCCCAGGCCGCCGGCCGCTTCGACGACGAGATCGTCCCCGTGATGATCAAGGTCAAGAAGGAAATGGTCCCCTTCGCCAAGGATGAGTATCCCAAGGCCGGCGTCACCAAGGAAGGCATCGCCAAGCTGCGCGGCGCGTTCCCCGTCAGCCCCGAGTCCCCCAACCCCCAGGTGGTGAACACCTTTGAGCCCACCGGCATCCAGGAAGCCGCCGACAAGGGTCAGCCCCGGGTCACCGCTGCCAACGCCTCCGGCATCAATGACGGCGCTGCCGCCATCGTGCTGGCTTCCGGCGAGGCTGTTGAGAAGTACGGCCTGAAGCCCATGGTCAAGCTGATCGGCTGGGGCCAGGGCGGTGTTGATCCCAAGATCATGGGCGTTGGCCCCGTTGTGGCTTCCCGCGCTGCTATGGCTAAGGCTGGCGTGTCGGTCGAGGCTAACGAGGCTTTCGCTGCTCAGTCCATCGCTGTGGCCCGCGAGCTGCACTTTGACATGAGCAAGGTCAACGTCAACGGCGGCGCCATCGCTCTGGGCCATCCCGTTGGTGCTTCCGGCGCCCGTATCATCGTCACCCTGATCCACGAGATGATGAAGCGCGAGGACGCCAAAAAGGGTCTGGCCACCCTCTGCATCGGCGGCGGCATGGGTACCGCTGTCGTGGTGGAGAAGGTCTAAGCTACATTCTGTATCCCCAACCGGGGCCGCGCAAAGCGGCCCCGGTTTTTTTGCGCTGCTCCGCCTCCTTTCTCTTGCATGATCTCCATTCCTTTGCTATAATTAGGAATCATTACTACAAAGAAAGGGGGCGTGAGCATGAAGCAGCAGCGCAACACCCGTCAGCGGCAGCTGGTTTTGGACGTGGTCCGAGGCCGCCGGGACCATCCCACTGCGGAGCAGATCTACCAGAGCGTCCGGGAGCAGGATGCCCATGTCAGCCGCGGGACCGTCTATCGAAACCTGAACCTGCTCTGCGACAACCGGGAGATCTATCGGGTAGTCATGTCCAGCAGCGACCGCTTTGACCTCCGGACCGATCCTCACTATCATATGCACTGTCTGGTCTGTGACAGTGTGGTGGATGTTCCCTACACCTATGACTGCGCCTATGACGAAACGCTGGAGCAGGAAACCGGCTACCGCGTCCTGTGTCATCACATGGTGGTAGAGGGCGTTTGCCCTGACTGCCAACGTTCCGAAACGGGCTCTGTGCAATAATTTCTCTACTCGCTAAAATCCAACGGGTCACGGAGTACTTTCCGTGACCCGCTTTTTCGTTGGACGCCGCTATTCGGGATACAGGCCAGTTCGCTGGCAGTGCATAAAAAAGAGCCGCCCCAAGGGGCGGCCCAAACGGGTGGGATATTGGAAAGCTTCCTCGATTATAGTAGCACGAACTGGCTCTATTGTAAATGGGAGCTTTTGTCGAATGCTGTCCCCTTTCGGCGCTTTAAAAATTTTTGTTAATTTTATACATTTGCATCTGGTAAAGCGCAGGGGAATGTGATATGATTTGACCATAGAGAGGGCCCCATCCCTCTTCCACGAAAGGAGCGAGCATTATGAAGTATACTTACGCATGCAAGAAAGTTCCCCTGAATGACTCCATTAAGGATTACGCCGAAAAGCGCGTGGAAAAGCTGGAAAAGTATTTCCACCGGGAAGATGCGTCCGCCTTCGTGACATTTACTGTGGAAAAAGACAAGCTGTGCACCGTGGAGATCACCATCCGGGATGGTTCCACTCTCCTCCGGGCGCAGACCACAGAACCGGATGGGGATATGCGCGGTGCCATTGACGCCGCCGTCAGCTATATTGAGCGGCAGATCCTGAAAAACAAAACCCGGCTGGCCAAGCGCCTGCGGTCCGATGCCTTCCCCGCCGTTCCCATGGATGACTTCTCCGTGGCGGAGGAATCGGAGTTCCACATCGTCCGGACCAAGCGCTTCTCCGTGAAGCCCATGAGCCCAGAGGAAGCTATTTTGCAGATGAACCTGCTGGATCACGATTTCTATGTGTTCCGCAACAGCGATGATGACAGTATCTCCATTGTCTACCACCGCAAGAACGGCGGCTATGGTCTGATCGTCACCGACGAGGAAGAATAAAATACAACAGGGCGCCTCTGGCGCCCTGTTTCAGCGTGCCGAAAAAGTCTTTTCGCCCCGCTGAACAAGTTTTCAGAACTTTTATAAAGTTCTGAAAACTTAGGATTTCAAATGCGCAGGACACTCTTCTTGGGTTTCCTGCACACACTCTTCCTCACCGTTGCGGAATGTTTACCATCCTGCCAACAGCCTCAAACAGGGCGCCAAAAGGCGCCCTGTTTTTCATGTTTACAAGATGACTGTGAGCCGTTTTGAAACACAGCGGACACGGAATTCAGTCCCGCTTCATAGAATAACCTTACTGGTGGTCCACCTCGTACATGTGGGCCATGAGGTCCAGCAGCTTGCTGGTGTAGCCCCATTCGTTATCATACCATGCAATGAGCTTCACGAAATCGTCATCCAGCATGATACCGGCAGTCTCGTCAAAGATGCAGGTCTCGGAAAAGCCCGTCAGGTCGGATGAGACCACCTGATCCGTGGTGCAGGTGATGATGCCTTTCATGCTGTTCTTGGCTGCGTTCCGCATGGCCACGCACACATCGTGGTAGCTGGCGGGATGGATCAGCCGGGCGGTGAGATCCACCACGGACACATCGTTGGTGGGTACACGGAAGCTCATGCCGGTCATTTTGCCCTTCAGTTCCGGGATCACCTGACCCACGGCCTTGGCAGCACCGGTGCTGGAGGGGATAATGTTGCCCAGAACGCTGCGGCCCGTCCGCCAGTCCCGGCCTGCACGGGAGTCCACAGCCTTTTGCTTGGCGGTAGCGGAGTGGATGGTGGACATAAGGGCCTGCCGGATACCGAAGGTATCATTGATGACCTTGGTCATGGGGGCCAGACAGTTGGTGGTGCAGGAGGCGTTGGACACCACGTTCATATCCGGGGTGTACTTCAGATGGTTGACGCCCATGACGAAGGTAGGCATGATGTCATCCTTGGAAGGGGCTGAGATGATGACCTTTTTCGCGCCGTTTTGCAGATGGGCGCTGGCCTTTTCCACGGTGTTGAACACGCCGGTGGATTCGATGATATACTCCGCGCCGCAGTCATCCCAGGGGATCTGGGAAGCATCGCTCTCGCTGTAGACCCGGATCTTCTTGCCGTTGATGATGAGGTGCCGGTCATCGTGCTCCACCGTATCCCGGAAAGTCCGGAACACGGAGTCATATTTCACCTGATAGACCATGTAATCCAGATCCGCATTCCGCAGGTTGATGCCGCAGATCTGATAACTGCTGCTGCCACGCTCCACCATGATCCGCAGAGCTACGCGGCCAATGCGGCCGAAGCCGTTAATGCCTACTTTGATCGCCATAAACAGATCCCTCCTGCCCTTTGGGCGTTGATTTGTTGCTTTCATTATAGGCGCGTTTTCTAAAAGGCGAAATGGACGATCTGTAAAATTAAATCTGCCTTTTCCAACGGCTCTTAGCCCCTTTGCATAGCACATCGTTTACCACATCGTTTACTTGTGAAAAGTTAAATTATTTCAAATTTCCGACAAAATTCTTGTTTTCTTCCTAAATTTTTGATATGCTGATTGATACCATCCCGCATTGGGAAATGTTTTCCTGGTGTAATTTTCACTCTGCGGCTTATGATAGTTTTGATGCAAAACAGAAAGTGAGGCACTGTTATGGAGCAGCACGGGACCGAGGCAGCTCTGCTGCCGAACATTGCCAACCAGATGCGCAGCCTGCTCAGCAATCTGTACCTGGCGGCTTCTCAGGTCATTCCTCCGGAGCAGCGGGAGCAGGACCCAGCCTTGGACGCCAAGGCCGCCATTTTGGAGCAAAGTTTTTTCCGGCTGCTGCGGCTGGTCAACAGTATGTCCGCCGCAGAGTATCTGTCAGACAGCCAAACGCTGTCTCTGCGGGACGCCGATCTGGTAAAGCTGGTCTCTGAGGTCTGCGAGTCCTCTGCGGATCTGGCAGAACAGTTGGGGATTCAGTTGAAATTTGTCTGCGCCATGGATCGGCGGGTCTGCACCATTCATCCTGCCGCCGTGGAGCAGATGCTTTATCACCTGCTTTCCAATGCGCTGAAATTTACGCCTGCCGGCGGCACCGTCACGGTGGAACTGAAAAAAAGCGGTGAAACTTTGCGGCTGACCGTCAGCGACACCGGCTGCGGCATCCCGCCGGAGCGGATGGCCCATCTGTTTGACGGCTGTTTCCAGCCGGGCCATCCCTCCCCTGCGCCCTATGGCTTGGGTCTGGGCCTTCCTCTGTGCCGGGCCATCGCGGAAAAGCACGGTGGGAGCATCACCGTGGAGTCCGCCCCCGGCAAGGGCAGCCGCTTTATGGTCACTCTGCCGGACCGGCAGTTGGGCAGCCAGCTTTCCGACATCCCCTCCGTCTACAATGGCGGCTTCAGTCGTCCGCTACTGGGACTGGCGGATGCGCTTCCCTCCGATGCGTTTGCCGTGCGGAATCTGGAATAATAGGCGAACGAAAATCTTACCGTTTTATCGTAACCTCAGAAAAGCGGCGCAAAGCCGCTTCAGCGTGCCGAAAAATTCTTTTCGCCCCGCTGACCTTATTTTCAGAACTTTTGTAAAGTTCTGAAAATGTTTGATTTCAATGGCGCAGGACACCCCTCTTGGGTTTCCCGCGCACACTCTTCCTTACCGTAACGAAAATCTTACCGTTTTATCGTAACCTCAGAAAAGCGGCGCAAAGCCGCTTTTCTTTTTCTACACGATAGCTCTTTTAATACCATTTGGCATATCTATTCGACATAATACGATCTGGAATGTGCATTGACGCATAGGAGGCTTCTATGGCACAGGTATTTTTGGGAATGAGCGGCGGGGTGGACAGCTCTGCCGCCGCGGTCTTGCTGCAAGCGCAGGGATACGCCGTCAGCGGCCTGCATCTGTCCCTGTTAAGCGGTCTGCCTTTACCGGCAGACCGCCTTCCGGATGACGGCTCCGACGCCCGGGCCGTGGCATCCCTGCTGGGGCTTCCCTTCTACGATATGGACCTCTCCCCGGAATTTCGGGCAACAGTTATCGACTATTTCATCCGGGAATACGAGATGGGCCGCACGCCGAATCCCTGCGTATTCTGCAACCGGTGGATCAAGTTCGGCACCATGTGGGACGCTGCCCAAAAGCTGGGGGCGGACTATCTGGCCACCGGCCACTACGCCAAAATCCGACAGGATCCTGCCACCGGCCGTCACCTGCTCTGCCGGGGGGCGGACCGTTCCAAGGACCAGAGCTACTTTCTCTGCCGGTTGACGCAGGAGCAGCTTTCCCGGACGCTGTTCCCCTTGGGCGATCTGGAAAAACCGGCGGTGCGGGCCTTGGCGGAGGCTCACGGCCTGATCAACGCCCAAAAGCGGGACAGTCAGGATATCTGCTTCGTGCCGGACGGGGACTATGTGAGCTTCATTACCCGCTGCGTGGGACACGAATCCCCCACCGGGCCGTTTGTAGACCGGGAGGGCCGCGTCTTAGGCCAGCACAAGGGGTTCATCCGCTACACCAAGGGGCAGCACAAGGGACTGGATCTTGCCATCGAACCGCCGCTGTACGTCCTGCGGAAGGACCCGGCGGACCATGCCGTCTATCTGGGTCACAATGAGGACCTGTTCACCTCAGAGCTGATTGCCGGGGACTGGAACTGGATCTCCATTCCCGCTTTGACCGCCCCTATGACCGTCACCGTCAAGACCCGCTATTCCCAGCGGGAAGCGGAGGCCGTGGCGGAGCCGCTGTCCGGTGGGCAGGTACGCCTGCGGTTCCGGGAACCCCAGCGGGCAGTGACGCCGGGACAGTTCGTTGTCCTCTATGACGGAGACGCCGTGGTGGGCGGCGGCGTAATTCTGGAATGAGTTTCCATCATGCTTTCCGTTTCTCCGGGCATACTACCCTCAGACCGAAAAAGGAGTGACGGAGTATGAAAGGTTGTGCCGGATTTTGGGTCGGCATGAGCGCCGGTCTGCTGGCTGGCGCCGCAATGGGTATGATGTCGCCCTACGGACGGGACCCCATGAAAACACAGGTGGGGAAAAGCATCCGCAAGCTGGGTATCGCGGTGGACAACGCCGTGGACAACATTGTATCCGATCTGCGCTGAACAAAAGGAACAGGGAGGGCTGTGCCCTCCCTGTTGCTCAGCGTGTCGAAAAATCCTTTTCGCCCCGCTGAGCAGGTTTTCAGAACCTTATAAAAGTTCTGAGAACTAATGATTTTAATGACGCAGGACACCCTTCTTGGGTTTCCCGCGCACACCCTTCCTTACCGTTGCCGAAAATTTTCCGCTTTATCGACAGTCACCGCCCCGCCGCGTTTTTATGCGGCGGGGCTGCGGTATCATTTCTTATCCTTTTCTGTATACAGGCAGCGCATGGCGTTGAGAATGGCCAAAAATGCCACACCTACGTCGGCAAACACGGCCAGCCACATGGGGGCCTTGCCCAGCGCGCCCATCACCAGAACGATGGCTTTCACCGTCAGGGCAAAGACGATGTTCTCCCGCACGATCCGCACCGTTTTGCGGGCAATGCGGATGGCTGCGGCGATCTTGGTGGGCTGATCGTCCATAAGCACGATGTCGGCAGCTTCGATAGCCGCGTCGCTGCCCAGACCGCCCATGGCGATGCCGATGTCCGCGCGGGTCAGCACCGGCGCATCGTTGATGCCATCACCTACAAAGGCCAGCTTGCCGGTCTCCTGCTTCAGCAGCTCCTCTACCCGCGTCACCTTGTCGGCAGGCAGCAGCTCCGCGTGGTACTCGTCCAATCCCAGAGCGTCCGCCACCGTATGGGCCACTTCCTTGGTGTCGCCGGTGAGCATGACTGTCTTTTTCACACCCATAGCCTTCAGTTGGACGATGGCCTCCTTGGCGTCGGGCTTGGGCTGATCCGCGATCACGATATGCCCGGCGTAGAAGCCGTCGATGGTCACATGGACGATGGTGCCGGGCAGCTCGCAGGGCAGCCAGTTGACGCTCTGACGCTCCATCAGGCGGCTGTTGCCCACGCCGACGCGCTTGCCGTCCACCTCCGCCATGATACCGTGTCCGGCGATCTCCTCCACGTTGGAGACCCGGCTGCGGTCCATTCCGCTTTTGCAGGCCTCCCGCAGAGAGACGGCGATGGGGTGCGTGGAATATTGCTCCGCCAGAGCCGCGTATTCCAGCACCTGATCCGCTTCAAAGCCCGCCTCCGGATGGACGGCGGATACGGCAAAGGTGCCTTTTGTCAGGGTGCCGGTCTTGTCGAACACCACGGTGTCCGCCTTGGCCAGCGCTTCCAGATAGTTGCCGCCCTTGACCAGAATACCGCACTTGGAGGCGCCGCCGATGCCGCCGAAAAAGCTCAGAGGTACGGAGATTACCAGCGCGCAGGGGCAGGAGATGACCAGGAAGGTCAGAGCCCGGTGGAGCCA
>ERZ773145.2681-NODE-2681-length-12211-cov-2.789487_pt1 | contig 12211 bp, 9 predicted proteins | sample MGYA00580848_ERZ773145 | MGnify/ENA primary metagenome ERZ773145 (study PRJEB29015, sample SAMEA2737858) | human gut metagenome | biome: human gut; feature: human-associated habitat; material: faeces | place: China | collected 2012 ... | reverse complement strand
TATCCTAAGGTTTTATCTAACCTTCCCATTCCTAATGAAATACTTCCTGGATTCATCAAAATTAATCCATCCTCTTCTTCTATAATAGGTATATGAGAATGTCCAAATAAAACTATATCTGCTCCAACTTCTTTTCCTCTGTAAAAGATAGAGTTGTATCCATACTTTACTCCATATCTATGGCCATGACACATAAATATCTTTTTACCTTGAAGCTCAATTAGCCTTTCTTCTGGATATAATCCTCTCATATCACAGTTTCCTCTAACAGCATATACTTCCCCTTTGAATTCCTCTGTAATTTCCCTTAGATCTTCTTCTCCATCTCCTAAGAATAAAAGTACATCTGCACTACTAATTCTTTTTTTAACCTTATCTATACTAATTCTATTTCCATGTGAATCACTGATTACAGCAATAAGCATAAAATCATCCTTTCCATTAAGTTAATAATTAATAGTTTATAGTTAATAGTTCATGTTGAAACTCCTTTCTGAGTTTCTTAAATAATATTCTAAAGTCTGCCTAAGCAGACTTTATTCCTTAACTATTAACTAAATTAAAGTATTTCTTTAAGCTTTTTAAGAGCATTTCCTCTATGAGAAATTGCATTTTTTTCTTCCGAGGAAGCTTCTCCAAAAGTCTTATTAAATCCTTCATAGAAGAATAATGGATCGTAGCCAAATCCACCTTCAGTTTTTAGCTCTTCAATAATGTAGCCATCAACCTCTCCACGAACTACTTTAGTTTCACCATTTTCATCAACTAATGATATTACACAAACAAATCTTGCTTTTCTATCATCACCCTTGAAGCCCTTCATTTCTTCTAGTAACTTAATATTATTTTTATAGTCATTCCCATGCTCACCAGCATATCTAGCAGAATACACTCCAGGTGCTCCATTTAAACTATCTACTTCTAATCCTGAATCATCAGCTAAAACTAAAAAATTATCTTCTCCTCTTTTTTTCAAATAAATTTCAGTAGCCTTTTTCTTAGAATTTTCTTCAAAAGTAATTCCATCTTCTTCTACATCTATGTTAATATCCATATCATTCAAAGAATATACCTCATACTCTAATCCATTAAGTATATCTTTAATTTCTTTTATTTTCTTAGAATTATTACTAGCTAAAACTATTTTTTTCATATTATTTTCCTTCTCCTGTTCCAATCCATAAAGAATCCATCTTTAAGCAATCTTTTTGTAATTGAATCATTTGCTTTATTCCTTTTTCCGCTAAATCTAATAATTCATTTAATTCTGCTCTATTAAATGGAGCCTCTTCGCCTGTACCTTGTATTTCAACAAACTCACCTTCATCAGTTCCAATGACATTCATATCAACTCTTGCTATCGAATCCTCTTCATAGCATAAATCAAGTAGTTTTTCCTCTCCAACAATTCCTACACTTGTTGCGCATAAAAATTTTCTAATAGGATAAACTTTAAATGGTTTTTGTTTATGTAGTTTGTTCATAGCATCAAAGCTACAAAAGCACCACAAATAGAGGTAGTTCTTGTTCCTCCATCAGCTTGTATAACATCACAATCTATCCAAATAGTTTTTTCACCTAAAGCTTTTAAATCAACTACTGATCTTAAAGCTCTTCCTATCAACCTTTGTATTTCCATTGTTCTTCCATCAATTTTTAACCTTGATATATCTCTTGGTTTTCTAGTTGCTGTAGAACGTGGTAACATATTATATTCAGCTGTAATCCAACCTTCTCCACTACCTTTTAGAAATGGCGGTACTTTCTCTTCTATTGATGCAGTACAAATTACCTTTGTATCCCCTACTTCTATTAAAACAGATCCTTCTGCATGTTTTATATAATTTCTTGTTATTTTTGCATTTCTAACTTGGTCATTTCTTCTTGCTCCACTTCTCATTAAAAACTCCTCCATTTCATAATTTTACTTACTATATATTAAATTTCTCCTTTTTTTAAAAATAATGCAACAAATTCTCACTTAACTCATAATATTAATATAAGGATTAATTAAGAGGTGAAGAATTTGAGATATATTGGGCCATTTTTTAGAATGAATAGCCTTTCTGAAAAGGAAATTAACGGACAACTTTTTTATTTATCTAAAGAAGCAGTAAAAACTATAGTACTACAATCCAAATGTGGTTTAGTTTCTAAAATAAAAAAGAATAAATCATCTTCCTCCATTGATATTACCACAAATAGTAATTTTTCTCCACTATTATGTGTTTACAGGAAGTCATCTGCAAACTTTATTCATAGTAAAAATTCAAATGGATTTGATGAAGATTCTTTCAAAAAAGAAATTAACCCAAGTACTAATGCTTTAATGACTTTATGCTTATTAGAATTGCTAGATTACTATAGAAGTTTTGAAAACATAGATAGTAGTAATTATGCCTTGTATGATTTATACAATAGTATATCTAAGGATCAACTTGAGTTTTACTCTTCAAACCTACGAAACGGTGAAGGAGTTTTCGTAGATAAGAAGAACTTGCTAGAAAATAATGCTAGAAACTTTAATTTAGTTGATAAAGATAATAAATTTAAGTTTTCAGATCAAGCTTTTATGATGCTTGCATATTATATGTTTTCTATTAAGAATCCAAAAGATGATGTTTCAGAATCATACGCGGAGTTTTCATTACAAATTTTAAACATGTTTTATGACTTTAAAGATAAATTATACGAATGCTCACTAGATGAAATTTGTAAAGTTCTACTATCATTAAATATTTTATATAGCTATAAAAACGATAATGAGCTTAAGGATTTTATAATAGATTTAGCTGATTATGCAATGTGTAAATTTGATGAAAAGGACTATTATGTTGACTCTTTAGATACATCTGCATTATGCTCATTAGTTTTAACCCTATCTTATAAACATACAAAAATAATATCATTTTTAGAGAAATCTACTGAAATAATAAATCGACTATACTCTTTATATGATGAGGATAAGGGTTCTTTTTATAAGTTATCATCAAAAAAAGAAATAAAATATTCATGTTTTGATATTACATTTTATATTTTATCATTTATTATATATGATGATAAAATTGGAAATTCTTCTGAATATAAAAAAATGATATCTACTGTTTATAAAAAGTTTATAATAAACTCAGGAATAATTTCTAGTTGGCCTGAGGCACCTACATTAGATGATTATGAACGTTATCGAGGCTTTACTTTAAGCTCAAAAGATATGGTAGATGAAAGTTATTTTAGAATGCCAGATATCCCTGCCCCTGAAAGCACTGGGGTTGCACCAATATTTAACAAGTATGTTACTTATAATAAACGTAAAGATACATTTTCTAATACCAAAAATACATTTGATAGTTACAGGAATTTTTTAAACTTCTTCTTACTTATTCACTTATTTAAAGATGAATATATGACTGAACTAGGATTAATTCCTGTTGAGGTCGCAGATAATAATGATATACGCGATGACAACTCAACTACTATTGAAGAATCCGAAAACTCAATTCCTAAGGTTGAAGCAGATATTGTAACAGAAGTTCCATCTGATGAATTAACATCTAATTCTGTTGATAATACATTTATAACTGTTGATGAATCAATTTTAACTGAATTAAGCGATAGTGATAAAAATAATAATGAAGCTAACCCACCATTATCTAATTAATAAAATAAAGTCGGCATAAGCCGACTTTATTTCACTTTACCTATTTATTTAATAGCACTGAAATCTATATTGCCATTACCATCTAGAATATTTTCATCTTCAGTATCATTAACTGCTATAGTATTATTATAAAATAATAGTGGTAACACTCTATAATTATTAAAAAGCTCTTCTTCTATCTCTGCAAATAATTCTTCTTTTTCAGCCTTAGAATTAGAATTATTTATCATATCCCTTTGACTTTTGGGAAGAAAACTTGATATTGTCGCAAGAAGCTGTTCATCATCTTCTAACTTAGCATATACATTTACTAATGCAATATCATAATAATTTTTTTCACTAATTAAATTCATATCATCTTCAGTAAGCAAATTGCAAACTAAAGTTATATCTGTATTTTCTTTAAACCACGCTGTTAAATAATCAGTTATATCTTTATTTTGTAAGCTTTCTTTTGCTACAAGAACTATTTTACTTGGCATCTCTACATCACTTTTGAAATTGACCATAACATTTCTGCTTTGCAACTTTGTTAAATCATCCTTATCCTCTCTAAAATAGCTACACTCAGCTAATTCAAGAAGTAAATCATTTTTATTCTGATATTCTTCTATAGCTTTACTAATCAATCTATATATTTCATTTTTGACTTGATTTGAAAAATTTTCATTATTCCCATTAAAAGCTAAGTAAACAGCTTCATCAGATGGACTTTCTACTAATTTCCCCTCATCTTTAAGCCTTTGTAATTGACTTGTAGGTGGATTCATAACAATATCTCTTTCACCTATTTCAAAAGCAGCTAATGCCAAATCTTCACTATCATCCTTAACTAAATGTATTGTTTGAGCCAATTCTGCATTTGAATTATCAGCTCTCTTTAAAATTATTTCAGAATCACTCATTGAAGAAATATAATAGTTGCCTGAATATGTAATGGAACTATAATTTTTATCTATATCCTCCCAAAACAGCAACTCTTTTCTTACTCGATACTGTGGCTTAGTTAGTTCCTCAATAAATCCATCATCCTTTGAATTCAATCTAATTTTCAAACTATCTTCAGTGCTAGTTATAGCAACAGTATTTGAAAATGAATTACTACCATTTATATAATCTTTTACACCAAATACATTTAATAATGCAGAAATTTCACTTTCTTCCGTAATTACTTCTCTAAAAAAATCTACAATATCGTTAGGGGTAATCTTACTGCCATCACTCCAATAAATATCATCTCTAATTTTAAATACATACTCTAATCCATCATCACTAACAGTGTAGTCCTGAGCTAAAACTGGTTTTATATTACCCTCAGCATCTAACTCCACTAAGCCTTTGCTTGTAGCACATACTATATCTTGTTCTCTTTTATTTAATTCACCAATAGATTTTAAATTTTCTGGTATACTTGTTATTGAATAAACAATATCTGCAGTATTACTTTCACTTTCCTGTGGTGTCCTATCTATAAAACTTAATAATATAATTATTGTTACAATCGAAACAGAAATAGCTGCTATTATCTTTTTCAAATTTATTTCCCCTCTCTTGTTATACTTTTCTATAATTATAGACATAATTATAGAGAATTAATCTTTTTCAATAATAAGTAAATTATTTTTATAGAAATTTTCCCAATTTATGATATAATCATTTAAGTAAGATTCAAAATTTTACATTTTGTCAATCGAACTTAACTGATACCCTAAATCTTATATTTAGAGTAGTAGAAGTTACACTGTGTGTACTAAGCCACTGAAAGAAGCTTAGTTTCCTTTTATATTTTTATGGAGGTACTAATTATATGACAACTGCAATGCAAATAGTTCAAATAATATTTCAATCAGTAGCAATAATATTTATGATTTGCTTTATGTTCATTGGAATATGGTCTTTCATAGCTTTTTTAAAAATGCTTAAAAATCAAAGAATTCAAACATTTTTACTTGAAAAAATAAATAAAAGTATTTCAGCACTTGAAAATGATACAAAAAAAAATGATCCACTTTATGAACCTGAGTTCTTAATGGATGATTCAATTACTAACGATGATGATAACATTATAAAGTTTGATGATAATATAATATAAAAAAGTAGTTACAAATGAATTTGTAACTACTTTTTTATGTCTAAATCATTTTTTCAAATTCTTCTTCAGTTAAAACAGTAACTCCTAAATCTTGAGCTTTAGTCAATTTAGAACCTGCCTCTTCTCCTGCAATAACATAATCAGTCTTTTTACTTACACTTCCTGAAACCTTAGCTCCTAAACCTTCAAGTTTAGCCTTTATTTCACCTCTAGAGTAATTTTGCAATGTACCTGTTACTACAACTGTCTTACCATTAAAAGAACTCTCTACTATTACAGTTTCTTCAAATATAGGTTTTACTCCTAAATTGAATAATTCTTCTATTGTATTTAATACTTTTTCTTCATGGAAAAATTCTAATACACATTTAGCTACTATATCACCAACATCTTGGACTGAAATTAACTCTTCAAATGTAGCATTTTTTAATCCCTCAATAGATTTAAACTTATTTACTAAATCTTTAGCAGTTTTAACTCCTACATTAGGAATTCCAAGTGCATATATAAATCTATATAATTCTGGTGTTTTACTTCTTTCAACTGCATCTAAAAGATTTTGAGCCTTCTTTGGTCCAAATTTATCTAAAGTTAATAGTTCATCAAAATTAAGTTTATATAAATCTGCTATTGATCTAATATCTAGTTTTTCGAACAATTGCTCTGCTGTCTTTTCTGAGAATCCCTCGATATTCATAGCATCTCTACAAGCAAAATGAACTATACTTTTTACCAATTGCGGCTTACAAGATAATGTATTTTCACAGAAATAATGTGCTCCATCTAAAACTAAATGACTTCCACAAGCCGGACAAGTTTCTGGTACTTTTATTTCAGTAGCATTTTCTAGAGAATCTTCTACAACACCCATAATTTCTGGAATAACATCATTAGATCTTCTTATGAATACTTCTGCTCCAATCATTACTCCTTTTCTTTTAATATCATCCATGTTGTTTAAAGTTGCTCTTTTTACAGTTACCCCTGCTAGTTCTACTGGTTCAAGTATTGCTGTTGGTCCAACTCTTCCACTTCTACCAACATTCCATTCAACATCTAATAATGTAGTCGTAGCTTCTTGAGCTTCAAACTTAAATGCAATTGCCCATTTTGGGAATTTAATAGTATATCCAAGTAGCTCTCTAGTTCTTATGTCATCAATAGCAATAACTACTCCATCAATATCATAATTTAAATCAAATCTCATATCTTTGATTTCGTCTATATATTTTTTTACATCCTCTAGATTGTCTGCATACCTTATATATGCATCCATAGGAAGTCCCTTTTCCTTTATAAAGTTTAACATTTCTTCATAACTTTTAAAGTTTTGCCCTTCTTTATAACCTACATCATAAAAGAACGCAGAAAGTCCTCTTCTTGCTGTTTCTTTAACATTTAAATTTCTAAGTGCTCCTGCTGCCCCATTTCTTAAATTCTTAAGAGGAGTTTCTGATGTTGCATTATATTTCTCAAAAGCTTCAGTAGTCATAATTGCTTCACCATGAACTTCAAACAAGTCTCCTTTTGAAGTTTTTAAAGGAATAGATTTTATTGTCTTAACTTGAGCTGTTACTACCTCACCAGTTTCACCATTTCCCCTTGTAGCTGCAACTTCCATTACTCCATCTTCATTATAAGTTAAATTAATAGTAAGCCCATCAAACTTCTTTGTTATTACATATCTTAATGGCGGTAAGTTTTCGCCTCTTGTCCCGCCGAATATGTCCCTCTATTATTCATTTCATTTACAAATTTAACATTTCTATTATGCCAATCTATTATTTCTTCAAAGCTTTGTGCTTTATCTAAACTCCATAATCTAGCTTTATGTGTATATTTAGAAAACCCTTGTAAAGTAACATCTCCAACTCTTTGTGTTGGTGAATAAGGAAGTACATATCCTGTTTCTTCTTCTAAAGCCTTTAATTCATCATATTTACTATCATATTCTTTATCTGTAACTGATGGATTATCTAAAGAATAATATTCATAAGCATATTTATTTAAAAGTTCAACTAATTCTTCTATACGAGCTTTCTTATCCATTAAAATCTTCCTTTCTTAAATGGCAATTTATAAAAGTTCAAGCTTTGCCATTGATAACATTAAGTTCTTTATTCCTTGTTTATCAAATGCAATAGTTAATTTTTTATCTCCATTAACATCAGCAACTGATACAATTGTTCCTTCTCCAAACTTATTATGCTTAACTTTTCTTCCCATAGTTGCCTCTGCTGCTGTCATTAATGAAGATGAACTATTTGAATTTGTTGAACTATTTGTTCTTGATAGCCCACTTCCACCAAAGTTTCTATTTTCAAATGTTCCGTAATCACTTCTTAAACTATGTGGATTACTATAAGTTGGCTTAAATCTATTAGTTGAAGGTGTCTTAGCTGCACCCTGAGTTAAGTCTCTTGTTTCTCCAGTCATAGATACATATTCTCTTAATTCTGGCTTAATTTCTGAAATAAAGTCTGATTGAGGATATGCAACAGTTCTACCAAATACTCTTCTTACTTCAGCAGATGTCATAAATAAGGTTTCTTTTGCTCTAGTTATTCCAACGTAACAAAGTCTTCTTGATTCTTCCATTTCAGCATCACTATTAAATGAAGCTTGACCTGGGAATATTCCATTTTCCATTCCAACCATAAATACAACTGGGAATTCTAACCCCTTTGCACTATGAATGGTCATTAATACAACTGTTCCATTTTCATCTTCTTCATCTTCAAGTTTATCAGTATCTTGAACAAGTGATACCTTTTCTAAATAAGCTTCTAATTGAGTTTTATTTATATCAAAATCAGCTGATCCACTTCTCTTTTCTGCTTCATATGTTTTTTCAAAATCAACAGCATCTGATACTAATTCTTTTAAGTTTTCTATTCTACTCTTATCTTCTATTTGCTTTGAAGCCTCAAGTTCTCTAATATATCCTGTATCCTCTAGAATTGTTTCTATTAAATGTGATACTGGAACAGTCTCAGATATCATCATTAAATTTTCCATAAGTTCCATGAACTTTTCAATACCAGCACAGTTTCTCGCTGTTAGTGTTGGTATAGTTCTAACTTCTGATAATGCATCCCATAAAGTTAATTCATAACTTTCAGCAAAATCTAAAACTTTTTGTATAGTTGCATCTCCTATTCCTCTTTTAGGAACATTTATAATTCTTCTTAAAGCTATACTATCTGAAGGATTAACAAGCACCTTTAAGTAACTTAACATGTCTTTAATTTCTTTTCTATCATAGAACTTTGTTCCACCAACAATTTTATAAGCTATTGCAGCTCTTCTTAAGCTTTCTTCAAATATACGTGACTGAGCATTTGTTCTGTAAAGTATAGCAAAATCCTTGTATTGTCTATTTTGCTCTCTTTTTATTTTTTCAATTTGATTTGCTACGAAAGTACCTTCATCACTATCTGAAAACGCTCTATATATTTTAATTTTACTACCTAATTCTTGTTCAGTTCTTAATACTTTACTTTTTCTATTTGCATTATTAACTATAACAACATTAGCTGCATTTAATATATTACCTTTTGAACGATAATTTTGCTCAAGTTTTATAACCTTAGCTTCTGGATAATCCTTTTCAAAGCCAAGGATATTCTTAATATCTGCACCTCTCCATTGATAGATACAGTTGTGAACTACAATATCATTTGCAATATAGTTTCTTGCATTATCTATATTTAAATCATAAACGAATCCACTATATAATTCTCTTTCAATAGATACTATTCTATCTTCTTCTATTACACCATTATTATTTACAGCTATTATCATACCTTCTCTTAAACTTCCCATTGGCATGAACATAAAGCTCTTATCAGTACTTAATTTTGCTTTTCTTAATATTTCAAAATCTTCAACTGCGGCTAAATTTCTTGTAAATTCTTCTGCTTCATCATATAAAGCTCTTTCAGTTTCTACTCTATAGGTATTTCTCTCACCATTTCTAACATTAAATCCAGCAGATACAAACTTTTCTCTTTCTTCTTCTCCTGATGAATTTAATCCAATTCTATGGCTACATAATCCCCTTTGTATAGATTTTTTACCAGCAAAGAAGCTTATATTAACTCTCTTTCTAACCGAATTTTCCCTTATAACTGCATTACATAAATGATGTGGATATTCTTTATATAAATACTCTTCTTCCATAAGCCTTTCTGCTGCATCAACTGTATTTATTTCTTCAAACATTTTATTTATTTTCTCTTGAGATAAAACAATGTTTCTGCCTCTTGCATTAAATACCACTGTTGGTATTCCATATTTAATAGCATAATATTGTTCATAATAAGTTGCATCTTCTTTAGAATCACATACCTTTATTACCCAAATCTTATCTGCCTGTTCTCCATTTAATCTTACAGCTAATCCACTAGTATTTTTATTCTCTCTACTTCTTATAGATGAGGTTTGACCTATTCTATATCCAAGTCCATTTTTATACATTAAGTAAACATAATACTTATCTTCTTCTAATGCCACTTTTCCAAAAGTTAAATGATTTGGTGTTGATTTAATTACCTTTCCATTAACAGTTCTAACCTTAATTACTTCATTAGTATACTGTTTCTTACTTATATCAGTAATAGGTAAAATAGCTGTTTCTCCATTACCAGCTGCAACAAGTATATTATCTCCACACTTTAAATCTTCAATTTTCTTTGTTCCGTCTTTTGTAGTTATTAATGTTCCTTCAACTAAACATTGGTCATCATCACCTACTACACATAAATTTCTATGTTTAGCTGCAAGCAAAGTCACCAATTCATATTGAGCTCCATTTGTATCTTGATACTCATCTACCATGATATATTGAAACTTTCTTTGATAAAACTCTAAAGTCTCAGGATCTTTCTTAAATAATTCAACAGTCTTACAAATTAAATCATCAAAATCTAAAGCATTATTTTCCTTCAATCTTTTTTGATACATTTTATAAACTTCAGCAATCTTCTTTTCCCTAAAGTTTGATTCATGTTCTCTATAATAAGAATCAGCACTTTGCATATTATCTTTTGCTTTGCTTATCTTACCCATTATTTCTTGTTCAGTAATTTCTTTATCATTAATTTGAAGAATTTTTATACATTCTTTTATAAGTGTCTTTTGATCTGTTCCATCATATATAGTAAAATTCTTTTTATATCCTAACTTTTCAATTTCTCTTCTTAATATTCTCACACAAGTAGAGTGGAATGTTGAAATCCACATATCTTTGGCCTTATCTCCTATAATAGCCTGAACTCTTTCCTGCATTTCCTTTGCAGCCTTATTAGTAAAAGTAATAGCTAAGATTTTATATGGAAAGATATTAAGATCTTCTATCATATGAGCCATTCTATAAGTTAAAACTCTAGTTTTTCCTGAACCTGCTCCTGCTAAAATAAGTACAGGTCCATCCACAGTTACTGCGCCTTCATATTGTTCTTTGTTTAATAAAGATTTTAAATCCAAAAGAACATCCTCCCTTCAAAAACATATCTAAGTCAAATACCTTCAAAATCAAATCGAACGTATAATCTATCTAAAGCTTATTATAGCATAACAGTATATATTATTACCTTAAAATAAAAATTTAATTATATGTTTATGGAATTTTATGGTTTTTATACCCTGTTTATTTATCAAATTTCCACTCCAAAAATTGCAAATTTAAAAAAGAACGCAAAAAAACGCAACCCTTGGGGCCAGGTTGCGCTTCAGCAATAAGCAATAAATAAAAAGGGGGCTATTTAATTCCTTTTATTTATCCTTGCATTAATATTATAGTAGAGAAAAAATTATATTGCAAGGGATTTTTGAAAAATATCTTGCTGATTTTTAACATCATGAATGTTATTCTATCATTTTTTGTTTTCTTTCGTTAAAAGCTCTTTAAAATGGCTAATTCCTCTTCTGTTAACTCTCTATATTCGCCTTCTTCTAAATCTTCATCTAAAGGTAAAGTTCCAAATTCTGTTCTTTTTAGATATACAACGCTCTTACCAACAGCTTCAAACATTCTCTTAACTTGATGGAATTTTCCTTCTTGAATAGTTACCATAACTTCTGAACCTTCATCAGTTGCATTTAATATTTCAAGCTTTGCTTCTTTACATAAATAACCATCATCTAAAGTAATTCCAGCTTTAAATTTTGCAACATCTTCATCAGTTACTTTTTTATCTATTTTTGCGTAATAAACTTTATCAACTTTCCATTTAGGAGAAATTAATCTATGATTTAATTCTCCATCATTAGTTAATAATAATAACCCTACTGTATCCTTATCTAATCTTCCAACTGGGAATGGTTCAAATACTTGATGATCAATTTCTAATAAATCAACAACAGTTTCATCTCTGTTATCATATGTAGCTGAAACAACCCCTTCTGGTTTGTTCATCATTAAATAAATAAATTTTCTATAAAATATTTCTTCACCATTA
>ERZ773145.2672-NODE-2672-length-12239-cov-19.798752_pt1 | contig 12239 bp, 8 predicted proteins | sample MGYA00580848_ERZ773145 | MGnify/ENA primary metagenome ERZ773145 (study PRJEB29015, sample SAMEA2737858) | human gut metagenome | biome: human gut; feature: human-associated habitat; material: faeces | place: China | collected 2012 ... | reverse complement strand
AGATCGAGCACATGGCCCCGCAGCTGATCGCGGAGGAGCGCAAAATTTTCAAGGGCGTCAGCCCCAATGTGGACTTCTACAGCGGCTTTGTCTACGACATGCTGGGCATCCCCATGGAGCTGTACACCCCGCTGTTCGCGGTGGCCCGCGTGATGGGCTGGAGCGCCCACCGCATCGAAGAACTGCTCAGCGCCAACAAGATCATCCGCCCGGCCTACAAGAGCCTGGGCGGCACCCACGAATACGTCCGCCGCACCGAGCGGTAAAAAGGAGGCAGCACCATGCGCACAGAATGGACCCACGCACCGGAAGAATGGTTTTTCCTGCACAATTTTGACGTTGACAAGGTGTTCAGCACCATCCAGCGGGCAGATTACCTCGTGCTGTACTACATCCGGCAGCAGGCCGCGCAGCACCCGGGCAGCAAAGTTTATCTGGCCGACCTGGCCGCAGCCATGGGCCTGAAGGTGACCGAGCTTTCCAAGGCTGTGGAAAAGCTGCAGGACAAGGGCTTCGTTGCCTGGAAGACCGACAAGGAAGCCGGCCGCACCTATGTGGAGCTTTCCAGCAAGGCCGTGGAGCTCATGGCCGAGGAGCACGATTTCATGAAGCGCTGCTACGAACGCCTGCGCTCGGAGCTGAGCGACGACGAGCTGCGCCGCACTGTGGACACCATGCAGAAGGTGACCGCCATCCTCAAAGAGGAGCGCAGCGCCGACTGAGCCGCCCCACAAAAAACGACCCCCGCATCTGCGCTGCTGCAGGTGCGGGGGTCTTGCTTATGCTTCAGGGGTCATGCGCGGGGGATGGGGGCTCACTCCTTCGGGAACGCCTGGTTCCAAACCTGGATGACGCGCCACTTCGGGGTCCAGCCGTCCGGCTCGAACTTGCCGTCCTCGGCGGTCAGCAGGCCCTGCTCCACGCACCACTGGGCCGCCTTGGCCAGCTCGGTGTCGGACACATCGGTGAAGTCGGGCTCTGCAGCGGGTTCGGGCTTGCCCTTCTGGGTCCAGATGAGCATTGCCAGTTCACCGCGGTTGGTCGGGATGGCCGCGCCCTCGGGCAGCAGGTCGTTCAGGATGACGCGGGTGGTGATCTCGTAGCCGCCCCAGATGGCTGCACCGGCTGCGGCCACACCGATCACGGCACCGGATCCGTCTGCGGGTGCCTCGGGCTCAACGGGGAAGCCGGGGTCGAGAGGTTCCGCGGGGGTAACGGTGGTCGTGTCTTTCCAATGAGCGATCAGCTTCACTTCGCATTCCGGGACCTCAAAGGTGATGGTCTCGCTGTTGAGGCCGCTGGTCACGTTGAGGTTTTCCGGCGTAACGATCTCCCAGTAGTCGAAGGTCATGCCGGGGAAGGTGCCGATATCGTCCTCATCGGTGCTGTTGTCCAGCACAGCGGTGATGCTCACGGTGTCGCCCACTTTCTCCCACACAATATCCTCGTGCAGGCCAACGCCTTCGTCGAAGATGGCGGGGTCGTTGGAGTAGGTGATCTGTGCCTCATAGTGGGCGGTGAGCTCCACCGGCGCGTTCACCATCTCAAAGGTGGCCTTCTCGCCGCCTTCCACGTTCACCTTCTTGTCGGAGTTGACCTCCCAGTAAGCGAACCGCAGGCCGTCCTTGGAACGGTCTTCCGCCACGATGACGATGGTCTCGCCTGCCTTGGCGGTCGTCTCGACGGGGGTGCCGTCCATATAGTAGGCCGCACCGCCGTTCACGGTGATGCCCTGCAGGTGCTTGTACTTCGCGTCCACCTCCACGGCCTCGTCCGGCATGGTGAAGGTAGTCTCGGGGTCGTTCTTGCCGGCCAGAGTGCCATTATCCGGGGTGATCACCCAGCGGTTGAACTCGTGGTCTTCACGGTCCTTTGCCTTGATGGTGATCACATCGCCCTGCACGGCACGGGTGATCTCCTCACCCTTTTCGTTGTAGGCAATGCCCTTGTCGTCGGTCATGGTGATGGTGTGGTACTCATAGTACACAGCCTTCACGCTCACGTTGCCGCTGGGCATATAGAAGTGTGCCTCGGATGCGGTCGCATCGTCCAGATATGCGTTATCGCTGACTTCCCAGCGGATGAACTTCCAGCCTTCGCGTTTGGGCGCAACGATCGTCACTTTTTCGCCGGACTTCACTTCCACCTTGCCAGACACGCCGTTTGCCGTGGTGTCGTCATCTGCCAGTTCAACGAAGTAGAGCTGCTTGGGCTTTGCCTCAATGGTGATGTCGAAATCACGCATCTTGAAGGTCAGCTCCGGGGTCTTGCGCTGTTCTTCGTTCAGGTTGATGTCTTCACTGTACCAGCAGTCGAACTCCTGGTCATCGGGCAGATTCGGGGTGAGGGTGATCTTCTCGCCTGCAACGGCCTTGATGGTAGTCTCGCCGTTTTGTGCGGTGCCGTTGATGACGGTGACCGTGTGCAGGGTCTTGTACACAGCCGTCAGAGTCACATTGCCCTTGGGCACCGTGAGGGTGAAGCTCTCAGCGCCCTTCTGCTCCTCGGTCAATGCCCAGCCATCGGGGCCCTCGGCCTCCCAGTGGTCAAAGACCTGCTCCTCCGGGTCGTACTCGGCCTTGATTTCCACGTTCTGTTCGCGCAGGGCGTCAGTAATCGTAGTTTTGTCGTTCACGGTACCGCCGTTCACCGTAATGGTACGGTACTTCATGTATTTCGCAGTGACCGTCACATTGGTGTTGGAAGGAACTGTGAAGTGTGCTTTTGTATGGTCTTCATTATCAAAAATCAGGTCTACATCGCCTTCCCAGTCAATGAACTTCCAGCCATCGCGGCCTGCGGCCTCGAGGTAGACAGTAGCACCGGCCTTTACCACGAAGGTCTGCGTGGGTTCATCGGCGCCCTGGTCGTTGATGGTGACGTAATAGAGCTGGCTGGTCTCAGAGGTCAGCTCCACATTCTGGCCCGGCACCGGCATAACGAAATCAAATTCCTCATCCGTGTCGTGACCATTCAGGAAAACATTGCTGGTCCACTTTACGAACTCGTGGTCCTCAGGGACATTCGCCTTGACGTGGACCTTTTCGCCCTCAATGACAGTACCTGCAAGTTCGCCATCCACAGTGACGGTGTACAGCTGCTTGTAGTTTGCAGTCAGGGTCACATCCCCCTCAGGCACGGTGAAGTTCAAGGTCTTCTCGCCCAGCTCGTCATTTGTCAGGTTGAAGGTCATGTCCGAAGACTTGTAGGTCCAGCCAACGAACCGCTTGCCATCCACCTCGTCGGCAGTGACGGTGATGCTGTCGCCGTGCAGAGCCTTATCGTTCACTATGGTGCCGCTGTTGCCATTGTTGATGGTAACGGTGCGGTACTCCATCTGGACGGCTTCCAGCGTCACATTGCCCGAAGGCATCTGGAAATGGACGGTGGACTGGCTGGTGTCAAGGGTGAAGTTCTTCGGGCCGGTGAGCTTCCACTCAATGAACTTCCAGTCGTCACCCTTGTTTTCGGCCTCGATGGTGACCCAGTCGCCAGCCTTCACGCGGGCAGTGGTGCTCTCGCCGTTGACCGTGCCGCCAGTCACCGTGATGGTGAACAGGGTCTTGGGCACTGCGGTGAGCGTGACGTTCTTGTCCACCATCTTGAAGGTGAGGGTCGGGCTATGCCTCTTATCGGTGGTCAGGCGGATGTCATTGCTTTCCCAGCTGTCGAACTCATCCGCCGGGATACCGTAGTCTGCGGCGTTGACGGTGACCATGTCGCCCTCAATGTAGGTATCCGGCAGCACGGCACTTGTACCATTTGCACCGATCACGGTAACGGTGTGCAGGGTCTTGTATTCGGCCGTCAGGGTCACATCGCCTTCCGGCATAAAGAAGGTGATGTGCTCCCTCTGCTGCTGGGCGGGCGTCAGGGTGATGCCCTCGGCCTTCCAGCCCATGAACTTCTTACCATCAGGCACATCGGCGTCCACGGTGATCTCTTTGCCTGTGAGGGCAGAGGTCACATCGGCATGGCCGCCATCCACCGTGATGGTGTACAGCTTATTGTAGCGCGCCTTCAGCTCCACATTCTCGTTCGGCATGATGAAGGTGGCTTCCTTGTTGTTCACACCGGTGATGGTCACATTATCGGTGACGACTTCCCACCGCACGAACTGATAGCCCGGGCGCTCGGCTGCCTTGATGTTGATCTTGTCGCCTTCCACAGCCTGCTTGTCGTCGGTGCCATTGACGGTGTAGGTGCCATTGTTCACCACGATGTTGCGCAGGGTCTTGTACTGTGCCGTGAGCTCCACGCCGTTCTTCGGCATATCGAACTCAATGGGCGAGACGGCTTTCTGCTCGTCGGTCAGGCCATCGACACCCACAACATTCCAGCCAACAAACTTCTCACCCTCAGGTGCGGGGTTTGCGGTGGCAACGATCTTGTCACCCTTGACGGCTTCGGTGGTCGTTTCGCCGTTCACGGTATAGGCGCCGTCAATCACAGTGATGGACTGCAGCGCCTTATACTTTGCTTCCACCTGAACTTCGCCTGCAGGCATGTTGAAGGTAGTGATGTTTCTGTTCTCATCGGCCAAGGTCACGTTGTCGCTCAGCACATTCCAGCGTTCGAACTTGCGGCCCGGGATGGTGTTGGCGGTAATGATGATCTCGGTGCCTTCTTTTGCAAAGGAAGGCGTTGCGATGCCCTTCTTAACAGTCACATCATAGAGCTGATTGTAGCTGTTCTCCAGCTTCACGTCGCCATCCGGCATGGTGAAGGTGGCCGTGAGCTTATCTGCATCGTTCAGGGTCACGTTATCGGGGCTGATGGTCCAGCCTGCAAACTCAAAGTGGTCGCCCTTGTCCGGTGCCGTCACGGTGACGGTCTGGCCTGCGTGGGCGTGGGCGTTGGGGAGGTCTGCGCCGTCCACCTTGTAGCTGCAGCCTTCCGGCACAGTGATGCTGTGCAGTTTGCTGGGCACGATGTGGAGGTAGCTTGCATTTGCGGTGATGGGCTTAATGCGCGGGTCGTTCAGTGCGCCACCATCAGCGGTGTAGTAAACATAATTGCCGGAATAGCTGATGCTGCCTGCAGCGCCCTTGGTTGCATCCTTATTCTGGATGGTCACCTCGCCGGTATTGTTGAAAACAGCCGCATCGGTAACGGTACCGCCATTGTCGTTCTTGCCGATCAGCTCTACGCTGGAAGCATTATTCACAGTCAGATTGCCGTCTACTGCAATATTTTCACAGGTAATACGCAGCTTACCGGTGCAGGTGATATTTGCATCTCCGACAACCGCTCTGGACTCAGTGCTGGTAAGGGTCACATTCGCTGCGGCTTCAATGACCAGCTTACCTTGGAGCACCGAGTATATGCCACCATTCAAATCAACGATTGTATTCGGAGCGTTGATGGTCAAATTTCCCATATGGGAATCGTTCAGGCTCAGGGTGTTGGTGTTCTTGTCATAGCTCAGAGTACCATCGCCGAGGATATCAGCATAGTTGACACTGTTGACGGCCTTGCCGTTCACCACGATACTGTTTTCCTCGTTCAGCCGTGCAATGCTGCTGCGGCTGTTGATGCTCATCTGCATCAGCGCATTGGTGCTTTCGGCCAATGCCGGGGCCGACAACGTGAACATCATGCACGCTGCCAAAGCAGCGGATGCTGCGCGCTGGGCCAGTTTCTTTTGTCTCATTTGTATTCCCCCTTTACGTTCACTGCGAGGACCGGGCTGTAGGGCCCCCGGTATTGCCTAAATTTTAGCATAATTTTCCTTGATTTTGGGGGAAATTGCGCGAAACGCCCCGAAAGCGGCGTGAATCGCAAAATCACGCCGAAAAAGTCATTTCCTTTTTGGTGAAAACAGAAAAAAGGGCCGCCGCACCGTTTGCCGTGCAGCAGCCCTTGGGTCCCTTATTGCGGGGTGTGGTTTACTTGGTGCCGTAGATGCGGTCGCCTGCATCGCCCAGACCGGGCACGATGTAGCCGTTCTCGTTCAGATGGTCGTCCTGTGCGCCGAGGTAGATGTCCACATCGGGGTGTGCCTCGTGCAGGGCCTTGATGCCTTCCGGGGCAGCGATCAGGCCGATGAACTTGATGCGCTTTGCGCCATGCTTCTTGATCTGGGTGATGGCGTCAATGGCGCTGCCGCCGGTGGCCAGCATGGGGTCCAGCACCAGCACGTCGCGCTCGTCGATATCCTGGGGCAGCTTGCAGAAGTACTCCACGGGCTGCAGGGTCTCCTCGTCGCGGTACAGGCCGATGAAGCCCACCTTGGCAGCAGGCAGCAGGGTCAGCATGCCGTCCAGCATACCCATGCCTGCGCGCAGGATGGGCACCAGAGCCAGCTTGCGGCCTGCCAGCACCTTGGTCTTTGCCATGGTGATGGGGGTCTCGATCTCCACCTCTTCCAGAGGCAGGTCGCGGGTGGCCTCGTAGCACAGCAGGGTCGCGATCTCGCCAACGAGGTCACGGAACTCCTTGGTGCCGGTCTGCTTGTTGCGCAGAATGCTCAGCTTGTGCTGCAGCAGCGGATGCTCAACGATCATCGGGGTCATAAAAACACGCTCCTTATTTTAAATAGATAGCTCTATCGGGTACGGTTTAACGATTCTCCAGTGCTGTCAGCTTGTCGATGCGGCGCTGATGGCGGCCGCCCTCAAACTCGGTGTTCAGGAAGATATCCACCAGCTGGCAGGCAAGGCCGGGGCCGACCACGCGGCCGCCCATGCACAGGGCGTTGGCGTCGTTGTGGCGGCGGGTATACTCGCAGCTGAAGCTGTCCGAGCAGCAGCAGGCGCGGATGCCCTTGATCTTGTTGGCGGCCATGCTGATGCCCACGCCGGTGCCGCAGAACAGCAGAGCCTTGTCGCTCTCGCCCTTCACGACGGCTTCGCAGGCGGGCACGGCCATGTCGGGGTAGTCCACGCTGGCAGTGCTGTGGGTGCCGTAGTCCACATAGGCGAGGCCCAGCTCGTCCAGATGGGCCTTGACAGCTTCTTTCAATTCAAATCCGCCGTGGTCAGCGGCCAGTGCAATGGGTTTTGCCATGGAAATGTTCCTTTCTCTCAGTCACGCAGGGTTTTATGCCTGCTCCTTGTTTTGGGCGGCATTGGCTGCAGCTTCTGCTGCAAGGCGCTCTGCGCGCTCCCGCTCGGCCTGACTCAGGCGGTGGTAGTCCGGCAGCAGAGCCTCCGGCAGCACAGCCTTTCCGGCTTCGGCCATCTGCTTTGCCACAAGGGCCACTGCAGCAGCACGCCCGCCGCGCAGGGCCGCAGGTGCCTGCAGCACGCCCGGCACACTGCCGTATTTATTATAGCACAGAGATGCGCCATCACCAACAAAAAACAGGGGCTTTTTGCAATTTTCTACAAAATCGGCCAGATCTGCCACCGCCCGGGCATCGTCTTCCAGCAGGCGGCTGTGGGTGGCAAGGTCGAACGCGGCACTGTATACCTGCGCACGGCGGGCATCCAGTGCGCACAGCACGGTGCCCTCGCCCGTGTGGGCTGCGGCCAGTGCTTCCAGCGTGGAGACCGGTGCGCACAGCGTTTCCCGCGGGAAGGCCAGACCCTTGACCGCCGCCAGACCGATGCGCAGCCCGGTAAAACTGCCGGGGCCTGCGTTGACACCGTACAAGTCAATCTCTGCACAGGTCATGCCGCACATCTTCAGGCAGGTGTCGATCATGGGCATCAGCGTTTCGCTGTGGGTCATGCCTGCGTCCAGATACACCTCGTACAGCAGGCGGTCATCCTGCAAAAGAGCCACACCAGCCGTTTTGCCCGCTGTATCCACAGCTAAGATGTTCATAGCGTTACCCCCTCAATGGTGATCCTGCGGGTATTTTCGTCCACGCGCTGGATATCCACCCGGATGGGGTTTTCCAGTGCCAGCAGGTCTGCAAAGTTCTCGCTCCACTCTGCTGCCACAATGGCCCCCTGATCCAAATAATCGTAAAAGCCTGCAGCACACAGGTCGTTCTCAGTGGAAATACGGTACAGGTCAAAGTGCGCCAGCGGCTTTGGGCCGCGGTAGTAGTTCACAATGGCAAAGGTTGGGCTGGACACCGGGTCGGTGCAGCCAAGGCCCTCGGCAAGGCCCTCGGTAAAAGCGGTCTTGCCCGCGCCCAGCCCGCCGGTGAACGCAACCAGCGAACCCGGTGCCAGCACTGCGGCCATACGGGCACCCAGCGCCACCGTCTCGGCGCGGGAGTGGGTGATATATTCTGACATGAAGCTTACCTCATTTTATAAAGCAAAAGGGACGGCAGAATGCTCTGCCGTCCTTTAGTATAATATACTTTGTGCAAAAGTGCAATGCCGTGTGTTGCTTACGCCGCCGCATCCACATCCGCTGCCGTGTAGGGGTTGGGCAGTGCAGCGCTTCGGTCTCCGCTGAGCATCGCATAGGATGCCGCCGCATGGGACCGTCTGCCGCCCTGCTCGTTGTACCAGATGATATCATCGGTGCCGTAGATGCTCTTGGCATAGTCCACGGCCTGTTCCAGCGTTTCGCCCTCGATCATCCGGTTTACAGCGGCCCACAGCATACTGCGGGAATACACCGAGTAGACATTGTTCACATAGCCCATCACCGCCTTGGCACCGCCTGCCAGCAGGCCGTCTGCCATAGAGGTGTCCACATGGCCGTTCTTGCCGTAGAACTCGCAGGTCTCGCTGAGCACGATGCCATTGCCGCGGTAGGCACTGCGGAAGAAATCGCCGTTGACGGCATACATACCGTTCACCTTGACCACGCGGTGGGCCAGCAGGTCAAAGCCATAGCGCAGATCGCTCCAGAAATCCGATCTCTCGGTCAGCAGGATCAGCGGTTTCGTGGCGGTCTTTTTGAACAGCCAGCCGTATTCATAGGTGTAGTACGCGCCGTGGGTGCTCAGGATGCACAGGTCGTAGCGGCCCATCCTGCGCAGGTCGGATACGGTAACGGTGGTATCCAGATCCGTCTGCAGGCCCACCGAATCCCAATAGGTCTGCATGTAGGCATAATACGGGTAGCGGGTGCTGTTGATCGTGTTGTCAAACGCATAATAGATCGCCGCCGTGCCCACCCGCTTGTTTTCTGCCAGCTCCTGCAGCTGGCTCTCGTCCAGCTCCGGCAGGGCTGCGGTGTTCTCCTCCTCCGGGTCGGTAAGCAAGATGCCGCCCAGCGCGCCGCAGCTGTAGGTAAAGCTGATCATGCCGTTTTCGGCATCGGTGTAGACAGACCCCTGCTTCACAAGGCCCTGTGCGGTCAGCGCATCCAGCTGCTGCAAAGCAGCATCTGTGCGCTCGTCCTCGGTCATCTGTGCATAGTCGCTGCCTCCGGTCAGTGCGGTCACAGCAGCATCTGCCTGCTGCATCTCGCGCACATCTGTGGCCGAAAGGCTCTGCTGCACAGCCGCCTGTTCTTCCGGCTGCTGTGCAAAAGCCGCTGTGGGCAGCGCTGTGAGCGCGAAAGCCAGAGCGCACAGTGCACACCCAAAACGGCGGAGCATATCGTGTTCCATTCCCATTTCCTCCGGGCATATCTGCCGCCCAATGCGGCACGCCGCCCTTTTCCAGCAGGCATCTTCCTGCCATTTTCTTTGCGCGGCAGGCGCTCTGCAAAGGAGCTTTCTGCTGCACCTTCATTGTAGATGGTGCGGTCTGCTTTGTCAAGCATTCGTGCGGATTTTGCAAAGCTGTCACACCCGGTGGATTGCAAACGGTGTGCAGGCTGTGTATAATAGGATAAACTGGGTTGGTATTGCCCGCTGCAGCGGCAAAACCCGGTGTGCATCTGGGAACGAAAGGTGGTGCTTTCTTGGAAAGCATTCGACAATATTTTAAACGAACGGATAAGATCTATCTGCTGCTGTGCATCTTCAGCAGCACCATGGCGGTGGTGGCTCTTGCCTCCTGGGCCGCAAAGCAGGGCAACGGCTTTGCCACGGACGAGATCACTGGTGCCATTACCGGCATCGGCGATTACCGCCGCGCGCTGGTGCAGGCGGCAGCAGCCGGGCTTGGCATCGTGATCGCGCTGCTGCTCTCCTGCATCGACTACCGCAGCCTTGTCAAGGTGTGGCCGGTGCATGTAGCCCTGACATGGGGTCTGGTGCTGCCCACGCTGTTCATCCGCAATGTGGCCATCGGCCCGCTGACCATCGGCTTCAACGCCGGTGACACCGACAACTACTCCTGGTACAAGCTGGGCGGCTTTACCTTCCAGCCCACGGAGCTGGCAAAGATCAGCTTTATCCTTACCTTTGCCATGCACCTGAACAATGTGCGCAGCCGCATCAACGAGCCAAAGGAGCTGGCAAAGCTGCTGCTGCATCTGCTGGTGCCCATTGCCATCATCCATGTGCAGGGCGATGACGGTACGGCCATCATCTACGGCATCATCGGCTGCTGCATGATGTTTGCGGCGGGGCTGAGCTGGAAGTATATCTTTGCAGCCTTTGCGGCGGCGGGCGCTGCCGTGGCGGTGGCCTTTGCCTTTTTCAGCGATAAGATCGGCAAAGGATACCAGTGGTACCGCATTCTGGCGGTGCTGGACCCGGAAAATACCACCGGCTGGGCGCCCAGCGAGACGGTATGGAAGAACATCATCTACCAGCAGCAGCGCGGCGAGATCGCGCTGGGCTCCGGCGGCATCTTTGGCAACGGTCTATTCACCGGCCGGTATTACAGCGTGCCCAACGCCCACAATGACTTCATCCTCAGCTGGATTGGCAACGTGGCGGGCTTTGTGGGCTGCTGCGTGGTGCTGGGCGTTCTGTTGGCGCTGGTGATCAAGACCTTTGCCACCGGTGCCCGCAGCGAAGATCTGCTGGGCAGCTACATCTGCGCCGGTATCGGAGGTGCCCTGATGGCGCAGATCGCGGTGAACGTGGGCATGAACCTGCGGGTGCTGCCGGTCATCGGCGTCACCCTGCCGTTCTACTCGGCGGGCGGCAGTTCGGTGCTGATGCTGTATATCTGCGTGGGATTAGTCCTGTCCGTCTATATGCACAACACAAAGAGCCTGTTTGGGTAAATCTCTATATGCAAAAGGCCTGCCGTGCATCTGCACGGCAGGCCTTTTTGTTTTATCGGTACATAAGGTGTGCTGGCAGTTTCTTCGAAGACCGTCCGCTGGGGTGGGACCCTGTTGCCGTCAGGCAATAGGGCGGGCGATGGAATGGCCCGAATCGTGTCTGAGAAGAAAGCTGCCAGCGCACCGTGCAACCAATTACTTCAGCACAGCACCCAGGTTTGCGCTGGTGACCATGCGGGCATAGCGGCTCAGCCAGCCGGTCTTGATGTTGGGTTCGGGAGCGACATACTTTGCCTTGCGCTCAGCCAGCACCTCATCGCTGACTTCCAGCGTGATCTTGGCATTGGGGATATCAATGTTGATGATATCGCCCTCCTCGATCAGGCCGATGGGGCCGCCGGAAGCAGCTTCCGGGCTCACATGGCCGATGGCAGCACCGCGGGAAGCACCCGAGAAGCGGCCGTCGGTGATCAGGGCCACGGTCTTATCCAGCTTCATACCGGCCAGTGCGGAAGTCGGGTTCAGCATCTCGCGCATGCCGGGGCCGCCCTTGGGGCCTTCGTAGCGGATGACCACCACATCGCCCGGGACGATCTGACCGGCGTAGATGGCCGCAATGGCGGTCTCCTCGCTGTTGAATACACGGGCCGGGCCGGAGTGCTGCTGCATCTCCGGAGCCACGGCACTGCGCTTGACCACGCAGCCGTCCGGTGCGATGTTGCCCCACAGGATCTGCAGACCGCCGGTCTGGGAGTAGGGGTTGTCGATGGGACGGATGGCCTTATCGTTCAGGATGTGGGCACCCTTGATGTTCTCGCCCAGGGTCTTGCCGGTAACGGTGGGCACATCCAGATCCAGCAGGCCCTTCTTGGCCAGCTCAGCCTGCACAGCGGGGATGCCGCCTGCAGCGTAGAGGTCGGGCATGTGGGTGGGACCGGCCGGTGCCAGATGGCACAGGTTCGGGGTCTTGGCGCTGATCTCATTGAACAGCTTCAGGTCGATGGGCACACCGGCTTCGTAAGCGATGGCCAGCAGGTGCAGCACGGTGTTGGTGGAGCAGCCCAGTGCCATATCGCAGGTCAGCGCGTTGCGGATGGAGCGCTCGTTGATGATCTGACGGGCGGTGATGCCCTTCTTGACCATATCCATAATGGCCATACCGGCGTGCTTTGCCAGCTGCAGACGCTTGGAGTAGACGGCAGGAATGGTGCCGTTGCCGGGCAGTGCGATGCCGATGGCCTCGCACAGGCAGTTCATGC
>ERZ773145.2670-NODE-2670-length-12244-cov-3.417015_pt1 | contig 12244 bp, 7 predicted proteins | sample MGYA00580848_ERZ773145 | MGnify/ENA primary metagenome ERZ773145 (study PRJEB29015, sample SAMEA2737858) | human gut metagenome | biome: human gut; feature: human-associated habitat; material: faeces | place: China | collected 2012 ... | reverse complement strand
TGCGCTCGTCCCGGCGGAGGGAGGACGACCAGCCGCTGATCTCCTGCCCCAGCGTCAGCGGGGTCGCATCCTGCAAGTGGGTGCGGCCGACTTTAATCACGTCGGCATATTCCGCGCTGAGGCGCTCAAACGTCGCCGCGAGCCCGTCAAGCGCCGGCAGGACGTGATCCTCCGCCGCCGTCAGCGCCGCAATGTGCATCGCCGTCGGGAAGGTGTCGTTGGAGCTTTGGGATTTGTTCACGTGGTCGTTGGGGTGCACCAGCTTTTCGCCCAGCAGGGCGTTCGCGCGCGCGGCGACGACCTCGTTGACGTTCATGTTGCTCTGCGTGCCGCTGCCCGTCTGCCAGACGACGAGCGGAAATTCGTCGTCGAGTTTGCCCGCCAGAATTTCATCGCAGGCGGCGGCAATCGCGTTCGCGCGGCGCGCATCCAGATTGCCGAGCTTGCAGTTGGCCAGCGCGGCCGCCTTTTTCAGCACGGCGAACGCATGGATGATCTCCTGCGGAATTTTCTCCGTGCCGATCGGGAAATTTTCGTGGCTGCGCTGGGTCTGCGCGCCCCAGCAGTGGTTCGCGGGAACGCGAACCTCGCCCATCGTGTCGTGCTCAATGCGATAATCCATGTCGTTGTTCCTCCGATGCTGATTTGGGGCGGTTTCCGGCGCTTCCCGTCAGCAGACGATATTCAGCAGGCGGCCCGGCACGAAGATGATCTTCTTCACCTGCGCGTCGCCGACGAGCTTCTTGACCGTCTCGTTCTCCAGCAGCTTCTCGCCGTCGTCCTTGCCCAGCGAGGCGGGCACCATGATGCGGCCGCGCACCTTGCCCTTGATCTGCACGGCGATTTCCACCTCGTCCGCGACGAGCTTGTTTTCGTCGTAGGTCGGCCAGCTCTGCGTATAGATCGGCTCGCCGAAGCCGCAGATCTCCCACATTTCCTCCGTCATGTGCGGGGAAACCGGGTTCAGGCACAGCAGCAGGGCGCGCAGTTCGCCGCGCGTCACGCTGCCGCGGGTGTAGATTTCGTTGACGTAGGACATCATCGCCGCGATGGCGGTGTTGTACTTCATGCGCTCGTAATCCTCGGAGACCTTCTTAATCATCGCGTTGACCGGGGCCTCCATCTCGTGGCGCACGCCCTCCTCGTCCGTCAGGATATCCTGCAGGCGCCAGACGCGTTCGATGAAGCGGCGGCAGCCGCGCGCGCCCTCGGTTGACCACGGAATCGCCTGATCGAACGCGCCCATGAACATTTCATACATACGGAACGCATCCGCGCCGATTTCGGCGATGGTGTCGTCCGGGTTGATGACGTTGCCGCGGGATTTGCTCATCTTCTCGCCGTTCGCGCCGAGGATCATGCCGTGGCTGGTGCGCTTTTTATAGGCCTCCGCGTTCGGAATCGCGCCGATGTCGTAGAGGAACAGGTTCCAGAAGCGGGAATACAGCAGGTGCAGCGTGGTGTGCTCCATGCCGCCGTTGTACCAATCCACCGGCATCCAGTATTTCAGCTCGTCCCAGCGCCCGATCGCCGTGTCGCAATGCGGGTCGGCATAGCGCAGGAAATACCACGAGGAACCCGCCCACTGGGGCATGGTATCCGTCTCGCGCTTGGCCGGCGCGCCGCAGCACGGGCAGGTGGTGTTCACCCAGCTCTCCATCTTGGAAAGCGGGCTCTCGCCGGAATCGGTCGGCTCATAGTTGTCCACCTCCGGCAGCAGCACCGGAAGCTGATCTTCCGGCACCGGCACCCAGCCGCACTTCTCGCACTTGACCAGCGGAATCGGCTCGCCCCAGTAGCGCTGGCGGGAGAAGACCCAGTCGCGCAGCTTGTAATTCACCTTGCGCTCGCCGACCTTGTGTTCCACCAGCCAGTCGATGATGGTCTTTTTCGCCTGCGCGACGCTCAGCCCGTTGAGGAAGCCGCTGTTGCAGAGCACGCCTTCCTCCACGTCGGTATAGGCCGCCTTCTGCACGTCCTCGCCGCCCGAAACGACCTCGACGATCGGCAGGCCGAACTTCTTGGCGAAATCCCAGTCGCGCGTATCGTGCGCCGGAACGGCCATGATCGCGCCCGTGCCGTAGGTCGCCAGCACATAGTCGGAGATGAACACCGGGATCTCGCGGCCGTCAACCGGATCGACGGCCTTGATGCCCTTGAGCTCCACGCCGGTCTTCTCCTTGCTCAGCTCAGTGCGCTCAAAATCGCTCTTGCGCGCCGCCGCCTCGCGATAGGCCACGACATCGTCCCAGTTGGCGATGCGCGCCTTGAGCTTATCGACGGCCGCGTGCTCCGGCGCGATGACCATATAGGTCGCGCCGAAGAGCGTATCCGGGCGCGTGGTATACACGCGGAGCTTCTCGTCGGTATCCTTGATGGCGAAATCGACCTCCGCGCCCTCGCTGCGGCCGATCCAGTTGCGCTGCTGCACCTTCACCTTATCGATGAAATCCACATCGTCGAGGCCGTCGAGCAGCTTCTGCGCGTAAGCGGTGATCTTGAGCATCCACTGGCTCTTGACGCGGCGGATGACCTCCGCGCCGCAGCGCTCGCACTTGCCCGCCACAACCTCTTCGTTGGCCAGGCCGCACTTGCAGCTCGGGCACCAGTTGACCGGCATTTCGGTCTTATAGGCCAGCCCCTTCTTATAGAGCTGCAGGAAGATCCACTGCGTCCACTTGAAGTAGTTCGGGTCGGTGGTGTTGACCTCGCGCGTCCAGTCGAAGGAGAAGCCGATGCGCTTGAGCTGCTCGCGGAAGTGATCGATGTTCTTCTTCGTCACCCCGGCAGGGTGGACGTGGTTCTTGATGGCGTAGTTCTCGGTCGGCAGGCCGAAAGCGTCCCAGCCGATCGGGAAGAGCACGTTATAGCCCTCCATGCGGCGCTTGCGGGCGATGATATCCATCGCCGTGTTGCTGCGCGGATGGCCGACGTGCAGACCCGCGCCGGAGGGATACGGGAACTCGATCAGCGCGTAGAATTTCGGCTTTTCATGGCTGGCTTCCGCCTCAAAGCAATGGGCGTCCTCCCATTTCTTTTGCCACTTCAGCTCAATCTCTTCGGGATTGTAGGCTTTGCTCATGGTTTCTTCCTCCTTGCGGCCTGAGGCCGCACACACTTCCGCCACAGTCGGCGGAAAAAAGTTTGTTGCCCACACGTGACCAAACTGCACTGTTTTCAAACACGAAAAAAGCGCCCCTGCACGCATGGCGATCATGCACAGGGGCGCCCGAAAGCGCGGTACCACCCTGATTCAGCCGCCCGGCGGGCGGCCCTCAGCGGCCAAATAAGCCTCAGCCGATCACGGGGCTGAGCCGTCGCGGGTTACTGCGTTCGCCCGCGATGCTCCGGGAGGAGAAAGGCCGCGCTTTGGCTCGTCGGCTCGCACCCAACCGCCGATTCTCTGAAAAGCCTACGCGCGCTGATTCCCATCATCGCATTTAGTGGCCGACCGAAATCGGCCATGAAACGCCTTTTATTGTAGCCAACGCGGGCAAAAATGTCAAGCCCGTTTCCGCGCCTGCTGCCGGAGCTTTTCGGTATATTTTTCAACCGGCAGCGGCGGGGAGAAGAAGTAGCCCTGTATATCCGTGCAATCCAGCGCGCGCAGGAAATCCACCTGATCCTCGGCCTCCACGCCCTCGGCGGTGGTATACAGCCCCAGCTCGTAGCACAGGCGCACGACCTGCCGGAGCATGATCTCGCCCTTACGGTCGCCGATGCAGTCGATCAGGCTCTTATCCAGCTTGACGGTATCGACAAACGGCAGCTTGAGCATCGGCAGGGTGGATTGCGCCTTGCCGAAGTCGTCGATCTCGATGCGGAAGCCGTAGCGATAAAACTCCTGAAGGACGGAGATCACCGCGTCGTCAGAGATCATCGCGCTTTCCGTCACCTCCAGCGGCACCATCCACGTGGACAGGCCGTAGCCCTCCAGAATACGCTTATACGCCAGCGCCACGCCCTGACGGCACAGCGACGCGCGCGACAGGTTGACCGACACCGGCCGAATCTCAAGCCCTTCCCTGCGCCACTGGCTGAGCTGCGCGCAGACGCAGGTGAACATGTATTCATCCAGCTTGCCGATGGCGCCATTCTTTTCAAACAGCGGGATAAAGCGATCGGGCGAGAGCATGGTCCCGTCCTCCTGCACCCAGCGAACCAGCGCCTCGCCGCCGACGATTTCGCCCGTTTTGGGGTTGCACTTCGGCTGATAATACACCTTAAACTGATGCTCGCCGATGGCCTCGTCGAAGCGATCCTCCAGCTGCATGTTTTCAAAGAAAGCGTTTTGATCCAGATCCTGATAAAACGCGACGGTGTTGTCGGCGCTGCTCCGCGCCGCGCCCAGCGCCAGATTCGCCAGCTCGCACGCGCGGCAGGCGTCCTCCTCCGGGCGCATCGCATAAACGCCGAACCGCGGCACGAGGTGAATCACGCCCATTTTATCCGATAGGCGGCGAATCCTGCGCTCAATCTGGCGCAGCCGTTCGAGCATCGCCGAGCGCTGGCGCTCCACCAGATGGAAGGCGAAGTGATCCGCGTCCACGCGCGCCACCGGCTCGCCCTCCGTCAGCCCGCTCTTGATGCACTCGTATACGCCGCGCAGCAACTCGTCGCCCTTCTGCGCGCCGAACATGCTCGCGATCATCCTGTAATCGTCCAAATCACAGGAGACCATGTAGCCGCCCTCCGCGTTGTTGACCTTCATCAAAAAGCCGGAGAAGTTGCTGCCGCCCGTCAGCGCATCGGTGTAGGCCGCCTGGCGCAGGCCGTCGTTGTAGCGCTGATACGCCATCAGGAGGGCGAAGATGAACGCCGCGCACATCAGCACGGTCACGCTCAGCAGGTTGCGGATGCTCGAGAACACGCCGTGCATCCGCCCGTAGAGCGCGTCGGCGTCCATCACCATGACCAGATACCACGTGTCGTCCTGCCGGCCGTTTTCAATCTTCCGGCAGCAGAAGCGCAGCTTCCCCGCGCCCAGCACGCGCCCCTCGCCCGGCTGCTCCCCGGCGAGAACCTGCCGAAGCGCCTCCGCGTCCTGACGGCCGGTCTCCGAAAAATCCGCCACTCCGTCCAGCAGATTGCCCGTCTCCGTGAGACGCACGCTTGACGAGGCGACGACGATTTCGCCGCTCGATTCGACGATATAGCCGCGCCCCTCGCCGCCGAAGGTTTCCACATCCATCATCTGGTGAAACATTTCCGGCGTATAATCCGCAAAAACCACGCCGGTGACATTGCCCGTCTTCGGGTTGCGCACGGGCGCGCTCATGATGTGGACGAGCTCTCCGTTGCCCAGCCGGTCGTTGATTTCGCCGGTGATGCAGTATTGCCCGTCCATCCCCACGCGGAAATAGGCGCGGTAAAAGAAATCGCCGATTTTGCCGTCGCTGGTCACCGTCCGCCCCGTCGAGTTCATATAGCCGAGGCGCTTGAAGCCGTAGCCGTTGGCGTATTTCCCGAGATTCGTCAGCATTTCCCGCGCGCTTTGCGGGTCTTCCGCTATTTTTTCGCCCACGTTATCCAGCAGCGCAAAGCGGCTTTCCAGCGTCAGCCGGAGCATGGCCGCGTTCTCGCTTGTCGTTTCGGCCATCTCCGCGTCCGCGGCGTTTTTCAGCCCCCTGCGGATGCGGCCGCAGCTGAAACCGACGCAGACAAAAATCAGGGCGACCAGCAGCAGCAGACCCGCCCACAGCAGCCGATAGTCCTTCGCGCCCCTCGTCGCCCGATCCTGTTCCCGTCTCTTCATGGCTTCCCGATTCTCCAATACGCTTCCGCTCTCAGCGCTTCCCCCGGCGCTCAAACGTTTTCGTTTATTTTACCATATATTTCAAAACATGGCAACCACACAAACAAATCCTATGTGAAACCGCCGTCAATTCAGCCCCATCACGCCGAACAGCAGCATTCCCAGCGCACCGCTCAGGCAGATCACCTTCGGAATACTGACCTTGAAGCGCACAAGCAGGAGCAGCCCCAGCGCGCCGATCCCGATGGCCGGCCAGCTCACGCCGCCCAGATCCGCCGCGTAGTTCGTCGCGCACAGCGAAAAAACCACGCCGAAGATCATGCCGACGCAGGCCGGGCGCACGCCCGTCATCAGCCGGGTCATAAAGCTGCTCTTGCGGAAGCGCTCAAAGAAGATCGCCGCCAGCAGGCACACCGTCAGCGTGGGCGACAGCGTGCCCAGATTCGCCGCAATCGCGCCCAAAAGACCCGCCGTGCGCATGCCCGCGAACGTCGCGCAGTTCAGCCCCAGCGGGCCGGGCGTCATCTCCGCAATCGCCACGATGTCGGAAACCTCCGAGGCGGTCATCCAGCCGTGGGCGGTCATCTCCGAGGTAATCAGCGGGATCATCGAAAGGCCGCCGAAGCTCGTGAAGCCGATTTTCAAAAAGCTGACGAACAGCTCAAGCAGCACCATCATGCTTCTTGTCCCCCTTCCGCTCGTAAAACTCCGCAATCAGCAGCCCGCAGACCGCGCCGATGACCACCAGATAGACGCAGTTGACGTTAAAGAACAGATACAGCGCGATCACCAGCAGCATCACCGCGTAGCACGGCGGATAGCGGAACGCGCTGCCCACCATGCCCAGCACCGCGCTGATCATAATCGGCACAACCGCCGCGCGGATGCCGCGCATCGCCGCCGCCACCCAGAGGTTATTCTGGAACGCCGTGTAAAACTGCGTGATGACGGCCAGCACCGCCAGCGGCGGCAGGATCATGCCGAACGCCACGCCCGCCACGCGATAGCCGTAGAGCATCGCCACGTTGCCGATCATCGTCCCCGGCAGGCTGCGGCCGACGCTGGTTAAATCCAGTAGCTCTTCGGATGTGATGACCTTCTCCTGCTCGACGTAGAGCTTCTGCATCTGGGCGACGATGCTCCAGCCGCCGCCGAAGGTGAACAGCCCAAATTTCATAAACTGAAAAAACAGCCCCAGAACCTGTCTCGCGCGCTTCACGGATGCGTTCCTCCCTTTTGTTTCATCTCATTGAGCAAAAAGCAAGTTCTGCACAAAACGTGCCCCTACGGGTACGGCGGCACAATGGCGCGGTTGCTTTTTCCGCAACGGTGTAGGGGCGCGCATTGCGCGCCCGTTATCGGAATTTGCGCAAAATTTCGGATTTGCTCATTTATTGTTTCTTCTTTAGTAAAGCATACGCCCGCGCATCGCGCAAGTCAAGGATATAACGGATAACATTTTTCCGTTTTCGTTTACGCACTGACCGCCCCGGAAATTGTTAGCACTCTTTTTGATTGAGTGCTAATTTTCTCTTGACATCACCCTGAAACCGCGATACAATACGCTTGCATAACGAATCAGCAACGGGATAAGGCGATTTACCCCGTTTGTATAAGGAGGTTTTTCATTATGGAACCGATTCAGGGCAACGTATCCATCGACGCTCAAAATATCATGCCGATCATCAAGAAATGGCTGTATTCCGATAAAGACATCTTCATCCGCGAGGTCGTTTCCAACGGCTGCGACGCGATCACCAAGCTGCGCATGGTGGACAGCGCCACCGCGCAGGGCTGCTCCATCCACGTGGAGGTGGACAAGGCCGCGCGTGAGCTTCGCTTCATCGACGACGGCGTGGGCATGACCGAGGACGAGGTCAAGACCAACATCAATCAGGTCGCGTTCTCCGGCGCGAAATCCTTCATGGAGGAATACGCCAAGAACGAGGATAAGGAAAATTCCGGCATCATCGGCCACTTCGGCCTGGGCTTCTATTCCGTGTTTATGATCGCCGACAAGGTGACCATCGACACGCTCTCCTTCCGCGAGGGCGCGACCCCGGTTCGCTGGGAGAGCGAGGACGGCATGGCCTTCACCATGACCGAAGGCACGCGCGCCACGCGCGGCACGACCATCACCCTGCACGTCAGCGAGGCGGAGAGCGAATTCCTCGAAGTCTGGCGCGTGCGCGAGGTGCTCGACCGCTATTGCTCGTTCATGTCCGTGCCGATCTACCTTGACGAAATCAAGGAGGAAGAGGCCAAGGTGACGGGCGAGGGCGAGGGCGCCGAGAAAAAGCCCGAGGCCGAGAAGGAAGCGCCGAAGCCCATCAACGACACCCAGCCGCTCTACGCCCGCGCGCCGCAGGATTGCACGGACGAGGATTATAAGCAGTTTTACCGCAAGGTGTTCCACGAGTACGAAGATCCGCTGTTCTGGATTCACCTGAACGTGGATTATCCGTTCAAGCTCAAGGGTATTCTGTATTTCCCGAAGATCAAGGAGCAGTTCGGCGGCATCGAAGGCCAGATCAAGCTGTATTCCGGTCAGGTGTTCGTCGCCGACAACATCAAGGAGGTCATTCCGGAATTCCTGATGCTGCTCAAGGGCGTGATCGACTGCGCGGATTTCCCGCTGAACGTCTCCCGCTCCTTCCTGCAAAACGACGGCTATGTGCGTCGCATCTCCAACCACATCACCAAGAAGGTCGCCGACCGCCTGACCGGCATGTTCAAGACCGAGCGCGAAACCTACGAGGGCTTCTGGCCGGATATCCATCCGTTCATCAAGTACGGCGTGATGCGCGACGAGAAATTCGCCGAGCGCATGAAGGACTGCCTGCTCTTCAAGACGACGGACGGCAAATTCCTGACGCTGGCGGAATACAAGGAGCGCAACGGCGAAAAGCTGCCGGATAAGATGGTCTACACCTCCGACCCGGCGCGGCAGGATGCGGCGATCCGCCTGTTCACCGAGCGCGGCATCGACGTGACGGTGCTCGATCAGCCCATCGACGTGAACTTCGTCTCCTACATGGAATACAGCGCCGACCCGGAGAGCAAATTCCGCTACTGCCGCGTTGACGCCGAGCTGGACAGCCTGACCAGCACCGAGGACGCCCCGACGCTTGACAGCGAAAAGCTGACCGAGCTGATGCGCGAGGCGAGCGGCAACAAGGATTTGACCGTCGAGGTCAAGCCGCTGGTCAACGACAGCGTGCCGGTGATGCTGGTGGAGGACGAGCAGACCCGCCGCTTCAACGACATGGGCCGCATTTACGGCCACAGCGAATTTACGATGCCGGCCAAATACAGCGTCGTGCTCAACAGCCGCAGCCGGACGATTGAAAAGCTCGCCGCCCGCGAGAAGGACGAGCGCAGCGTTCTGCTCGCCCGCCAGCTCTACGATCTGGCCGAGCTGAGCCGCCAGCCGCTGGAAGCCGAGCAGATGACCGAGTTCATCCGCCGCTCGATGGAGATCGTCGATATCGCCGCGCAGATGTAAGGCCGCCCGCGTCGGCAAACCGCATATTGTTTTCACCCATTTTCACCCATTAAAGAAGGGATGATCCCGCATGGCGATCATCCCTTCTTTTTGCTTTGGGCTTATCCGTTTTCCGGCATGGGCGGGGGATTTTCGATGACTGAACGGGGAACCCATTGGATAAACGGGCTGATTTCGCCCCCTACACTGTATTCCTGAATGTCGTTGATTTCTCCGGACGCGCAATCCATTTCAACCAGCCAGATGTGGCTGTATTCTCCGCTGCCAATATCCTGAGGATACAGCGTTTTAAGCTCCATTTTCCAAATGGGCGTTCCGCGATCCATGCAGCAAACCATACCGTCAATCTTTGTATACGCATCCCCGACCGCTTCAAAGGCCAGTCGCTCTGCCTCGGCCTGCGTAATGCTGTTTTCCGGCGGAAGAATGTAATCCGCGCAGGCAAAGAACCACGCGCGCATCCCGCCCGGCTCTCTGCCTTTCAGCATCTGGCCGAGCGTCGCCCATGTTTCCACCGTCCAATCGCCGTAAAAGCCGTAAACCTGTTGAAATTGATCGACAATCTCGTTGCCGGTGCTGTCATCCGACGGCGCAAGAAGCGGCTCCACCGCGACGATCTGCCCCTGTGCCGTCAGCTCCACACTGTAGCTGTTGTGCCGAAGATCAAGGGAATCAAACTGAAAATACCAATGCGGCTGGCTCTGCGTCGCGTTATCTTCCGATAGCGTTTCAAAAGAAACGCTCTGCTCCCATATCGAGGAATCGGTTATATCGTCCCCGTAAGCCTCCAAAATGTCACGCTGAATAACGCTCAGGCAGTCTTGCTGCGAAGCATCGTCGCCGGAGGGAAGGCGGCAGGGATTATCCGTTCGGAATCCCAGCAGAACCATCACTTCGCCGAACCAGTATTTCTCTTCAATCGACCACGAATAGTATTTTTTGCCCAAGGCTGTGCTGACAATCTCCATGATGGCCGATTGCTCATAATAGCCGTAGCCGTTTTCAAACGCGGCCATCATCTCGTCGGACAGCGCAATGCCGTTTTCCTGCGCCAGCCGAACGATTTCCGCAAGCTCCTGATTGCTGAATTTTTCCTCATATCCGTCCGCGTCGTTTTCCTGCGCCAGCGGCAAAACCTCCTGCTGCACGAATTGCTGCGCGGACAGATACGCCGCCGCAACGGCCGTCGCCGCCAAAAGAAGCAGCAGCGCCGCAAGAACCATTCCATAAAAGCGTTTTCTCTTCGGCGTTTCCATCTGTCTCGCCGCGCGGATCACCCGCTGTGCGAGCCGCGGATCGTCTTTCAGGCCGGAAAGCGTCGTATCAATCGCGTTTTGAATCTGTTCGCTCCTTGTTTGTCGCTTCATCCCCGCTCCCCTCCTTCCAACGAAACCCTCAGTTTCTCCCGCGCCTTTTTGAGCCGCGTCGCCACCGTGGATTGCGGAATACGCAAAATTTCCGCAATTTCCCGCGTGGTCATCTGTTGATAGAAGTAGAGAAGGATGATTTCCCTGAATTTTCGCGGAAGCCGCATGATTTCCATCGTCAGCTCGACGGCGCTTTCAGCGGGCTGCACCGACGGTTCCGGCAAATCCTCCAACGTAATCCGCCTGTCTAAATGGCGAAACCACGCCGAGCGCTTCACATCGCGGCAGGTATTGACCGCAATTTGCATCAGCCATGTCTTTTCGCTGCATTCGCCTCTGAATACGTCGATATTTTTGTATACCTTGAGAAAGGTATCTTGAACGGCGTCTTTCGCCAGTTCTTCGTCGCGCAGCATGATAAAGCACATGCGCCTCAATGGGGTTTGATATTGTTCCACCAGCCGGTTCAGTATTTCTGTCGCTTCGTTTTCGTTTGTGCTTTCCATCAGCCGCTCACCTCCTGTCAAATATATAGACGTATGTGCGCGCGATTTGAGCGGCTTTTTTTCAAATTTTTTCAGACATTCATCCTGACCGTCGAGCCGTTCGGCGTTTTGGTCACGACAATCTGCTTATCAATCCGCTCCTCCAGCTCCTGCACATGGGAGATAATGCCGATCAGCCGCTTGCCGTCCGCCAGCTCCAGCAGCACGTCGATGGAACTGCGCAGCGCGTTTTCATCCAGCGAGCCGAAGCCCTCGTCGATAAACATCGCGTCCATGCGAATCTGTCCGCTCTGGCTCTGCACCGCGTCCGAAAGCCCCAGCGCCAGCGCGAGGCTGGCCAGAAACGATTCGCCGCCGGACAGCGTGGACACGTCGCGCGCCTGCCCGGTGCTCCTGTCCAGCACCTCCAGATCGAGGCCGCTCTGGCTGACGCGGTTGGCCGCCTCCCGCATGACGCGCAGGGTGAACATGCCGTCCGTCAGCCGCGTCAGCCGCTTATTCGCCGCCGCGACGACAAAGCGGAAATAATACTGCTGCACGTAGGCCTCGAACGTCAGCTTGGCGCGCGGGTTGCCCGCCGCGATGCCCGCGCAGCAGGTATACAGCTCCTGAATGATCTGCCACTTTCCGCGCTTTTTCTGAATCGCCGCGTTCGCCTGCCGGATTTCCCGCTCTGCCGATTCATGCAGCGTCAGCTTGCGCACCATGGCCTTTTCCGCGTTTTCCGCCTTGGCCTGCCGGTCAAGCGCCGCCGCCCGCCGGTTTTGCAGCGCGGTCAAATCCGTCTTCTGTCTGCCGCTCAGCTTCTCCTCCAGCTCGTGGGTCTGCGCGGCGAGCGTGCGCTTCTGCTCGTCATAATTCCGGATTTCCCGATCCAGCCGCTCGATGTCCGCGTTCGTCCGTTTGGCAAGCCGGTAGCTCGCTTCATCCTCAAAGCCGTGCGCCGCCCGCTTCTGTTCAAACGCTTCCGTCTGCACCCGCAGGTCTTCCTCAAGCGCCGCGAGCTGCTTTTGCGCCGCATCGACGGCGCTCTGCGCCGCGGTTTTCCGCTTATCCAGCGCCTGATGCGCGCTCCGCGCCTCGTCGATCTCCCGCTGGCGGTCTGCTGCCG
>ERZ773145.2666-NODE-2666-length-12253-cov-4.174127_pt1 | contig 12253 bp, 11 predicted proteins | sample MGYA00580848_ERZ773145 | MGnify/ENA primary metagenome ERZ773145 (study PRJEB29015, sample SAMEA2737858) | human gut metagenome | biome: human gut; feature: human-associated habitat; material: faeces | place: China | collected 2012 ... | reverse complement strand
GTTTTCAAGATGTCCTTATGAGGAGTCGCCCTTGGCCCTGCCTGTTTTTTTATCGCTTATTTACCGGCACTTCTGTGCGGCCTCTCGTCCGGCCCGGAAGGCCCGGATGTTCAGCTCCTTCACCTTTTCGGGGACGGTGTCGGCCACCACCTGCTCCCAGTCGATCTGGGGACAGCCCAGGCTGTCGCACATGGCGCCGAAAAGCACCACGTTCATGCACTTGGCGTTGCCCAGGTCCAGAGCGATCTCGCTGGCGGGCACGGCGATGGTACGGAACACCTTTTCCATGGCCTCGATGCAGCCGTCCGGATACGTCTCGGCCCCGGAGGCGATGGTGGTGGACTTGATGGCATAGTCGTTGATAACGGCCACGCCGTCGGGCTTGAGAAACTCGGCATAGCGGACGGCCTCCATTTTTTCCAGGGCCACCATGATGTCCGCCTCGCCCTTGCCGAACACGGGGCCGTATACCTTGTCGCCCCAGCGGACCTGGGTGGACACGGAGCCGCCCCGCTGGGCCATGCCGTGTACCTCGCTCTGCTTGACGTCGTATCCGGCCTGCATGAAGCCGTTGGACATGATCCGGGAGATCAGGATGGCGCCCTGACCGCCCACGCCCACCAACAGGGCGCTTTTCACGTTGGACATATCAGTTTTCCTCCTTTTCGATGGCGTCGAAGGGGCAGACCTGGGCGCAGACGGTGCAGCCCACGCACTGGGTGCGGTCGATGACGGCCTTGCCGTTTTCCATGGAGATGGCGGGGCAGCCCACCCGCAGACAGCTGCGGCAGCCCCGGCACTTGTCGGCGTTTACATGGCACATGCCCTTGCGGAACTTATCCCGCTTGATCAGCAGGCAGGGACGGCGGGTGACGATGGCAGGCTGCTGTCCGGCGTCCAGGGCGGACACCGCCTGGTCCACGGCGGCCTTCATGGCCTTCAGGTCCTGGGGGTCCACCGTCAGCACCGGGGCAAAGCCCAGGGCGGTGAGAATCTTCTCCACGCTGAGCAGGGCGGTGGGGTCCCCCTGCAGGGTATAGCCCGTGCCGGGGTTATCCTGGTGTCCGGTCATGCCGGTGATGCGGTTGTCCAGCACGCAGGGGATCATCCGTCCCTTGTTGTACACGATCTCCGCCGCGCCGGTCATGCCGCTGTGGAAGAAGGTGGAGTCGCCCACCACGCCGAACACCACCTTGCCGGTGACGCCCTCTTTTTCAAAGCTCTTGGCGATGCCCATACCGGCGGAGAAGCCCGCGCCCATGCACACCACGGAGTCCATGCAGTTCAGGGGCTCGGCGCAGCCCAGGGTATAGCAGCCGATGTCGCCGGTGACCACATAGTTCTTGTTCCGGGACAGGGTATAGAAGAAGCCGCGGTGGGGGCAGCCGGGACACAGGGCCGGGGGCCGCTTGGCCGGGGTCACGTCCACGGTGCGGAAGTCCGCCTTCTGGCCCAGGACCCGCTCCCGCAGCAGCTGGGTGTTCAGCTCGTACAGGGGGCCGGTAAGCTCCTTGCCCACGCAGGGGATGCCGGCGGCCTTGATCTGGTCCTCCATAAACGGCTCCAGCTCCTCGATGACGTAGAGCTTCTCCACCCTGGAGGCAAAGTCCCGGATCAGGTCCATGGGCAGGGGGAAGGTCAGGCCCAGCTTCAGGAAGGAGGTCCCCTCCGGGAACACCTCCTTGGCGTATTCATAGGCGATGGAGGAGGTGACCACGCCCACCCTGCCGTCGCCCATCTCCAGCTTGTTCAGGCCGTTTTCCAGGGCACGGGTGCAGCCGTATTCCTCCAGCTTCTTCAGGCGCTCCTCTACGATGGGATGGTTGGCATAGGCGTGGGCCGGGGTGCACACGAACTTGCGGACGTTGCGGGCATAGGGGGCGTGGGTGTGCTCCCGGCGCTCACCGAACTCCACCAGGCCCTTGGAGTGACAGACCCGGGTGGTGGTGCGGTACAGCACCGGCGTGTCGAACAGCTCGGACACCTCGCAGGCCAGGGCCACGAAGTCCTTGCACTCCTGGGCGTCGCTGGGCTCCACCATGGCGATCTTGGCGGCCCGGGCATAGTGGCGGTTGTCCTGCTCATTCTGGGAGGAATGACAGCTGGGGTCGTCGGCGGTGACCACGATGAACGCCCCGCCCACGCCCATGTAACCGGCGGTGAACAGGGGGTCGGCGGCCACGTTCAGGCCCACCATCTTCATGGTGCAGAAGGACCGGGACCCGGCGATGGACGCGCCGTAGGCCACCTCGGTGGCCACCTTCTCGTTGGGGGCCCACTCGCAGTATACGTCGTCCTTATACTGGGGCAGATTTTCCAGAATTTCCGTGCTGGGGGTGCCGGGGTAGGCGGAACAGATTTTGATCCCGGCCTCATAGACGCCCCGTGCGGTGGCCTCGTTGCCGGACATCAGATGCTTCATGGTGATCTCCTTCCTTTCTATACGCTGTTTTTTCTCTTGTATCAATATTCCCGGGGCTGGGCTTGGCCGTGGAGCACCCGCAGGGCGCCCTCTGCCAGGGAGCGCATCTCCTCCTCGCCGGGGAAGCGCAGCACCGGGGCAAGACTGCCCACATAGGCGGTGATATCGTCGCAGAAGGACTGCTCATAGGCCATGCCGCCGGTATAGGCGATGGCGTCCACATGGAAATGCAGTACCGCCGCCATGGCGCCCACGTCCTTGGCCAGCTGGTATACCAGGGCCTGATAGGCCTCCGTGAATTTGGGGTCCCCCTCCTTCACCCTGGCGCAGATGACCCGGAAGTCCGTGGTGCCCAGATAGGAGAACATTCCGGCCTGGCGGCCCAGGATTTTCTTCACCTCGTCCTGGCTCCTGCCGGAGAAGCAGAAGTTGATGAGCTGGTTCACCGGCAGGCCCCCGGCCCGGTCCATGCCCATGGAGCCCTCGTCCTTGACGTTGAACAGATCCACGATGCGGCCGTTGTGGTGGGCCGCCACGGACACGCCGCCGCCCAGGTGGCAGACGATCAGGTCCGCCTCCTCATAGGGCTTGCCCAGGGCCGCCGCAGCCTTCCGGCCGATGGACTTCTGGTTCAGGGCGTGGAACTGGCTCAGGCGGCGGAAGGGGGCAAAGCCCGTGTAGTGGGCCACCTCCGTCAGCTCATCCACGCACACCGGGTCCACGAAAAAGGCGGGAACGCCCACCATGTCGCCGATGCGCCGGGCCAGATACGCCCCCAGGTTGGAGGGATGCTCGCCATAGGGGGCGGTCTCCACGTCGTGCATGACCCGGTCGTTGACGGCGTAGGTGCCGGAGGGGATGGGCCGGTACAGGCCGCCCCGGCCGCACACCGCGTCGAAGTCCGACAGGCGGAAGCCGCTTTGCGCCACGGCGTCCAGAATGGCCTGCTGGCGGTAATCCGCCTGGTCGATGACCCGGTCGAAGCGGTCCAGCTCCTGGGGGGAGTGGTCCACGGTGGTCTTATAAACCTGCGTCTCCTCGTCGAAAACGGCCACCTTGGTGCTGGTGGCGCCGGGGTTGATGACTAATACCTTCATGGGCAGGCTCCTCTCTGTATGAGAATTTCACCGAATAACTTAATGAACAGTTCCATTATGGCAGTGTCGGGCCGGTTTGTCAACGGTGATTTCCGGCGGAAACCAAACCTTGTGGGACCCCACAAAAAAACCGCCTCCGGCCCTGTCGTTTTGACAGAACCGGAGGCAGTGCCGCCGGGAATTATTGCAGATTCAGCCGCTTTTTCAGCATCAGCAGGGTCAGCACGTAGTACGCCGCCCCCAGCAGGGCGGACACCCCCGCCGCCGCCCACGCCAGGGAGCTGAACACCTGCGTCACCGGCAGGTTGGTCCAGAGGTCAGGGTTGATATTGATCTGAATGCCCACCGAGGCGAAAATGGACCCGATGGTCTGGGTGACGATGCCGAAGCCGATGTAAAACACCACCGACAGCAGGACCTTGTGGTTGGAGAAGCTGTGGCCCAGGGAGATGGCGGCGTAGAACTTCAGGAACGACACCAGGCAGGACACCAGGCACAGCACCACCAGGGCCGCGGCGCAGCCGGTGAGGTTGCCGGACAGATGCTGCCGCAGGCTCCGCAGCCCCTGGGCGATCAGGGAGAACACGTTCTCCCGGCCCACCACGGAAATTTCCGCCATCCACGCCAGCGCCGCCAGCACCGTGGACAGGACGCTCCACACCAGGGCCACCAGCAGCTTGGACCAGATCAGCTGGCTGCGGCTCACCGGCAGGGTGAACATCAGATACCCCTCGTCGGTCATCAGGTTCTTATAGAACCGGTACACCATCAGCACCAGGGTCAGCAGCAGCATACCGAAGGTGGTCACGCCGAACAGGGTGGCAAACACCGTCTGGACGACGGACAGCACCGTGCTCTCGGGATACCGGCCCAGCAGGCGGCCGAACAGGGTGCAGCCCCCGCAGGACACCAGCAGCAGGGCATACACCGGCAGCATGATCCGCCCGGTGGCCCGGAATTCGTGACGAAGCAGCTTACTCAGCATAGCGGAACACCTCCCGGAACAGCTCGTCCACGCTGCAGCCCTTCTCCTGGCGGATCTGATCCACCGACTGCTGCAGCAGAATGCGGCCCTTGTTGATGAAGATCACGTCGTCCAGCACGTTCTCCACGTCGGCGATCAGGTGGGTGGAGATCACCAGGGAGGCATTCTCATTATAATTGCTGAGAATGGTGTGGATGATATAGTCCCGGGTGGCGGGGTCCACGCCGCCGATGGGCTCGTCCAGCAGATACAGCCGGGCCCGGCGGCTCATGACCAGGATCAGCTGCACCTTTTCCCGGGTGCCCTTGCTCATCTGCCGGATCCGCAGTTTAGGGCTGATCTCCAGGGCCGTCAGCATATGCTCGGCGGCGTCCCGGTCGAAATCCGGATAGAAATCGCAGAAAAAGTCCAGCAGCTGCACCACGTTCATCCACCCGGACAGATACGTCCGCTCCGGCAGATAGGACACCAGCTCCTTGGTCTCCGGCCCCGGGGCATGGCCGTCGATGGTGACAACGCCGCTGCTGGGGACCAGCAGGCCGTTGGCCAGCTTGATCAGGGTGGACTTGCCGCTGCCGTTGGGGCCTAAAAGCCCCACGATGCGCCCGGGCTCCACCGTCAGACTGACGTGGTCCAGGGCCAGGGAGCTGTCGAAATATTTGGTCAGTTCCCTGCATTCCAGAATCGCCATGTTACTCCTCCTTCCATTCCTCCAGCAGCGCCTTCACCTGCTGCCGGTCATAGCCCAGCTGCGCCATGGACTCCAGATATTCCCGGGTCCGGCTGCGGGCCAGGTCCTCCTTGGCGCTCTGGATCACGGCGGTATCCTCCGTGACAAAGCGCCCTGCCGTGCGCTGGGTGTGCAGCAGGCCGGTGCCCTCCAGCTCCGCCAGGGCCCGCTGCACGGTGTTGGGGTTCACCCCCGCGTCCGCCGCCAGCTCCCGCACGGTGGGAAGCCTCCCCCCGCTGGGAATGGAGCCCGACAGAATGGCCAGGGTGATCTGCTGGGTCAGCTGGGTATAGATGGGTTGGTCGTTGCGAAAATGCCACTCCATGGCCCCGCCTCCTTGTGTTAATGTCTTATGCAAGTAATACAATAATACAAATGCGGCCCGTTGTCAAGCCCCAAATGTAAATTTTTTCCCCATCGGTTGACGGGGCGGGCCGGGAAAGCTATACTGGAAGATGAAAAGAGGTATCCACCCCCTTCCGCAAGAAAGGAGAGTTTTTCATGAATCACAGCTGGAACCATGACCCCTTCCAGGGGGGCGGGCCGGTGCCCCACCGGCCAAAAAAACAGCGCCGGCCCATCGGCACCCCTGTGGGGCGGACGCTGCTGAACCTGGCGGTGACGCTGGTGTTCGGAGCCATCTATTTCTATGTGACGCTGCCGCCGCTGAACCTGCACTCCGGCGACTTCTATGTGTTCGTGCTGCTGCTGTGCGCGGTGTACTGCGGCTGCGCGGTGCTGACCTCCGGGTTTCAGGGCAGCGGGGCCAAGGGCTACTTCGGCTTTGTGAAAAAGCAGTGCACCGTCCCCTTTGTGCTGGGCCTGGTGCTGGTGGTCACGGCGCTGATCGGCGCGGCCATCGGCTGGGAGGTGTTCCGGGCCGGGTCCTACCGGGACCTGCTGACGGTGGAGACCGGCGACTTCGCCGCCGACATCAAGGAGATCAGCTATGACCAGATCCCCATGCTGGACCGGGACTCCGCTGAGAAGCTGGGCAACCGCAAGCTGGGCGAGCTGGCGGACATGGTGTCCCAGTTCGAGGTGGCCGGGGACTATACCCAGATCAACTACAAGGGCCGCCCGGTGCGGGTGACGCCCCTGCGCTACGGCGACTGGATCAAGTGGCTGAACAACCGCTCCGACGGCCTGCCCGCCTATCTCATCATCGACATGGTCACCCAGAACGTGGACGTGGTGCGCCTGGACCAGGGCATCCGCTATACCACCGCCGAGCACTTCAGCCGGAACCTGGGCCGCTATCTGCGCTTCCACTATCCCACCTATCTGTTTGACACCCCGGCCTTCGAGATCGACGAGGAGGGCAACCCCTTCTGGGTCTGCCCCCGGATCAAAAAGACCATCGGCCTGTTCGGCGGCACGGACATTGCCGGTGCGGTGCTGGTGAACGCCGTCACCGGCGAGTGCACCTATTACGACGCGGCGGACGTGCCCGCCTGGGTGGACCATGTGTACCCGGCGGAGCTCATCGAGCAGCAGTATAACTACCACGGCGCCTATATCAACGGCTTCATCAACTCCCTGTTCGGCCAGCGGGACGTCACCGTCACCACCGACGGGTATAACTACCTGGCCATCGGCGACGACGTGTATATGTACACCGGCATCACCTCCGTGGTGTCCGACGAGTCCAACATCGGCTTTATCCTGTCCAACCAGCGCACCAAGGAGACCCGGTTCTATACCGTGGCCGGGGCGGAGGAGTTCTCCGCCATGGATTCCGCCCGGGGCCAGGTGCAGCAGATGAACTACACCGCCACCTTCCCGCTGCTGCTGAACATCGCCGACCAGCCCACCTATTTTATGGCCCTGAAGGACGCGGCGGGGCTGGTGAAGATGTACGCCATGGTCAACGTCAGCCAGTATCAGATCGTGGCCACCGGCAGCGACGTGGCTGAGTGCGAGGGCAACTATCGCCAGATGCTGGCCCGCAACAACCTCATCGACAACTCCGACGCCAACATCCCCGCTGATACCCAGGAGGCCACCGGCGTGCTGACGGATATCCGCACCGCCGTCATCGACGGCAACAGCCGGTACTATCTGCGGCTCCAGGGCGAGAGTGTGTACTATGTGCTCTCCGCCGCCGACGCGCCCCAGGTGGTGACTCTGAACACCGGCGACCGGGTGACCATCACCTACCGGCCCCAGGAGGACGCCTCCATTCTGGAGGCCACCGCCGTTGCGCTACTGTCCTCCGACGGCAGCACCGTGGTGGTGAAGCCCACGGACCCCATCAAAATCAACCCCGCCCCGGGCATCGGCGACGTCATCACCGACCCCGGCGACGGCGGACGGGTAGAGCTCCCGGTGGAGCCGCCCCCCGAGGAGGTCCGGCAGTAAGGAATAGGAACTGTCCCAAAAAGGTCCCCGGCGCACTGCGCCGGGGGCCTTTTGACGATATTTTTTCACTTTCCGCTGACGCTCAACAGAGCGGTGGGCAGGCTGCCGTCCAGCAGCAGGATGCACCGGCGCAGATCGTCGCCGATGTTCTCCGGCATGCCGGACTCGATCCAGTCGAACACGCCGCTCAGCAGGCCCCGGGCATAGAACCGGGACACGAACTCCAGGTCCTCCTGCCCCACGTCCAGGCCCACCGCCGCCTGATCCACGATCCGGCGGATCACCGGGCCGTAGCCCTGCATCAGATAGCGCTCCAGGTCCCGGCGGTTCACGGAGCGGTAGGCGTTCATCACCAGGTGGCGCTTGCTGCGCAGAACATCGGTGATGGTGTGCAGCTCCTGCCGCCAGTCGCCTCCGGCCTCCCGGACGGTCTGGGCCAGGCTGGCGGCCTCCCGTTCAAAGATCCAGCGCATCAGGTCGTACACGTCGTGGAAGTGATAGTAAAATGTCTGGCGGTTCACGCCGCACCGGGCCACAATGTCCTTGACGGTGATTTTTTCCAGGGTTTTGGCTTCCAGCAGCTGGCACAGGGCCTCTGCCAGGTCGTGCTTTGCGTTCATCGGCAGCAGTCCTCCTTTTTACATGATGCCGGATTTTTCCTTGCTGCGGGCGATCATGCGGTTCAGCGGCCTGGCCGGGTAGTACAGCAGCATACCCAGCGCCGCAAACAGCACGCACATGCCCGCCATCACAGCCAGATTCGTCCAATATACGTTTTCATACCGCCCGGCGATGGTCTCCCGGATCATATCCATGCCGTAATGGAACGGCATCAGGACATACAGCTTCTGGAACACCTCCGGCAGCACGTCGATGGGATAGGAGCCGCCGGAACCGGCCACCTGGATGACCATGATGATCACGGACAGGGCCATGCCGATGTTGTCCAGGGCGTACACCAAGGCGAAGTTCATCATGGTGAAGTTCAGGCTGCACACGCAGCAGGCCAGCAGGAATAATCCCGGGTGCAGGCACTGCATCCCGATATAGTACACGCAGCCAAGCCCCGTTACCAGAGCCTGGACCATGCCCACCAGAAAGAACAGCTGGTATCTTCCGAAGAACCGCTGCCAGGGACGCAGCAGGGGCAGCGGCGGAATGGGGGCGTTCACATGGATCATGGTGGCCGTCAGCAGAGAGCCCACAAACAGGGCCAGCATGATGTAATATGGGGCCATGGCGCTGCCGTAGGTGGTGATTTCATACACGGGCACCGTCTCCATGGCGATGGGGTCGGACAGATACCCGGCCAGCTCCTCGGGGTTGTTTTCCAGCACGTCCAGAAAGCGGCGGAAGCCGTCGCTGGTGACAATGCGCTCCACATCGTCCGACAGCTTCCCCAGGTCCCCCCGCAGGGTGGCCGACAGCTGGATGGCCCCGCCCAGGGTGGTGCCCGTGGACTGGATGGCGTCCTGATACCGGCCCAGCTTATCCCCCAGGGCCGTCAGCCCGCCGGACACGTTGTCGAACACGTTCTGAACGGCCTGGAGCTTCTCCTGCACGTCCCGGTTCAGCTCCTCCACCCGCTGGTTGACGCTTTCGCTGATGCGCAGAGCCGCCTCCCGCAGGTCCTGGCGGATCTGGTCCAGCTTGGCCTGAACCTCCTGGTTCCAGGACTCCAGCTGGCTGGGGTCCTCCAACTTTTTCAGCAGGTCCCGAAGCTCCCCGATGTGGTAAATGGCGTTGCCCAGCCGCTCCTGGATGGCGGGATAGTTGTCGGCAAAGTCCCGCAGCTTCTCCAGCCGCTGCTGCTGCTCCGCCAGCCGCTCATCCAGCCGCTGGGCGGGGCCCGCCAGAAAGTCCGCCACGTCCTCCGCCGTTCCCATGGCGGCGGCCAGGTCGGCGGCGATGACGTCCAGCTGGTTGTCGATGTCCTCCAGCTGCCGGGCGATCTCGGCCTCGGCCTCGTTCAGGCGGCCCACGCCCCGGTTCAGGGCGTCCTGCACGCCGGACAGGTCGCCGCTTTTGACGATGTTGTTCAGGTCGTCGGACACCACCCCGGCACAGGCCAGAATGCTGTCCGTCTGGTCCACCAGGGTCTGCATGGCCGTCAGGGTGTTCTCCAGGGCCAGGAGACTCTGCTGGGCGCTGCCCAGCTTGTCAATAATGCCCTGAGACACATCGTCGGCGTCCAGGCCCAGAGCCTTGCACACGGAACTGACGGTGGTGACGGCGTCGGTCACGGTTTCCACCACCGTGGCGTTGATCTCGTCCTGCACGGCGGTTTTGGCCTTGTTGGTGATTTTGGGGGCAATGGCGTTTTTCTTCTGATTTTCGTAATACTGGATCTGGGGATGCCGCAGGTCCGTGTCCAGAATGCTGACAAAGTCCCCGGTGAAGTCCGAGGGCACGATCAGGGCGGCATAGTATTTGCCGGAGCGGACGCCCTCCAGGGCCTCCTCCCGGGAATCCACAAAGTCCCAGCCCATCTGGTGGTTGCTTTTCAGACCGTCCAGCACCATGGAGCCGATGTTCAGCTTCAGGCCCAGCAGCTCATAGCCCTCGTCCTCGCTGGTAACGGCCACCCGGATGTTGGAGGTGGAGTCCGGGCCATAGGGGTCCCAGTTGGAGAAAATGTTGAACCAGGCGTACAGGCACGGAATCAGGCACAGGCCCATGACCACCACCACGGCCACCACACTGGCGGTAAGGCGCTGCCAGTCGGACCGGAAGATTCTCCAGATATTTCTCATTTCCGCTCCTCCTTTGAGCCGTTCCCCTGCTGCTCCATATATTGGAAGATGCGTCCCAGCTCGTGGGACAGCGACTCCAGACCCCGGGCCAGCTGCTGCACGTCCGTCTGAAGCCCGGCCAGCGTCTGGTTCAGGTCAGGGGAAACAGGCTGCGGGGCGGACTGAGACACCGGCGGGACAGGGGCGGGATTCTCCGGGACAAAAACAGGCTCGGAAACGGGGGCGGGCTCCGCCGCGGATTCCGTCACGGATTCCGGCTCCGCCGCAGGCGTCTCCGCCTCGGGGGAACCGTAATACCGGTCCCAGGCCTGGTCGTCGAACAGGCGGGCGAAGGCGCCGCCGTCCTCCTGCTGCGCAGCTTCTGGGTCGGGGACCGGCACCTCTTTTTTCTCCGGCTCGCCGGAACGGGCGGGGCGCTCCTCCGCCGGGGCCGCTTCGCTCTCCTGGCCCCGGCCCCGCAGCATGGGCAGCAGCTGGGGCATGGCGCTGGGCAGCGGCGTCAGCTGGTCCAGCTCCACCTCTTTTTTGGTGATCCTCTTGACCTTGTTCTGCATTTCATAGTCGATGTATTCCACGGCGATGAGATACGCCGCGATGCCGAACATGGACACGATCCACAGCAGCAGGAAGATCACCCGGGAGCCTTCCGACAGGAACAGCAGCACCAGGAACACCAGCGGCACCAGCAGCAGGCTCAGCATCCCCTTGCGGATGCGGCGCTGGTTGCCGTTGTGGAACTGAAGGACCTCCTGCAAAAGGGCCTGATACAATTGGCTGTATTTCTTTTCGTCCATGGGAAGTCCTCCTTTCTTACAGCATTTCGGTTTCTTCCAGCTTCTCCTCCATGAAGTGGTTCAGGCCCATGAAGGGCTTGCGCACCCACAGGCCGATGAGCAGGGCAGCCGCGCCGAAAATCAGCAGACAGCCGATGTTCTTCAGCCAGGTCAGGCCATACAGGCCGCAGATGCACTCCCGCATGGCGTCGATGGCATAGGGGAAGGGGAAGATGTGATAGATCTTCTGATACACGTCCGGCAGCAGCTCGATGGGGAAGGTGCCGCTGGACCCGGCAATCTGGAGCACCATGACCACCACCACGATGGCCTTGCCCACGTCGCCGAAGGAAATCGTCAGGGAATAGATCAGCAGGCTGAACACCAGGGAGGTGATGGCCCCGGTGGCAAACAGCAGGGCAGGCTCCACGCACTGAATTTTCAGCACCAGCAGGTCCCCGGCCACGATGACGGCGGCCTGGATCTGGCTCAGGACAAAGAACAGGAAATACCGGCCGAAAAACAGCTGATAGGGCTTGGGAGCCACCAGACCCTCCCGCCGGGCGTGGGGCTTGAGAATGGCCACCAGCATGACGCCGCCCACCCAGATGGCCAGCACGGAATAGAAGGGGGCCATGGCGCTGCCGTAGTTATCAATGGGATACACCGGCTCCACGGAGGTCTGCACCATCTGGGAGAAATAGGCGCCGTAATCCTCCGGATTGCCCCCCAGAATGTCCAGCAGGGTATCCAGATAATCGGGGCTGTCGCTGTCCTCCAGGCCGCCTAACAGGGAGCCCAGCTTGTCGATGGCCTGGCCCATGGCGGTGCGCCCCTGGGACATGAGCCCGTCTAAGGTCCCTGCCGCCGCGGAGGCCGCCGCCAGCATCGCCGCACCCGCTCGGGGGCTGCGCCGCCCCGCTGTCAGGCACACCGCCAGCGCTGCGGCCAGAAAGCCGAAAAAGGCCAGAGACTGAAAGCTCATCTGGTCTTCTCCGTCAGGCCGCTGAGACGGGCATCCGCGGTGCTCAGCACCTGGGTCAGGCTCTGGCACCGTCCGGGGTATGCGGCGGTCAGGGCCTCGTTGGACAGGTCCGGGAACGCCGCCTTTTTTGCCGCCAGGGACCGCAGG
>ERZ773145.2663-NODE-2663-length-12268-cov-83.871776_pt1 | contig 12268 bp, 7 predicted proteins | sample MGYA00580848_ERZ773145 | MGnify/ENA primary metagenome ERZ773145 (study PRJEB29015, sample SAMEA2737858) | human gut metagenome | biome: human gut; feature: human-associated habitat; material: faeces | place: China | collected 2012 ... | reverse complement strand
GTTCCTAATGGGTGCCTCTACAGGAGCAGCATACGCGGTCGCCAATCCCGGCGTTGCCGATGTGAAAATCACACAACAAAATGGAGCTTGTACAGGAGTTGTAGTAGATGCTACAGGTGAAACCGTTATCGGTGCGTCTGTAGTAGTGAAAGGTACGACTAATGGTACGATAACCGGACTTGATGGCGACTTCTCTTTATCCAATGTGAAAAAAGGGGATATCATTCAAATTTCATTTGTAGGTTATCAAACAGTAGAGATTCCTTGGGATGGACAACCCATGAATGTAACTTTACAGGATGACACACAAACATTGGGTGAAGTTGTAGTGACTGCTCTTGGTATCAAACGTGAGAAAAAAGCACTGGGTTATGCCATGCAGGAGGTAAAAGGTGACGCGTTACTTGAAGCTCGTGAAACGAACCTCGCAAATGCTTTGACAGGTAAAGTTTCAGGTGTCCAGATTATCCGTTCAAGTAATGGTCCTGGCGGTTCTTCCAAAATCCAGCTTCGTGGTGCGAATTCTGTAACAGGTTTGAACCAGCCGTTAATTGTTGTCGATGGTGTGCCAATGGATAACTTTACAGGAGCAAGTAATAATGATATTGATAACCCGACATTGGATATGGGTAATGGACTTTCAGATATTAATGCTGAAGATATTGAGTCCATGTCTGTGTTGAAAGGTGCGTCAGCTGCTGCACTTTATGGTTCTCGTGCCGGTAATGGTGTTATTTTGATTACAACTAAAAAAGGAACAAAGCGTGAAGGTTTGGGTATCACCATCTCTGGTTCAGTTTCCGCTGAGACAACATTTATGCTCCCTAAACGCCAAAAAGCCTTTGGACAAGGTGAGAATGGCGTGTTCGACTCAACTAACAGCTATAGCTGGGGACCTGAAGTAACAGGGCAAAGCTATACAAAATGGGATGGTACAACTGCAAATATGCAAATCTTTGATAACGTAAAAAATTTCTTTGATACAGGTGTGAACTTATCAGAAAGCATATCATTCCAGCAGCAGTATGATAAAACATCCATTTACACTTCATTGAATCGTATGGATGACTCCAGCATGATACCGGGTGCTAACTTAAGCCGTACAAACTTAACTTTGCGTGCATCTTCTACTTTTGGTAAAGATGATCGTTGGAGCATTGATGCAAAAGTACAATACATCAATACCCTCGCAGAAAACCGCCCTATCAGTGGTGCACGTGGGAATAATGCATTTTATACTATTTTCAATATGCCTACGACTATTGACATCCGTGACTTTTCCAGCCCTGTCAAAGACGAATTCGGTGAAATGATCTGGTGGAGTAAAGGGGGTATCAACCCTTATTGGTCTAAAGATTATAATCCCAATAAAGATAGCCGCAATCGTTTCCTGATGAACGGATCATTGAAGTACAAATTTACAGATTGGCTGGATGCTGAAATCAAAGCCGGTAGTGATATGTATTTCACTGAGGGTGAAGAGAAATTGTATGCAGGAAGTCCTACTAATAATAAGAACAGCCGTTACAGCACTAGTGAGAAAAAGTTCTTCGAAAATAATTTCAGCTTTTTGATCAGTGGCCATAAAGATGAATTGTTTGGAAAATTTGGTGGTAATTTCTCTTTTGGTGGTAACTTAATGGAAAGAAAATCTACAGGTTTGGATAATTCTATGGGAAAATTGACTGCGCCCGATTTATTCTCTTTAGCCAATGGTGACAAAAAAGATTTGTCAATAACCGAAACCTATATTCATAAAAAAATCAATTCTTTGTATGGAACTCTTGGGATCAACTATAATGGTTGGGCATTCTTGGATGCAACTTTCCGTAATGACTGGTCATCAGCTTTGAATAAAGAAAACCGTTCATTCTTCTATCCGTCTGTTTCATTGTCATGGGTGATCAGTGATATGGTGGGTAAAGTAGGCAAAGGCATGCCCGAATGGTTTACTTATGCTAAAGCACGTGCATCTTTTGCACAAGTAGGTAACGATATGGATGCATATCAGTTATATAATACATATAGTATTGGTTCAGACCCTAATGGCAATACAACTGCCGGACAAGGAAAAACCAAATACGATGCAGATGTACGCAGCGAGTTGATTACTTCTTGGGAAGCCGGTGCTGAATTGAAATTCTTCAATAACCGTTTAGGAGTTGACTTTGCATGGTACAAGACAAACGCAAAACGCCAGTTAATGAATATTCCTTTAAATAACCTTTCCGGTTATGATAACATGAAAGTAAATGCAGGTAACATTCAAAATACCGGTATTGAAATCATGTTGAATGCACGCCCTATCGAAACAGCTCAATTTAGTTGGGATACTCAGTTGAACTTCTCTCAGAACAAGAGTAAGATTATTGAATTATTACCGGGAAAACCAGGTATGCAGTATGCTTTAGGAGGTTCTGACGCATTACAGGTTTATGCAGTTGCGGGAGGTGCTTATGGTGAAATCTGGGGTACCAAATATCAACGAGTAGAAGAAGGAGAATTTAAAGGACAATTATTACTCAATGAATCAGGACTGCCACAGGCCACTAGTGACAAGCATAAGATTGGTGAACAACAGCCTGACTTCCTATTAGGATGGACAAATACATTTAATTATAAAAACTTCACACTTAGTTTCCTGATTGACGGACGTTTTGGTGGCGATATTTTCTCATTCACCAATATGAACTTGCAACGTAGTGGTATTGCCGAATGTACTGCTCCAGGCGGTAAACGTGAGGATATCGTTGTAGCGGGAGTTATCAAAGATGGCAACGGTTATAAGGTAAATGATCAAAGTGTTTCTTTAGAACGTTATTACAAAGCTTTGGCTACAGGTCGCGCCGGTATTTCGGAAGCTTATATTTATGATGCAACCAACATCCGTTTGCGTAACATCGCCTTGAGTTATCGTTTCCCGTCATCTATGTTGAAAAAGACTCCGTTCCAACAGGTTAAGCTTGGTTTCACCGTAAATAATGTATGGATGATTTCAAGCCATTTGGACGGTATTGATCCGGAATCAGTATATGCTACAAGCACTAATGCAACAGGTTTGGAGAACTCGTCAGCTCCGACATCACGTTCTTACCTGTTTAATGTAACTCTTGGTTTCTAATCATAAAAAAGAAAAAGAACAATGAAAACAATGAATAAATTATTTTTGGGGCTTGGCTTTTGCGCCGGATTAGTTTCCTGCTCTGACTTTGATGAAGTCAATACCAATCCCACAGCCGCCGGTGAGGAATATGTAAAACCTCAATATGCATTGAATAATTCTATAGGACAGGCACAGATGAATCCCGGTACCGCAGAGCGTATAGTAGTCTATAACTGGGCTAGTGCTGCCAGAATTTGTGGAGAAATGAGTTTTCTGAACGTAGGCCGCTATAGTGATGATTACACATCTTCTTATTATTATCCTGATCTCAGTGCCAGTATTAAAAATGCTACGTTGGCTATTACAGCAGTAGAGAACCAGCTCGAAGCGGCCACTACCACTGCACATGAAAAAGAATTTTTCCCGAACGTAAAGCAATTTGCCCGTATCTGGCGTGCCTATCTTATCAGTGAGTTTGTCGATAATTTCGGACCTTATCCTATTGAAAGTTTCCTAGGGGAAAATCCTGTTTTCAACTCAGAGAAAGATGATTATGAATTCATTTTAAAGGAGTTGAAAGAAGCCGCAGCAACTATTAACACCTCTGTCCTGCCTGTTGAGGCAGAAGGCAAATGCGACCCGTTTGACAATGTAAAATATGATCCTGTGAAGTGGCAGAAATATGCAAATTCACTCCGTATGCGTCTGGCCATGCGTTTATCAAACATCGACAAGGCAACTGCACAGGCCGAATTTGAGGATGCGGCCAAAGGTAACAAGATTTTAACGGCTGATGATATGTTTGCAGTAAAAGAAAATGATGGATGGGATGTCTTTTCCGGAGTATATACCCGTTCATTTGACGATCAGGTTCTTTCTTCAACAGTTGCCAATCTTCTGACTAATTTAGGTGGTATTAAAGTAACAGAACAACGTTCCGATTTGGCTAGTTATGTTAAACCAGCTAATTATTTAGGTATTAAATATGACAGACATTATGTTGCTAATACAGATAATCCTACTAAACAATATTGGCTGGATGGTATGCCGGAAAATCTTGATCCGCGTGCATTAAAGATATTCTGTCTGCCTGATGATGAAAATGCTGAGAACTACATAGATAAATATAATGACAGGACAGCTAAAGATTTCGTTCTTTACACAGTAGACGAAAACGGAAATCCGATTCCTAACAAGGATAATCCCGGAGAAATAAAGATTGATGCAACTCGTTGTTGGAATGGTTATCCCGCTGGTTCGCGTGGTGGATGGTCGCCAACCTTGGCTTATAACCAACTGGTGACAAATGGATATGGCCCCGGCTGTACTCTTCCAATGTTGGGTAAAGACTATTGTAAGGGAAAATCTCGCATATTCTTTGCAGCATGGGAAACGTATTTCTTGCTAGCAGAAGCTTCATTGTATGGTTGGAACACTGGAATAACAGCGAAAGAAGCCTATGAAAACGGTATTAAAGCTAGTTTTGAATACTTTGGTGTTAGCGAATATGTGAATGATTATCTGAATTCCACCAACTACAATCGTGTAGGTACTTCAGTCAAATTTGATCATACCACTGAACCTACTGCTGAACAAATGACTTATGTGGATGGATACAGCAAGGAACAGAAGACTGTTACTTATGAATATCCTACAGCTTCTAAAACGTTATATGGAAAAGCATTGAATGACCATCTGACTAAAATTATCACTCAAAAATTCATTGCACAAACTCCGTATTTGGTATTGGAAATGTGGTCGGATTTCCGCCGTTTGGGATTACCATTCTTTGAGATTCCTGCAAACGAAAGTTCAATGACCGGTTCAGACATGGTTAATGTCTGGAATCCTAATTCTTGGAAAGACGGACAGAAATGGGAATTTTATCCACAGCGTATGCGATATCCTTCCAGTCTGGAGAATGCAGACCCCGAAGGCTATAAACAAGCTGTAGAGTTATTAGGAGGCTCAGATAATATCATCACTCCCTTATGGTGGACCGGACGTTAATGCCTTAACCTGAAACATTCATAGAATAATAAGTTAGCCAGCTAATGCATACTTAAAGTATTGCGAATTAGTTGGCTAACTTATATTATTTTCTGAATGTCCCTTATTATGGCCCAAAATCATTTGATATTCTGATGTCGGCAAAGCATATTACACATGAATCATAGATTCCCTAAACATTCATAACTACACAAAAAAGAAGGACTACCTTCTCACGAAGCCAGTCCTTTCATTTGCTATTAATAATCTAGTAATTTTCTGGTAAATTTTGAACGCTTTCTTATCTAAGAAACAAGCATTAACGCTCTTTTGTTTATTCCTCCATTGTAAAACTTTTCAGTATTTTTTCGGCAATATTTTCATTTTCCTTGCTATAGATAATAGATATATAAAATCCACTACCTGCCGCCTTAGTCATCAGACAAGCATAAAGACAATGATCTGTTTCGCAGCTTCCTTTTAAATAAGTACCGAAAAACTGTGGTAACTCAAACTCCTGCACAGCCGACTGGTCTTTCACCCCGTCATCATTGGCATAGTCTTTTAATACACTCTTCAAGTCACTTTTTGTCATACCATCCGAATCCAAAGACTGAATGGTGATATAAAACCTGGAATTGTTCAGAAGAAAAGTCTCCTCTGTATCCTCCTCCACCAAAATCCCTTTTGGAGCCTCAAAAGTCAGACCATAGGCTGTCCATGTAATAGGAACCAAGGCTTGCGCACTTGCTGACAACCAGGTCAGACTTAAAAACACAAGAAGTAAAACCTTTTTCATTTTTAATTATTTTACCAATAAAACTCCGATCAGTCCACAACTGATTATTTATCCTTTTCACGGATTTCCACACGACGAATCTTTCCACTGATGGTCTTTGGAAGTTCTTCTACAAACTCTATGACACGCGGGTACTTGTACGGAGCAGTCACACGCTTCACATGATCTTGCAACTCCTTTACCAACTCAGGTCCTTCCTTACCCTTAAAAGTTTTAGAAAGGACAATCGTCGCCTTTACCACCTGACCACGGATTTCATCAGGCACACCGGTAATGGCACATTCCACAACAGCCGGATGGGTCATCAAAGCACTTTCCACCTCGAACGGGCCTATACGATAACCCGAACTCTTGATCACATCGTCAGCACGGCCTACAAACCAAAAATAACCATCCTCGTCACGCCAAGCCACATCACCTGTATAATAAATACCATCATGCCAAGCATCTTCCGTTAATTCCGAAGCACGATAATATTCTTTGAACAATCCCAATGGTTTGCCCCTATCTGTACGAATAACAATCTGACCTTGTTCTCCATCCTCAGCAGAACGCCCGTCGTGTGTCAACAAATCTATATCATATTGAGGATTAGGTACCCCCATACTTCCGGGTTTAGGCTCCATCCAAGGAAAAGTACCTAAAGTCAATGTAGTTTCCGTTTGTCCAAAACCTTCCATCAGACGGATACCTGTGATTTTCTTGAACGTTTCATATACAGAATAGTTCAAAGCCTCTCCCGCCGTAGTACAGTATTCCAAAGAAGAAAGATCATATTTACTAATATCCTCCTTAATTAAAAAACGATAAATAGTAGGAGGAGCACATAAAGAAGTGATATGATAATCCTGAATCTTTCCAAGAATATCTGCCGGTGTAAATTTTTCATGATCATACACAAAAATATTGGCTCCTGCTATCATCTGTCCATAAAGTTTTCCCCAGACAGCTTTCCCCCAACCTGTATCGGCAATGGTAAGATGAAGACTGTCACGATGCAAATTATGCCAGAAACTGGCAGTTACAATATGTCCCAAAGGATATGTAAAATCATGTGCCACCATCTTAGGTTCGCCTGTAGTGCCCGAAGTGAAATACATTAATGAAGTATCTTCATTCGTATTGGGATGTTCCGGTTTGACAAAAGGAGCAGCTTTTTCAATACCTTTATGAAAATCTTCAAAACCCTCCGGAATATCCGGTCCTACACTGACCAGTTTTCTTACTGAAGGACAATCGGGCATGGCATCTATAATATGCTTTGTTATCACATCTTCTCCTGCAGCTACAATCATCTTGATATCAGCAGCATTACAACGATATACGATATCCTTTTTTGTCAACAGATGAGTTGCAGGAATAACCACAGCTCCTAACTTATGCAAGGCAATAATAGAGTACCAGAACTCATAACGACGCTTTAAAATAAGCATCACCATATCACCATGACCAATACCAAGGCTCTGAAAATAAGAAGCAGTCATATCCGTATACTTTTTCAAGTCTGCATAAGTATATTGTATATGCTCCCCTTTATCATTAGTCCATAACAATGCTTTCTTATCGGGTTCTTCGGCAGCCCAGGCATCTACTATATCATAACCAAAATTAAAATTTTCAGGGATTTTAATCTTTAAATTCTTTATAAAGTCCTCTTGTGAGGTAAATGTGGTCTGTTCTAAGAATTTTTCTACCATAATCTTATTCAATTAAAAATTGAGAACCAAAAATTAGAAATAGTTGCGGTCAATGACAACGCAGTCTTTTTAATCTCAATTTATTATAATATTACTGCCAAGAATTTCACAGTCTTATCATCCAATGCCATCATACCATGTGGAATAGAAGAATCAAAATAAAGACTGTCACCTGGATTCAAGATCAATTCTTTTCCATTTATATTAAGTAACATTCTTCCTTCAATAACCAAATTGAATTCTTGTCCCTCATGTGAGTTAAAATGAATCGGAGTATTTTCCGGTTTCGGTTCTACAGTCACAATAAAAGGATCAGCCTTACGCCCGCGAAAACCGGAAGCCAATGACTGATATTTATACGCCTTGGTCCGTTCTACCGACACTCCTGAACCACAACGGGTCAGAAAATAAGAACTCATCTTAGGTTCTTCACCAAACATTAATACATCCAATGCAATACCGTATTTACGGGCTATTTTCTGTAAAGCACTGACAGAAATATCTTTCTCCCCGCTTTCCATACCCAAATACTCTTCCACTGAAAGCTGGCAACTTTTAGCCACTTCATCAGGAGTCAGTTCCAGAACGTCCCTTAATCCCTGGAGACGCTCAGCTATTTGTTTTATCTGGTCACTCATAATCTTATTGTTTTATGCTTCAAAGATAATGAAGATTTAAGAATTCCTAGCAAAATTTCATTAAGTTTCGAAGAAAACCATCTGACAGACAACATTAGTTAAGATTATATGCAAAACGTTTACTCTCCGAACGTACAGCATCATCAGCACATTTGAAACAAGACAAGAACCACGAAGTTAGCTTCCGAAGCTCCTCATCCTTTCCACAAAATTCTGAATCACCGGATACATAGCCTCAGGCGATTCCAACTCATAGCAAAGAGTTTCCAAAGGACACCAACCTGTCCGGTTTCTGTTCCAAATACGAGAAACTATTTGAACACACTCCACCCTAATATTCGCCTTGTGCAATACAGCCAATGCAGGCTCACTGATGATATCCGTATAAACCTCCCGGACACCCCCCAGCACCATCAATGCGGCAGCTGCTTTTCCTACCAACCTTGTCAGCAACCTGCGCTCCATGCAAAAAGACCGGATGCTGATTCAGCAAATCATATAAATCGGCTACCCCGCGTTGGGTAAAAGTACGGATCTCTTCCTTTCTGATAACACAGGAATAGCCGCCTTCATGCAACAATCTGATTAATTCATCCATCTTCCTTTCTATTTCATTCAGATAATACGATGCATCTCATGACCTTCTACATAAATAGCACTAAACGGGCGGCTCGGACAAAGATTTTCACAAGCGCCACAACCGATGCAACGTTCTGTATTCACAACCGGTATCTTAAGTGATTTTCCATCATCGGCATCTTTAGGAACCATCAAGATAGCCCCCGTAGGACAATGACGGGCACAATTTCCACAACTTACCCCATCTGTGTTCACTATACAATTCTGAGCAACCCACACAGCATGACCAATCTGTACAGATGACTTCTCTGTCAGATCAGCCAAGTGAATAGCATCAGTAGGACATACTTCTGCACATTTCGCACACTCAGGACGACAATATCCACGTTCGTAAGACATCTCGGGCTGCATCAGATGTTTCAAATCACCGGACGGACGCAATACCTGATTAGGGCACACCGACACACAAAGCTGACAAGCCGTACAGTGCTGCGCAAAATGACGGAAACTCAATGCTCCCGCAGGAACAATAGGAGTGGCACGCTTGGGAACTTTCTTATCTATAAGAGGAGCCAGACCGCCATCCACTTTCTTTTCCTGAGCTTTTACGGCAACACTTGCAGCAATCAAAGCCGAAACCGTAAAGAACCCACGCCGTGCAGTATCTACCTTTTCTTTGTTTAAAGACGCCTGAGAAACCTGTTTGCCAATTCCTTCACTTGCCGGAGTCTGTTTCTTCAGAAGCATCTGCCCCGATACATATTTTATTGCCCCTTGGCGGCACTTGCCTAGACAATCCATACAAGCAACACAACGGGAATAATCAATCTCATGTGCTTTGGGATTAATGCAGGAAGACTTGCAATTACGAGCACAAAGTCCGCAACCATTACATTTAGACGTATCAATAACCGGTTTAAAATAAGAATATCTAGATAAGAATCCCAATACTGTACCCACCGGGCAAATGGTATTGCAATAAGTTCTTCCTCCACGCCATGCCAAAATAAAAAGCACAATCACAGTACCCACTGCAACTGCAAAAGTAGAAAGACCTTTCATCCAAACATCTACCGAATAAAAAGCATAACTGTCCACACGCTCCGCCCATAGGGCAAGTACATTGTTCCCCCACTGATACAAAGGTGTCAGCAGGTTAGAAACGATACGGCCGTATGCACTGTAAGGAGCAATCAACGCCGCCAATGAAACCACCCCTGCTACCAAAGCGACGACAAACACTGCCAATACCCCATAGCGTAACCACGACAAAGCAGGCGAGTAGCGGAAACGATTCTTCTTTACCTTTCCCGAAACCCAGGAAATGATATCTTGAAACACCCCTAACGGACAGATAACCGAACAATAGACACGCCCCAAAAGCAGAGTCAACAAAACAAGGGCTATCACCACCCCCACATTCAATGCCAGCACGGCAGGAAGGAACTGTATTTTCGCCATCCAGCCAAACCAACCATGCACAGTTCCAGTAAAATCCAAAAACAGCAACGTGATCATTGTAAAGAACAAAAGGGCGGCGGCAAGTCTTATTTTACGTAACATAAGCATTCGTTATTTTATCATGTTTATCCATTCCATTATAAAGTCTCTTGTTTCAACTGTTCCACATATGCGTCTATGCGATGCAGTTCTTTGGGAATATCAATGCTTTGAGGGCAATGCGGATTACACTGGTTACATCCGGTACAATGGCTTGCCTGCCGCAGTTTGGGCACACTACGATCATAACCTATCAGGAAAGCACGCCGTGCACGGCGGTAATTCTCATCCTGACTGCTTTTAGGCACATTTCCTTCGTTGACACATTTATTATAATGCACCAGAATCGCCGGAATATCCAACCCGTAAGGACAGGGCATACAATATTTGCAGTCATTGCAAGGAATCGTAGGGAACTTCAGCATCAATTGGGCTGTTTCTTCCAAGAACTCTTTTTCTTCCTCATTCAAAGGTTCCAAGGGCGAATAAGTCCGAAGGTTATCCTGCAAATGTTCCATATAAGTCATTCCACTCAGCACACACAACACGTTGGGATACGTACCGGCAAAACTGAACGCCCACGATGCCACACTGTTCTCCGGGCGACGCTGCTTCAAGCGCGCCACCAGGTGGTCGTTCAGTTTAGACAAACGTCCTCCCAACAGCGGCTCCATAATCACAGCCGGAATTCCACGCTTGGCCAACTCTCCATACAAATATTCCGCGTTAACATTTCTACCCGAAGCATGGCGCCAATCTACATAGTTCATCTGAATTTGCACAAAATCCCATTTCACATCCAGCGACAGCAAATAATCAAACACTTCCACCGATCCGTGAAATGACCATCCCAAATTACGAATACGGCCTTCTTCACGCTCTTTTAGTAAAAAGTCAAGAACTCCATTGTCAATATAACGGTCATGGAAAGTCTTGATCCCTTCCCCTCCACCTACGGAATGAAGCAAATAATAATCCAGATAATCCGTCTGCAATTCTTTCATCGACTGATGGTACATCTTGATGGAATTCTCACGAGTATAGTTTTGGAAATTGGACATCTTTGTCGCAATCAAGAGCTTTTCGCGGGGATAACGTTTCAAGGCCGCACCGGTGGCTCTTTCAGAAAACCCTTGGCAATAGACAGGAGATGTATCGAAATAATTCACTCCGTGAGCGATAGCATAATCCACCAGTTCATTCACCGCATCCTGATCTATCACATTTCCATCGCTGTCCGGTGCAGGTTTCAACGGCCAGCGCATACATCCATATCCTAAAAGTGAAACACGCTCCCCTTTGGGAGAAACGCGATACGTCATTTTATCCACAGGCACTTCGCCCAACACAGAAGCCTCGGATGAAGCCGGTTTCCCTTCGGATGCACAACCATACAGGGCTGCCGCCGATGCAGCCGCACTGACGCCTACTATCTTCAGAAACTTCCTGCGGCTCATTTCCTCTTTATCTCTCTTTTCCATAACCTTTTTTTATACTTAAGCACTGATTACCAATATTCGCAAAGATAAAAAGATTCCTTGATATTTATTGCGGCAAAGCACCTCATAATTACATAAAATGCGCACATAGTGCCACATGAATAATATTCTATCATAAAATGCCAAAAACTTCTTTCATTTTTGCATAACTCCAAACATACAGATCATTATTCTTCAAAAAAATACCATCCCATGAAAAAACTACTTCCGGCAAACTTATGCCTCTTCTCTTCCTTTCCGCTCCGGGTATAGGAACAAGATATTCTGATAGCTACTCCGAACACCTCCCTGCCGTTGTCCGTCCCCGAAAACGTGAAGCCATTATTACCTACAAGAAAATCCGTCCGATGATACAGCTGGACAATTTATCATACCGTCTCATCTCGCCTTACAATGATAAAGGTGTTTCCTCACTGATGCTCTACACCCCACAGAAAAAACATGCCGTGTTCTTGCCTACAAGA
>ERZ773145.2659-NODE-2659-length-12270-cov-4.856324_pt1 | contig 12270 bp, 9 predicted proteins | sample MGYA00580848_ERZ773145 | MGnify/ENA primary metagenome ERZ773145 (study PRJEB29015, sample SAMEA2737858) | human gut metagenome | biome: human gut; feature: human-associated habitat; material: faeces | place: China | collected 2012 ... | reverse complement strand
CATTGCATCGGCTACTTTTACAAAGCCTGCGACATTTGCGCCCACCACGTAGTTAATGTTTGCTTGACCTTCTGCTGAACCGTATTTTTTACAGTTTGCATGAATATCTAACATGATACGATGAAGCTGTTTATCCACTTCTTCAGCCGTCCAATACAAACGTTGTGAGCTTTGTGCCATTTCTAAACCAGAGGTTGCGACACCACCAGCATTTGCAGCCTTGCCTGGGCCAAATAGCACGCCAGCCTCTAAGAATGCCTCTGTTGCTTCGATAGTGGTTGGCATGTTTGCACCTTCAGCAACTAATTTCACGCCATTTGCAATTAAGGTTTTCGCGTCTGCAGTCTCTAATTCGTTTTGAGTTGCACAAGGAAGAGCGATATCAGCTTTCACTTCCCACGGGCGTTTACCCGCAATATATTGTAAACCAAACTGTTCCGCAAATTCTTTCACGCGACCACGTTTTACATTTTTGAGCTCTAATAACGCGGCTAATTTTTCACGGTCAAAACCTTCTGGCAAATACACATAACCTGCTGAGTCAGAACAAGTCACCACTTTCGCACCGAGCTCCATCGCTTTTTCAATGGCATATTGAGCCACGTTACCCGAACCAGAAACTAAAACGGTTTTACCTTGGAAACAATCCCCTTTTTCAGCGAGCATTGCTTGTGCGAAATACACTAAACCATAACCCGTCGCTTCAGGGCGAATTAAACTTCCACCGAATGAAAGACCACGCCCCGTAAACACACAAGCAGCTTGGTTTGATAATTTTTTCATATAGCCTGCAAGATAGCCGACCTCTCGACCACCTACACCGATATCACCTGCTGGCACATCGGTATCCGGCCCAACATGACGATAAAGCTCAGCCATTAACGCTTGGCAAAAACGCATGACTTCTGCATCTGATTTTCCTTTAGGATCAAAATCTGAACCACCTTTTGCTCCGCCCATTGGCAATGTGGTTAAGGCATTTTTAAAGATCTGTTCAAAGCCTAAGAATTTTAAAATCGATAAGTTAACAGATGGATGGAAACGCATTCCGCCTTTGTATGGACCAATTGCGCTGTTGAATTGAATACGGAAAGCTCGGTTTACTTGAACTTGACCTTTATCATCAGTCCATGCCACACGGAACTGAAATGCGCGCTCAGGTTCAACTAAACGCTCTAATAAAGCTTCTGAACGATATTTAGGATTTGCTTCCAAGAAAGGCCAGATTGAAGTGAACACTTCACGAACGGCTTGTAAAAACTCAGGTTGGTGGCCATCACGTTGAGCCACTTTTTCGAGAAATTCGTCTAAGGATGCTACTGCTGACATAGGATTTTCCTTCTAGTAGTGAGTGAGTATGATGTGTGTAAAATTATTTTATTTCACCGTCTTCTTGCGGTGTGCCTTCAATATAGCAATGAAAAAATCAATTCAGCAATAGTTTTTTTATAGAAAAAATGAAGAAAAAATAAAAAACGAGAAAACATTTAATATTTTCTCGTTTCTATTAGATAAGATCTAAAATCAGCATCTAAGCTAACACTTCAACTTAAAAAAGTCCTTATTTATTTTTACCTTCTAAGTAAAGCCACTCTGCAACCTGCTTCGCAAAGTACGTCAAGATACCATCTGCACCCGCACGTTTAAAGCAAAGCAATGATTCCATAATGCATTCTTTTTCTTTCAACCAACCATTTTGAATGGCTGCCATATGCATCGCATATTCGCCAGAAACTTGGTAAGCAAAAGTTGGCACGCCGAAATACTCTTTCACGCGATATACCATGTCTAAATATGGCATCCCTGGTTTTACCATCACCATATCCGCACCTTCTTGTAAATCAAGTGCGACTTCTTGCAAGCCTTCATTGCCATTTGCTGGATCAAGTTGGTAAGTTTTCTTATCGCCACCTTTCAGATTACCCGCAGAACCGACTGCATCACGGAATGGACCATAATAATTAGACGCATATTTCGCTGAGTACGCCATAATTTGCGTGTTGATATGGCCATTCTCTTCCAATGCTTGACGAATACGGCCAATACGACCATCCATCATATCACTCGGTGCCACAACATCTGCACCCGCTTCAGCATGAGAAAGCGCCTGTTTGATCAGAATATCTGTCGTGATATCGTTTAAAACATAACCTTCTTCATCAATGATGCCATCTTGTCCGTGAATAGTATAAGGATCAAGCGCCACATCAGTTAATACGCCTAATTCTGGATATGCGGCTTTCAATGCTTTTACTGCACGCTGTACTAAACCATTTGGGTTAAACGCTTCATCTGCCATTAAAGATTTTTTATCTTGCTCAACCACAGGGAATAATGCGATCACTGGCACACCATATTTCACCAAAAGACCTGCTTCAATTAATAATTGATCGATGGTTAAACGCTCAACTTTAGGCATAGAAGGCACTGGCTCGCGATGATTTTCACCTTCAATGATAAATACCGGATAAATTAAATCATTAGCTGTTAAGGTATTTTCTGCCACTAAACGGCGGCTAAAATCATGTTTACGTAAGCGACGAAGACGACGGGTTGGGAAACCGCCTAAAATTTGTTGAGTCATAATAATATTCCTGTTTTTTATGATGTTAAAAGGGCGTATCACCTACGCCCATTTTCTTAATCTTTGTGATTCAAATCAGCCTGATTTTCTACCGCACTTTCTTCATCCGTTGTCTCTTCTTCATCATCTTTCGGTTGATAGAAACGAGCAACTAACAAGCCTAATTCAAATAAAAGGCACATTGGTACGGCAAGTAACGTTTGTGAGAAAACATCGGGTGGCGTTAAGATCATACCGACAAAAAACGCACCGACAACAATATAAGGACGTTTGGAGGCCAATGCTTTCGTCGTGGTGACACCTGTCCAACAAAGTAAAATAATCGCAACCGGTACTTCAAAACACACACCAAATGCCAAGAATAACGCTAAAGCAAAATCAAGGTAACTACTGATATCTGTGGCGATAGCCACCCCTTCCGGTGCAGTTTGGGTAAAGAAACTAAACACAAAAGGGAAAACGATATAATAAGCAAATGCCACACCGCAATAGAATAAAACTGTACTGGAAAATAATAACGGATAAATTAAACGTTTTTCATGTTGATACAGTGCCGGTGCAACAAACGCCCAAATTTGATAAAGCAAATAAGGCACCGAAATAAATACCGATACAATCGCGGTTAATTTAATTGGCGTAAAGAATGGCGTTTGAATATTGGTTGCAATCATGGTTGCACCCTTTGGCATTACAGCCGTTAAAGGTGCGGCGACAAAATGATAAATATCATTAGAAAAATAAACCAACGCCACAAAAACCACTAAAATACAAATTACACAACGTAATAAGCGGTTTCTGAGTTCAACAAGATGGGTAATTAACGGTTGGGAATCGTCCGTCGTATTGCTCATAATTATTCTCTAGGACTTAGCTTCAGATTTAGGTGCTGGTTGCAGTTCCACATCATCCGGCGAATAGTAATCAGATAAACGCTCGGTTAATTCAGCTTGTTCATGGGCTTCAAGTGCGGTCAAATCCACTTCTGTTTTTTCAGATTCTGAAACTTCAGCAAGTTCATTCTCTACATGCTCTATCGATGATGTTTCAGCCGGTTTTTCTGTAGTTTCTTGTGAATTCACTACGAGTTTTTCAGCAGAATCAGCCGAATTTTCAGCCGCACTTTTAATTTCTTTAATTTGCTCTTCGACCGTTGTGCCCGCTGCAGCCGCTTTTTCTTCTAGCTCTGCACGCATTTTTTGAGCCTGTTCTTTCAGCTCTTCAACGGTTTTACTTAAGTCTGGGGAAAGCTGTTTTAGATTCAGTTGTTCCGCTTTCTTAATGCTATCTTGCAACTCTTGCAATTTAAGCTCTTGTTTTAATTCATTTTGAACATTAGCTGCCAACCCACGGATCGTTTTCACCCAGCCCATTACCGTGCGAATAGCCACAGGTAAACGCTTAGGGCCTAGTACCACTAAGCCCACAAGCATCAATAAAACAAGTTCGGAAAAACCAATATCAAACACGGTTATGCCTGTTCTTTATCTTTTACAGTTTCAGTTTTTTCAGCGGTTGTTGTACCGTCTTTAATTTGAGTAAATTCCGCATCTTTTTTCGGCTCATCATCAGACATCGCTTTTTTAAAGCCTTTTACTGCTGCGCCAAGATCAGATCCCGCATTGCGTAATTTTTTTGTACCGAATACTAATAAAATCACGACTAATAAAATAATCATTTGTGCTGGGGATAAACCAAACATAGAAAAACTCCGTTAGAATTAAATTGAAAATTTGGGCTTGAATATACTCTTTTTATGCATTTGTCTCAAGAGGTAATTTTAAAAGTGCGGTCAAAAAATAATGTTATTTTCAACCGCACTTTATTCTTATTATTCAGCCAGTTCTGTTTGCTCATGAGACAGGAATTATGAAATAACAAAATCCAGCTCTCTCATGTATCGCTCATAACATTGCAAGATGTCCACGATCAAATCCTCTTCCTTCGTGATATTCAAAGGATAACCTTCCAATTGAATATTGGTTGAAACCATTAATGCATGATGAACTTGTGCTGTTTCAGGCTCAGCCCTCTCAAACAAGGTAATTTGGTAAAAAAAATCTTCTGCTAATCCATTTTCAATAGAAAGGACCAGTTGATTATTATCGACGTCAAAACGTTGCTGTAATGTCACATTTAGACCATAGGTACCAATGAGTAACTGCCGTAACTCTCTCATTGCTAAAAGTGCCGTTGTTTTTAAATGGGAAATGGCGTCATCTCGCTTAGGTTCAATCACTAGCTGTCTTAAACGACTACGCCAGTTTGCACCTGTCCACAAATCTGAAACCTCTGTGGAATAATATTGTCGTTCAAATCGTAAACCTTTTAACAAACTCCATGCCATCACTGACATCAACAGAGCAAAAGGTAAAGAGAAAAACAACATCGTTGATTGGAGTATTTCAATACCGCCAAAAAGATAAAGAACAAATGTAACAGCTGACAATAAACCACCCCAAAACATAGATTGCCAACGAGGTGAAACCTGGCTTTTGTCTTCAATTGCGATATTATTAAGCGTATAAATACCAAAGTTAATGGTTACAATAAAAAAGAGTGTGATAATAAATAAAGCTAACGTTTTAGTTAAACCGGAATAGGGTAAATAACTCAAAAAATCAAAAAGAAGTGATCCCACATCATTTACAGCTTGACCTAATGCCCCCTTAGCAAGATGCTCATTCACCCAAATTGCTCCATTACCAAATACCGTGAACCACAAAACGAAGAATAAACTTGGCACCATCAATACGCCGAAAATAAACTCCCGCAAAGTTCGTCCGCGAGAAATCCGTGCGATAAAAATCCCAAAGCCTGGCGCCCATGAAAACCACCATGCCCAGTAAAAAACCGTCCAATCCATAAACCAATCTAGATGTTCTACATCATAGGCATAAGCCTTGAAGCCGACTCTAATTAAACCGCTTAAGTAGGTACCAATATTTTCCGTAAAAGCAGAAATTAAATATATTGTCGGACCGAATAGCAAAACCAATAACATAAAGAGAAAGGTAACGCCTAGATTTAGCTCACTAAGAATACGGAACCCGTTGGCAATCCCTTGCAGTGAAATTAAGATAGCAATGATAAAAACACTCACTAAAATAAGGGGAACCAAATACGGTGAGTTATCCAATAAATGCATTGAATGGAATGCGGCAGCCAACCGAATCGCACTGTAACCTAAGGTTGCGACTACACCAAATAAGGTGGTACAAATCCCGAGAATATCAATGATATCCCCTACTTTTCCATTAATCTTTTCTTTCAGTAAGGGATAAAAACAAGAGCGTAAAGAAAAGGGTAATTTATAGCGAAATCCGAAGTAAGCAATCGTAAGTGCAATTAATCCATAAATAGCCCAAGCACTGATACTCCAATGAAAAATACTAAAAAATAATGCTGTTCGAACTTTCTCATATTCACCTATTGGTGAAAGAAAATGTGAAAGCGGTTCAGCAACGCCAAGGAAAACAATGCCAATACCAATTCCAGAGGTAAAGAGTAATGCAATCCAAGAGCTTAATTTAAACTCAGGTTCCTCCTCATCGCTCCCCAGCTTAATATCACCATATCGTCCTAATGCTAAGAAGAGTAAAAAGAATAGAAAAAATGCACTCAGTAAAATATAAAACCAGCTAAATTGAGAGAAAATAAATGCTTTCGCCGCAGCAAGATAAGATATCGTTTGCTGCGTATCAAATAAAAGGGCTGCAATAATCGCTAAACTAAAACCTAAGCTGCCCCAAATAACATTTGCTTTGAAAGTATTTTGTATCTTCATATCTGTTTTAAAATAAAAAGTGCGGTTAAAAATTTATATGGTTTTCAACCGCACTTTAGTCTTATTATTCAGCCAGTTCTGTTTGCTCGTGTGCCATCAATTCTTGGCCCACATCGTCTAGCAAACTTAAGTAGCGTTCATAATGTTTCAACATATCAGCAATCAATTCATCTTGATCCATATATTGCACATCATAACCCACTCGGCCATCAAAGAAATAGGTATATGGCTCATAAGTCATACTATGCTGAATATGTGGCAAATTATCATCATTGATTAGTTGAGTGGATACCTCTCGACCAACAGATTTCACCCCATACATAAAGTCTCGCATCGATTCTTTTTGAATGACCAATTCCACCGCTGGCTCATCTTGTTCAAATAACGTGTTAATTTGCACACTCAATTCATATTTACCAATTAATTCTTGGCGTAGCTCACGCATAGCCGGTAATACCGTATGTTTAAGGAAGCGTAAAATATCTTTTTCTTGCGTTTGGTTCATCATTTGTTCCAAACGTTCTTTCCACTTATCCCCCGTCCAGAAAATACTGGTTGGATTAACTTTGGTATCAAAATATTTTTTATCCGCATTCAAGCCTTTCCATAAACTAAAACACATCAACAACATCAACATGGCGAAAGGTAACGCCACTAATAGCGTCATTGCCTGTAGATTAGCCAAGCCGCCTGATTGCATCAAAACAATGGAGACAACTGACATTAATACACCCCACATCACTGCTTGCCAACGTGGTGCAGTAAGACTTTTATCACGTGATGCAATGTTATTTAATACATAAATACCGGAGTCTGCTGAGGTGATAAAGAATAAAGAAATCACCACCAAACTCACTAAACCCGTCACACCAGAAAGCGGTAAATAATCTAAGAATTTAAAGAGCAACGTTTCAGGCGAAGAAATCATTTGTCCTAACGTACCAGCAGCCTCACGATCATTTAACCAAATAGCCGTGTTACCAAATACGGTAAACCACAACACACCGAATAAGCTAGGAACCACCAACACGCCGAAAATAAATTCACGAATTGTACGCCCTTTCGAAATACGAGCAATAAATAAACCGACAAATGGTGCCCAAGAACACCACCATGCCCAGTACAGAATTGTCCAACCGCTAAACCAGGCAGTATGTTCTTGTTCATAAACATAGGTTTTGAAGCTTAATTGTACTAAGTTGCTGAGATACGTTCCGATGTTGTCGCTAAAAGCGGATAACAAATAAAGTGTCGGCCCCGCCACTAACACGAAAATCAACAAACAGAAAGCAAGTGTTAAATTCAGCTCACTTAAGATTTTTACCCCTTTCCCTACGCCAGAAATCGCGGAAAATATCGCTAAACTCATTACCACAACAATCACAACCATTTGTAAGCTGAAGCTATTTTCACTAATCCAGCCTAATTGATGTAAACCTGCACCCAATTGTGATGCACCAAAACCTAATGTCGTGATAATACCGAATAAGGTGGCAAGTAACGCCATAATGTCGATAAGATCGCCTAACTTGCCATTAATACGCTCTTTCAATAATGGATAGAAACAAGAACGTAATGCCAAAGGTAATTTGTAACGGAATCCAAAGTAAGCCAATGCCAACGCAATCGTACCATACACCGCCCAGGCATGAATTCCCCAGTGGAATAAGGTGTGCAACAAGGCTTCTTGTTGTTTATGCTCTGCTGTGCCCGTAGTAATGTCAGATAAGTAATGTGTTAAGGGCTCTGCCACACCAAAGAACATCAACCCTACCCCCATACCGGCAGCAAATAACATCGCTAACCAAGAGAGAAAACCGAATTCAGGCTCTTCTTCATCATTACCCAGTTTGATATTACCTAGGCTACTGACCGATAAAATGACTAAAAAGCCCAAAAATACTGAGAATGCTAATACGTAAAACCAACTAAAGTTGGCAAAAATGCCCGATTTGGCGGCATTTAATAAAGTTTGTGTTTGTTCCGGTGCAATTAAAATCATTGCCACCAGTAACACTACAAAAAATAACGTTGTGCCAATCACTAGAGGATTAAACGACGTTTGTTTTTCCACAAATTTAGATAAAGACAAGCTTCCCCCTTAAAAAGTAAGCGAATAAAAATAAAATCAGATTAAATAAAACAAGGTCTTAAGCCCTAAATGGTGCGATGGAACCATCGCAATGACAGCACGGAGAAGTGCGATTTTGAAGGAAACGCTCAGCAGGATTTGAGTGGATTGTTTCCAAAAGTGCATTTATGGTATCAAAAAATACCAATTATTTCAAATTAGGAAAATATTGATGGTATTTAATTTAAGTCGTATTTTTAACTGATATAATGAATTACAAAACTTGCTCAAACAAGACAGTAAAAGAAAACGTTTTATTTAATGTGTTGTAGATAAAACAATTTCTTAATGCAGCTTCAGTAAGCTTATCAAACGTCTGATCATCTAAATCAGATGAAATAAAAATTTTAATTTTACAATCGGTTATGTGTGGAGGTTCATCATAACCATGCACACCAAGTAAGGTTAAAGGATTGGCGAGGTTGAGCCAAATTTTTCCTTCCATTTCTACAATATCGGCACGTTGTTGAGCAAAATGCGCTTTTACACTACTCAAAATGCCACCTAGAATAGAAACAGCAAAATAATCTACCGCACTTTTTTGTAACGATTGGTTATCGAAATTGACTTGTGAATAGAGCGAAATACTGTCATTCGGTGTGAATAATTTAATTTCTTCTCCGCGTAATACGGCTCGATATTTCGCTGTAAAACATTCACTTTCAGGTACGTTATACATAACGTTCCCTCAATATTGATTTTACTTCATTTAATGCCTTAAGTTTGGCTTCAATAATATCAAAACCATTTAAAGGGCGGTTAGAAAAAGTGGCAAATCCACAATCTGGATTTAGCCAAATTTGCTCTGGTGGAAGGTAATTTAAGGCCTTTTCTGCTCGTTGAACAATCTGATCTACGGTTTCCACCTCATCAGAACGAGGATTGATGACGCCTAAGCCTACAATACATTTTTGTCTTAAGATTTCACTTTCTAATAACGAACTTAATTCTCCCGCTCTTGGCGTAGAAAATTCGAGCATTAAAATATCAGGTAATGCCGATTCAAATAAATCCACTAATGATGTATAAGGCCCGCGCAGTAATACGCTTTCATCTTTGCTCCAGTTGCCTCGGCATACATGTAATGCGGTTTTGATATTTTTATTTCTTGCATACTCAAAGATTTGAGTAATTAAACTTTTTGCAAACTGTAGTTCCGCTGCAAAATCTTGTTTTTCGCTTAACGCAGCACACATAAATGAACGTGTTTGATGATGGCTAAAAATAACTTCTGTCAAAACAGGCTCATCAAATTGAACAACACTTACGCCTAGTTCACATAAATGATCAATTTCTTGTTTTAAGATAGCAACAACATCTTTCGCCATTTCTTCTTTTGAAGAATAATGTTGCCCTGACACAGGCGAAAGCCACATGGAGCGAGCCATTAAGTAAGGCCCTGGCAAGGTTGCTTTAATTGGTTGCTTGGTTAGATTTTTCAGTAGTAGCATTTCATCTGCGACTAAAGATTGTTTGTAGCTGATTTTTCCCACGCAAATGGCATTTTTTATGGAAAGTGCGGGAACATCCAAGGTTTCTAGCATTGACTCAAAAATTTGCTTTTCTTTAATGTGATCGAGCATTTCACTCATGCTCATTAAGGTCGCGCCTTGAATTTTTTGTGCAATAAAAGAAAGGTAATTGTCGCGAAGTAATTCGCCACTCGTGATAATATCAATGCCAGTACGTTGTTGAAGTTCGACAATTTGTTTCGTTTCTTGAACAACGATTTGCTCAAGCTCTGCAGTGGTTATTTTGCCTAGTGCATGCTTTTTACGCGCCATCAAAAGTGCTTGGCTGCGAGGCATTGAGCCTAAAAGGGAAGTAGTGAAAGGTTTCATAGCAAATCCACAATGATGGGCGTTTATTACACGCCCATCATGACATATTGATATTAAAAGAATTTTAAATATTCATTGGCAGCTTGTAATTGAGCAAAACCTTTTGTTCTACCCGCAACCCAACGTTTTAATCCTTCCAAATCCATCATTTCTTTATGTTCTGGATTGTTGTAATCCATTTTGAACAAGGTTTCGGTGAATGCATTGAATTTGGTTTCATCTAATCCCACGCGTCCACTGAAAATACAATGGTCAAATGATGGTGTTTTTGCAAGTACTCGAACTGTTGCTGGATCGAGCGTGCCATCTTTTGTCCAACGTTCAAAGTTGAAATCTAACATCCATGTTGCAGAAACTTGGCGATCTTTTAATGCATTGGCTGCATCTAATTCACCGCCTACATGATCGCCGTGCAAACCAACACCCACATCAAAGCGTTTTTCTACATAATCTTGACCAAATTCCAAGCCATGTTGATGTAAAAACTCGATAGGAATTAACCGCGCTTGTGGAGAATCAATTGCACCAAAAGCAATAGTTTTATTTTTTAAATCTTCAATCGATTGGATAGTTGGATCATTAACAACTAAATAGCTTTGACGATCTTGGTCGGTATCACGCATGGCACCATTTAAGGTTTTACCACCACTACGTAAGTAACCATCTAACCAAGCTAGGGGAGAGTTCCACGCCACATCAATTTCATTATTGAGTAACGCATCAACTTGTCCTTTGTAGTCTTTGAAATACACGGGTTCAATAGGGAAGCCTTCTTTTTCGAAAAAGTCAGCAATAATGCCCCAAATAACCGTCACTTGTGGGGCGTAGATGACCGCCCCAATTTTTAATTTCTCACTCATTTTTCACCGCACTTTATGGAATTTGTTGACCTGTAATGGCTTTACCTAACCAAATATTTAGCACATCGACACTTGGCGCCATCACTTGGCTTGCTAATGCATCGCGTAAATAGCGTTCCATTGGTCCTATTTTGTTATAAGCCTTGCCACCGCCAATACGCATACCAATTTGTGCAAGGGTAATAGCGTTTTCGCTCGCGACAATTCGGGCGGCTAATAATTTAGCCAATGCATCTGCATCACCTTCTGTGGCTGCACGAGCCGCATCTCGCGTAGCACATACAGCAGCGTTTGTATTTGCATAGATTTTAGCTAAGTGAATTTGCACGGTTTCGATTTCAGCTAATGCAGTGCCCGATGTGTATTTACGGTGTGTTGAATGTTTAATTGCCTCAGTAAGCACGGCTTTACATACGCCGCTATAAACAGCTGCCAAGCCACAAATAAAGGCTGGTGCAATGCCACCAAATACTTGTTCTGCGCCTGTGCCAACTTCGCCAATACGCCAGCTACGATCTAATGGCATATCGGTCATGCGCATAAAGCAAGAAACATTACTACGCATACCTAAGCCATTCCAGCTATCAGCTTCAAAAGTTAAGCCTTGAGTGCCAAGTGGAAGCACCCAGTTATCAATAGCTTCACCATTTTCGGAAGGCAAAAGCGCTAAATAATAAGAGGCATAATTGCCCGATGTCACCATGGATTTTAAGCCATTGAATACTGCATGTTCAGCATTAAATTGTGCGGTTGCATCGGTGATATAGAAGTGAGTTCCTGTGCCTAATTCACTATAGGCGAGTGCGGCAAAGGTTTGATTTTGAACAATGTCAGAAAAGATTTTTTGTTTGAGTTGATCGCTGCCGAATAGATTTAAACAATTCACTGCAACGTTACTCATCATGTAACAGAGACCAGCAGAGGCTGAACTTTCAGCTAATGCCATACAGACTTCAGCGTGTTCTTTTAGGGTTAATCCCATTCCGCCGTACTCTTTTGGAATTAAAAGTGAAAACCAACCGGCTTTACCTAATTCTTTAAATGCCTGAACAGGAAATTCTTTTTTTTGA
>ERZ773145.2657-NODE-2657-length-12283-cov-3.347399_pt1 | contig 12283 bp, 9 predicted proteins | sample MGYA00580848_ERZ773145 | MGnify/ENA primary metagenome ERZ773145 (study PRJEB29015, sample SAMEA2737858) | human gut metagenome | biome: human gut; feature: human-associated habitat; material: faeces | place: China | collected 2012 ... | reverse complement strand
AATTCATTCAGTTCAAGCCGAATATCCATATGTCATCTTCGACTGAAATTATCTGTTCTGCATTACTGTACCAGTAATGGCGCAACCTCTTCTTCCCAACGTGTCTTAGCTGTTTCACATGCTGCTGAATAAGCATCTGCATCGCTGATCAGAACTGCATTGGCAATATCATCCTTGGAGATAACCTGATCCTTGTATTCGTCTGCGATTGTGAAGTCTTCTCTTGTAGGGATTGCACCTGCCAGAGCAAGGTATGTCTGACCTTCATCACTAAACATTGTCTCTCTTGTCAGAGCTGCTGCATTTGGATGAGGTGCATATTTGTTGATAACGGAAGCGTAACCATTCTGTAAGCATCCATCAGAAGGAACAACTGCCTGCATCTTGTACTGGCTGATGTTCTTGCTGCCGTCGATGTAGGGGGAAATCAGCGTCGGCAGTCCGCCCGAGACGGCTTTGCAGTGACGGCCCAGCCGGGCGTAGAGGTCGATGATTTTGCCCGTGTTGCGGCTGCACTCCTGCGAGATGTACCATCCGCCAAAAGCGGCGTGATGCCCGTAACGGGCCCACACCTCGTCGATCAGGCGGCAGTTGAGCTCCACCTCGTGCAGATAATCCCCGGATGCCCAGTATTTGCCCGAGTCGTAGAGCCCGAACCAGAATTTCATGCCCCACTTTTCGCTCAGGCGCAGGAACATCCCGACCAGGTCCGCGGGCGGTTCGTAACAGCGTTCCTCCGAGGTGAGCACCTGCGAGGAGAAGGTCTGCCAGCGGCGGTAGCCGCAGCGGATGAGTATCACGTGCTCGATACCGGCCCGGTGCATGTGTCCGAAATCGGCGTCCCACTCCTTTTCGCCCCAGTTCTGGTGGGGAATGTCGTGGCTGATTTCGTCCAGAAAGGTTCCTTTGATCTGCATGGCGGTTTGGTTATAATAAAGGTGGCGTTAAATCACGAGCAAATGTAATAATAAAAATTATTATCACAAGCGGTTTTGGTGATAAAATTCATTCAACGGCGGTTTTGTCACAAATATGTTTATTTTGCAGGTGGAGCTCGTTCGCAGGAAGGGCGGCGGCCGATCGGGGTACGATCGTAAAGTTTCTGCGAATGAACGGTCCGCATGGCGACATTCGTTATAAATTCGCGGCTCGGGGCGCATTTTCCGCAGAATGTTTGCCCGACTCGCTATTTATTTTTATCTTTACCCAATCGTAAAGACGTAAATCAAACACCCCGACGAAATGACCAATTCGTTCCTCAAACTGGCCACGGAAGGCAACAAGGCCGCTATTCTCAAACAGCAGATTATCTGTCAGTACATTCTCGGCGGCGATTCGAGCATCACCGATCTGAGCAAGGCCGTGAATCTGAGCGTGCCGACCGTGACCAAACTCATCGGGGAGCTGATCGACGAGGGCTTCGTGCACAATTTCGGCGAGCAGGGGACGGCCGGCGGACGACGGCCGAATATCTACGGCCTGAATCCCTATGCCGGGTATTTCGTCGGCGTCGATCTGCGCAAGGATTCGGTCATGATGGCCGCCATCAATTTCAAGGGACAGCTGATCGATGAAACGACGGTCGATTTTCTGATGGACAACGATCCCCGTTCGCTGGACCGTCTTTGCGACGTGATTCAGAATTTCATCCGTGCGCGCAAGATCGCCCGCGACAAGGTGCTGGCCGTCGGGGTGAATATTTCGGGCCGCGTCAATTCGCAGACCGGATACAGTTACAGCTATTTCTTCGTCGAGGAACAGCCGCTGACGATGCTGCTCGAAGAGCGTCTCGGCACGACGGTCTACATCGAGAACGACACCCGTGCCGCCACTTACGGCGAATATATGTACGGCGACGCCCACTCCGAGAAGACGATGCTCTACATTAACGCCAGCTGGGGACTGGGGTTGGGGATGATCATCGACGGCAAGATATTTTACGGCAAGTCGGGCTTTTCGGGCGAATTCGGCCATTTTCCGCTGCTCGACAACGAGATCATCTGCCGCTGCGGCAAACGCGGCTGTCTTGAGACGGGGGCTTCCGGTTCGGCCATGCACCGGATTTTTCTGGAGAAACTCAAGGAGGGACGCGTGTCGATGCTTTCCGAGAAATACAAAAAAGGCGAGGAGATCACGCTGAATGATATTCTGGCCGCGCTGCTGAAGGAGGATGTGCTGGCCATCGAGATTCTGGAGTCGGTGGGGCACACGCTCGGCAAGGCCATCGCGGGGCTTATCAACATGTTCAATCCGGAGGTGATCGTTATCGGCGGTACGCTTTCGGTGGCCAAGGAGTACCTGATGCTGCCCGTGCGCAACGCCATCAACAAATACTCGCTGATGCTGGTCAACAAGGATACGCAGATACGCCTCTCGACCCTGGGCGAACGCGCTGGAGTGATGGGCGCCTGCATACTGGCGCGCAGCAAGTCGCTGGGGCTGTTCTGAGAAGCGGCCCTCTGCGAACGGAAAACTCCCGGACTGTACGATAAAGTCCGGGGTTTTATATAAATAGGTACGACGCCCTACCGCTCGGCGTCGAACAGCGGTTTGTATTTCGAGGCCAGTTCGCGCGCCGTCCGCACGGCGTCTCCCGCTTCGGGGAAAGTAAGCGGGTGGGAGGCGTCGGCCCATCGGCATTCGAAGTCGCGGATTTCGCGGTCGAAAGCCTCATGATCGAACATCCGGCCCGTGCGGGCCGCCTCCATCACGCGTTCGATGAAGAGCCGCCAGCGGGGAGCGTAGTAGGTCGAAATCATTCCGGACCATGTGCGGCTGGCGTAATCGGTAAGGTGGTAACTGTCGCCCCAAACCGAGATGAGCATGCGGGCGTTGGTTTCGTAGTAATCTTTCGAAGCGTTGTCGCTGCCGAAGCCGCGCGCCGCGGCGATCCACCGCTCGAGCGAAAACTCGGGGTGGCAGGCCGTGAGCAGGTTGATGTCCGCAAGCAATCCGGTCATGCGTCGGGCGGCGGCGTCCATCGCCTTCCGATCGTGCTGCGCATAGGCCGCGGCGAAACGGTCGCGTTCTATCAGGAAGTAGTCGCCCAGCACCTGCCGGCCGATGTTCACTACGTCGAAACGGTAGGTGTCGCGTTCGCTGTCCACAGCGAGCAGCTCTTCCCAAACCCGCCACAAGGTCGGGAAACGGTAGCCCGTCGTGGGCTTGGTGGTCCAGTGCCAGTTACCCTCCAGCGCGGGATGCGCATTGGTCAGCGGAGACTGTCCGGTCTGCGCGGGCAGCGTGTAGACGCTGTCGCAGAGCGTCCGCCAGCCGGTGCGGGCCGCGGGGTCGCGGAATCCCGTGCGGCGGTCGGCCAGGCGTGCGATCCACTCGTCGTCCGCAATGCCCGTGTTCCACGCTTTGTCCAGCACGAATTCGTACATGAACTGGTTAACGCCGAAGCCTTCGAGCGTCGAGCCCACGCCGCGCAGGTTGTCGCCGCCATGGGCGAAAGCGTCCTCCATGCGGGCACTCACGGTATGGAAATTGCCCGATAGCATCGTGTTGCCCCCGAAATTGCCGAGGTAGCACCACAAGTAAGGCTGGCCGTGGAATTTTTCGGTCTGCTTCCAGATCTCTGTGAATTCGCAGAAATAATCCAGCATCAGCAGCCGGTCCTGCGGCACGGCGCCGAGGAAGGCGCGGATGTTCTCCGCGGTCCAGTGCGTCGGATCGGCATAGAAGAGCCAACCCATCTGGAGCCACACCGCCTCGGGATCGACCTCCGCCATCGACTCGTAGATGTGGCGCGACATTCCGGCGAGCGTTTCAGGATCCCACGTCGGGGCGTCGATCTCGTTGAACGGATCGGCGCCGTAGATATGGCCCGTGCCGAACAGACGGGTCTGTTCGGTGAGGAACTCCCGCTGGATGACCGCGAAAAGCGGGTCCATCGGGTCGAGGAAACTGCACCGGTATCGATCGTCGAAGCCGCCCCAGTAGCTCACGCGTGTGATCCGGGCATCGGGATGGAGTCTTTTGAGCTCCTGCGGAACGTGTCCCGCGAAGGCCGGCAGCACGGGTTTCATCCCCAGTTCGCGTTCGCGCGCCAGAATACGCTGCTGCAACGCCAGCTGGCCGTCGATCCACTCCTCGGGCAGCGGACCCTGCCAGCGGTCGATGTTCGACATGCGGTGCCAGGGCAGGTGGGCCGGACCGGTGAAGTAGGCGCGGACCTCTTCGTCCGAAAGTCCGAGCCGGGTCCATACCCGCTGCCAGACGGCTTCCTGCCCCGTGATGGCCAGCGGCATGGTTACGCCCTGAAGCGCCATCCAGTCGATGAAGCGTTCCCATTCGGTCCATCCCCACCACGGCATGGTGTACCCGAACGTGCAGTAATTGAGGAAGAAACGCTCCCGTGCGCGGGATTCGACGCGGACTTTTTCGTCGATCCGCGGTAGCACGGCAGGCATCTCCACGGGATTGCAGGCATGCCACGAGACAGTCGTCAGGCAGTAATTCTTCAGGTAATGGTTCAGTCCCACGGCAATCGAGGCGGAGCTGTTGCCGCGCACGACGATCTTTGAGCCGCGGGATTCCAGTTCGAAACACTCGGTCGTATCGGTAAGACGCTCGAAGCGGAACTGTTTTTCGTGCTCGGGAATGATCCGCCGGGCCAGTGCGCGGACGGCGGCATCGTCCTCAGAGCGGCAGCCAGCGGCCATGCAGAGCAGCGCCGTAAGGCAGGCAATAAATCTCGGTATTTTCATATCGGGCAGGGTTTGGGTGAGCGATCGATTGCTTTGATGGCAAAATTAATAAAATTATTCAAAACATCATACAAAGTAAAAATATTTACGCTGAAGAGTTTTATGTTACCGTAAATTAATTATCTTTGCTTCCATGAAATGAATAAACATTTGTATGATGCACATGAAAAATCTCGGTTATATGCTGTTGGTAGCCCTTCTGTTGTGCTGCACCTGCGTACAATGCAGCGAGAAGGAGCACCAGACTCCTCCGGCTCTCTCTGAAGGGGACGATCCGGGCGGCGACGGCGGCGAAGAAAATCCGGAAGGTCTGCCCGGTTATCCGAAGGGTCTTACGGTCGATGAGTTTACGCAGGAACTTGCGAACGGCTCGAAGTGCCTGGGCTTCTACGCCATCGTCGATTTCAAGGCGAATCCGAACCTGCGGTTCCGTCCGCAGTTCTCCGCAGCGAAGAAGCCGACGGCCTATTTCTCGGCATTCGCCGAATCGGGAGACGGTACGCCGTATTTGGCCGTCAACGGGGGTTTCTTCGGCGGTACGACTTCGGTTAGCCTGCTCATCGACCGGGGTGTGGTCCGATCGCTCGCCGTGCAGGAGGATTGGATATGGTCCACAAATCCTTACACGCATTTCTTCCCCGTGCGGGCCGCTTTGGGGCAGCTGCGCGACGGAAGTTTCGAGGCGGCCTGGGTCTATTGCGTGGCCGACGACGACAACTGTCCCTATGCTTTCCCGTCCGCGCTCGGCAACAACGAGAAGACCATGACGTTCATGCCGGCGCCACCGACCTCGCACACGGCGGGCGGACGCCGCTGGCAGCCCTACAACGCCATCGGCGGCGGCCCGATGCTGGTCCACGGGGGCCGGAACGTGGCCGAGGAGAACTACTGGAAAGAGATTTTCGACTGCGGAGGTCTGCAGGGGCTTGCGCGGCATCCCCGGACGGCCATCGGCGCCACGGAGGACGGGAAACTGGTCATCGTGGTCTGCGACGGACGCAACAAGCGGGGCAGCGCCGGTATGACACTGCCCGAACTGGCCGACAAAATGATCTCGCTGGGATGTGTCGAAGCGATCAATCTCGACGGCGGCGGCTCCTCGACCTTCGTGGGCCGGGAGGGACGGGTGCTCAACATGCCCAGCGACACGCCCGGTACGACTGCGCAGGACGTCGCGCTACGGGAGCGAAGCGTTCCCACGGCGGTAATAATCGCCGAGCAGTGACGCGAAACCCAATACTTTACGGGCGGCAGGCATTCTGCCGCCCGTTTTTGTGGTGCGCATTCATTCACTTTTGCCCGAAATTTGTCAAAAAAAGGATTAATTAACATCTTTTGACACGGCTTTCAGATAATCTTTTATACTCGTTGGTTGAATTAAATTTCCCAATATTTATAAATGAAAAAGTTGCACAAATTGCAGATTATTAGCAAATTAGTGGTAATCACACCGTTAACTACTATTGCTCTGCTTATGCGCAACTTCATAGCAAATTTCGTTAGAATTCTCGGAATCTGCAAGGATTTCGCTGGGAATCGTGTAAATGAACTTGGAAACGTACCCCGTTGTGGCGTTGTTCCGAAGTTTTCCGACCTCGAAGTCGTCGCTCTCGGCATAACCGCCGAGGCTTTCGGATTCGATAGCGAAAATCTTCTTTTTCATCGTCTGCGACATGAGTGCAAGGACGATTTGCCAAACCAGATCAGCCGCCGGCAGTTCAATGTCCGTCGTAAGCTGACGGCCAGACTTGCCGAGGAAATCCGCAAGGAGGTTGCTGTCGCCATTGACGGATCTGAGGACGTGTTCTGCATTGATTCCAAGCCGGTAAAGGTCTGCCAGAACGCAAGGGCGAAACGTTGTGTCATGGGCCGAGACAACGCGGAGGCCGCTCCGGATTGGGGATACTGCGCCTCGCAAGGTCTGCACTATTACGGTTATAAACTCCATGCTGTGTGCGGGATACGAGGTGTGATACATTCCTATGACATGACTGCGGCAAGCGTACATGACATCCATTACCTCAATGATGTGCGTTGGGAATATCATGACTGTATGATGCTTGGAGACAAAGGTTATCTCAGTGCCGAGGTTCAGAAAAACCTCTTTGAGACAGCTAATATAACTCTTGAAGTCCCGTATCGGCTGAATCAGAAAAACTGGCGTCCGCCATCCCGGACATACAAGAGATTCCGCAAGCGTATAGAAACAATATTCTCCCAACTCAACGACAATCTCATGATGATACGAAACTATGCAAAGCAATCCTGCGGTCTCTTTACCCGTATGGCAGGCAAAATCGCAGCTATGACGTTTATGCAATAGGGCAATTTCGTTAATCTTCGTCCGATTGGGCTGATAAAATATTCACTAATCTAATTCAACCAACAGGTTTATAATTATAGAATAATCAAAGACCACTCATCCTAAGCAAGTATATATACCGGATGCTGGATCTTAGAAGGAGTTGCGTTTCCAGATTCTAAACAGCAGAAACAGCTTCACGCAAAAATTGATGAGCTGAGAAAACTTATTATAGATACTGACAATGAATCTGTTCATCGATTTTTTTTATAAAAAGACCGTCATTAAATACACGGCCAATATCTATCAGGAAGATTCCCAGACATATCCTTCAAGAAAACAAGATACGTCTGAACTCTTTTTTCTTGGAACAGGAATCTGTACAGGAGAAAGGAACTCAGTTTATATTCAAATATGCATTCTAAAGTGGTAATAGTAATCATAAAACATATAACAAAAATCACAAATACGGAAGTTCGATTTTGGACAATACACTTCAGAAATTGTAAAAGAAACAGGTTGCATCTAACAACTCTTGACTATTTGCCAATTCCAAAAATTTTTCGTATCTTGCAATAGGTTATTTGAAATGCGGTATTTGAGCGCAACAAGTTGAAAATAAACCGTTACTTTTTCGTTACCTATTCTCCTATACAAAAATGTAACGACCTGATTTATTAGGTCGTTACATCATTTTAATCCCGCTCCTTTTCCCGGTCTGCCGCTTTTCACATTCCTGCGCCCGCAGCGTCAATCCCGGTTGACCGGGCCGTCTTTTCGTCCATACGGTCTCCGGATCACTGCACCAGCATCGCGTGCCGGTAACCGTCGGTCTTGTTCCAGTCGCCGCGCGTGAAGTCGGGAACGGCCACCGGGACGCTGTTGTGTTCGAGCGACATCGCCGTAAGGGCGCCGATGCACGACCATTCGGCCGCATCGTAGACATCCTGATCCAGCGGCAGGCCATGTTGCAGGCAATAGACCAGCCGGTAGTCCATGATGAAGTCCATGCCGCCGTGACCGCCGACCTCGCGGGCCTTGGCCTCGATGTCGAGGACGATCGGGTCTTTGTACCGCGCCATCAGCGCCTCACGCACCTCCTTCGACACGAAACGGTGGGCGTTCAGGTTCTCGTGGTCGGGCACGCCCGAATCCGCAAGCTGGTCGGGGTTGAAGGCATAGCCCTGAACGGGGTATTTGTTGGCGAATCCCTTCGTGCCGGTCAGCTGGTACATGCGGCTGTACGGACGGGGCGTGTAGACATTGTGTTCGAGCAGGATCGTGCGGCCCTTCTCGGTCTTGATCAGCGTCGTCGTATGGTCGGCGTTGGCGAATTCTTCAGCGCCCAGCTTCTCGCGGGCGAGTTTCAGCCCGTTGACCGACCGGGTGTCCACGGCCACGAGGTAGTTCATCTTGTCGCCGCGGTGGATGTCGAGCAGCTGGCAGGCGGGACCGAGGCCGTGCGTGGCGTAGACGTCGCCGCGGTGATCCCGGTTGAATTTCAGACGCCAGCTGTCCTGATAGTAGTCCCAGAAAGCGTCGAGGTCGTGGATATACGCACCTTCGACATGGAGAATGTCCCCGAACAGTCCCTGCCGGGCCATGTTGAGCGTCGTCAGCTCGAAGAAATCGTAAACGCAGTTTTCGAGCATCATGCAGTGCCGCTGCGTCTTCTCGGCGGTGTTCACCAGTTGCCAGCACTCTTCGAGCGACGTGGCGGCGGGAACTTCGACAGCGACGTGCTTGCCGTGCTCCATGGCGTAAACGGCCATCGGGACGTGCAGCTGCCACGGGGTCACGATGTACACCAGGTCAATGTCGTCACGCTCGCAAAGCTGTTTCCAGCCCTCCTCGCCGCTGTACGGAGCCGCCTCGGGAAATCCGCGGCGCAAGAGAATCGCCTGCGCGCTGTCCACGCGCTCGGGATAAAGGTCGCACAAGGCTTTGATCTCGACGCCGTCGAGGTGCGTGAAGCGTTCCACGGCCCCGGGGCCGCGCATGCCCAGCCCGATGAAGCCCACACGGACCGTCTCCATCGGCGCGGTTTTGAGTCCCAGCACCGATTTCTGGCCCGGTTCGCGCGCGGGCGTATCGAAGACGATCACGCCGTCGACCGTCTTCCATCCTTTCGATTCGCAACCGGAAAACAGGAGAATGCCTCCAAGGGCAGCCAGTAAAATGAGCAATTTCTTCATTAGTATGACAGATTGGTTAGTTTCGTTACAAAAGTATGAAATATTTTGAAATCTGCGCCCATTTGACTACTTTTGCCGTCGTAAAAATCTCATTTCATGTTTCGTAGATTCGCGGCGGTAATCCTATCGGCCATCCTGCTCTCGCCGGGGTGGCTCGGCATGACGGGCATGACGCTCCTGATCGGGTTCGTCCCGCTGCTGTGGGTGAGCGCGTCGTACGACGACACGCGTCGCTCGTGGTGGGGCATGTTCGGCTGGGCGACGCTCGCGTTCGTGCTGTGGAACGCCCTGACGATCTGGTGGATCTGGTACGCCACGCCCGTAGGCCCCCCGGCCGCCACGCTCGCTTCGACGACGATGAACATGATCGCCTTCATGCTCTTCCACACCGTTTCGAAAAAAGCCCCCAAAGCGTTGGCCTACGTCACGCTCGTCACGGCGTGGATCACGACGGAATACTGGTACACCGTGGGCGACTTCTCGTGGCCGTGGCTCATCCTGGGCAACGGCTTCTCGCACGAAGTCTGGGCCGTGCAGTGGTACGAATACATGGGCGTTTTCGGCGGCACGCTGTGGGTGTTGCTCTCCAACATACTGATTTTCGAAGCGTTGCAAGCCAGCCGCAGCACGCGCCGGTGGGCGGCGGCAGCCTGCTCCGTCGCACTGCCGATGATCGCGTCGCTGTGCATCTGGCAGAGCTGGGAGCAGCCCGACGAGGGGACGGCACGAGTGAGCGTCATCCAGCCCAACGTGGACTGTTACGACAAATTCCACGGCGACACCCAACGGCAGGAGCGCAACATCGCGGACCTCATGGCGGAGGTCCCCGCCGGCGCGCAGTTCATCCTGCTGCCCGAGACCGCAGTGCCGGGCGACTACCTGGAACCCGGATTGAGCGATTTCTATTCGGCGGGCGAACCGGGCGCATTCTGGCAGGAGCTGACCGACTCGCTCCGCAGCCGGCACCCCGAAGCCCTGCTCATCACCGGAGCCGGCACCATTCGCCGCTACCCGGCCGGGGCGCAGACCGAGACGGCCCGCCCGGAACGCTTCGGCGACGGCTATTACGACCGCTTCAACACGGCCGTGGGGCTGGACTCCGCGGGCCGCATGCAGCTGCACCACAAAGGCCGGCTGGTGATCGGCGTCGAAAACACCCCGACGTGGGTCTTCGACGCGATGAAATTCCTGGTCATCGACCTGGGCGGCACGGTCGGACAGATCGGCAAGGGCCTGCACGGCACGGCTTTCGAGCACAACGGCGTCAAAACCGGACCGGCGATCTGCTACGAAGGGCTTTACGGCGACTTCTACGGCGGATTCGTGCGCCGCGGCGCGCAGTTCATGGCCATCATTTCGAACGACGGCTGGTGGGGCGACACGCCCGGTTACAAACACCTGTTCTCGATCTCGCGCCTGCGGGCCGTCGAACACCGCCGCGCCATCGCCCGCTCGGCCAACACCGGGAAATCGGGCTTCATCTCGGCCCGCGGCGACGTGGGCCAGACGCTCGGCTGGGAGCAGCGCGGCGTGATCACCGCCGAGGTCCCGCTCAACTCGGAACTCACCTTCTACACCCGCTACGGCGACTGCCTGGCCCGCATCTCCGAATACATCCTGCTGCTGTCGGTGCTCTACTACGTGGCCTACCGCTACAAACGCAGGAACCACCTCGTCAAATAAACCCCTTGCTGATATGAATTACACCCAGACACTCGAATTCCTCTTTCAGTCGCTTCCCGTCTTCGAAACCCAGGGCGCGACGGCTTACAAACCGGGATTGGAGCGCATCACCGCATTCTGCCGCCACATCGGAAACCCCCAGCGCAACTTCTTCACGATCCACGTCGCCGGAACCAACGGCAAAGGCTCCGTGGCGCACATCATCGCCTCGGTGCTCCAGCAGGCCGGATACCGCACGGGACTGTTCACCTCGCCCCACTTGCAGGACTTCCGCGAACGCATCCGCGTCGACGGCGAGATGATCCCCAAGCAGAAGGTGGTGAACTTCGTGGACAAGCACCACGACAAGATGGTCGAGCTGGAACTGTCGTTCTTCGAAATGACCGCGGCACTGGCTTTCGACTACTTCGCACAGAGCGACGTCGAGGTCGCGGTGATCGAAACGGGACTGGGCGGACGACTCGACGCCACGAATATCATCGTACCGGTCGTAAGCGTCATCACCAACATCGGGCTGGAGCATACGGCGCTGCTGGGCGACACGCTCCAGAAGATCGCAGCCGAAAAAGCCGGAATCATCAAGAAGAGCATCCCGGTCGTGATCGGCGAGGGCGATGTGCGCTACAACGAAGTGTTCGAGCAGGTCGCTGCGGCCAACAAATCGAAAGTCATCTATGCCGAAAAGGTATTCTCGTGCCAAGAGTGCGGTTGCCGGGAAGGGCGGCAGCACTTCTGCATGCACCGCGTGCGCGACGACCGCAAATTCGAGGTAGACCTCGACCTTACGGGCAATTACCAGCGCCATAATATCCTGACAGCCGCGGCGACGGTCGATTTCCTGCACGAGGAAACCCCGCTGACGATCTCCCGCCGTGCCTTCCTCGAAGGGACGCGCGATGCGGCGGCCATCACTTCTCTGGCGGGACGCTGGCAGAAGCTGGGTGAAAATCCGCTCGTCGTCTGCGACACGGGGCACAATCCCCACGGCATCGCCTACGTGGCCGAACAGCTCAAAGCGACGCCCCACAAGGAGCTTTACTGCGTGATCGGGTTCGTCCGCGACAAAGACCTGGCACACATCCTGCCCCTGCTGCCCCGCGACGCACACTACATCTTCACGCAGGCTCAGACCGAAAGGGCATTGCCCGCCGCCGAACTGACAGCCAAGGCTGCGATCTACGGGCTCAGGGGGGAAACCATCCCCGAAGTGCCGGCCGCCGTGGCACACGCCCGGGAACTTGCCGCTGCGGACGATATGGTCTTCATCGGCGGCAGCACCTATGTCGTCGCCGAAGCGCTCTGATACATACGATATTCAGAACCCGCATAAAGTCCGTCCGGGAATTCCGGACGGACTTTCTTTTGTCATCCCGAACAAAACTATAAAAAAT
>ERZ773145.2651-NODE-2651-length-12299-cov-8.192992_pt1 | contig 12299 bp, 11 predicted proteins | sample MGYA00580848_ERZ773145 | MGnify/ENA primary metagenome ERZ773145 (study PRJEB29015, sample SAMEA2737858) | human gut metagenome | biome: human gut; feature: human-associated habitat; material: faeces | place: China | collected 2012 ... | reverse complement strand
CTGCCGCACCTCGCTCGCCGTATCGGCACTTAGAATTATGCGGTATTGCCCAAGGTCGTTTCTTTACGTTTCGTCCGGGCGGTATTCCAACAGGTCAGCGGGCTGGCAGTCCAGCGCTTTGCACAGGGCTTCCAGGGTGGAAAACCGCACCGCTTTTGCTTTGTTGTTTTTCAGGATGGAAAGGTTGGCCGGGGTAATGCCGATGGTTTCAGCCAGCTCCCCCGCCCCCATGTGGCGCTTTGCCATCATCACATCCAGGTTGACGATAATTGGCATCTTCTGCGCCCCCTTACACGGTATAGTCCAGTTCGTCTTTCATCTTAACGGCCTGGGCAAACGCATTTTTGATGACCCGCACGATCAGCGCCATAAACGCCGCCGCAACGCCAATGGCAAAGATGAACGGCAGCCCCAGCACAGCACCCACCGGCAGGCAGAGCGCTGCAGCCCAGGTGCAGCACCAGCTGATGCGCCGCAGGGCCAACACGTTGGCAGGGGTAAACACCTCTTCTTTTTCAATGCGCGCCAAAAACATGTACAGGTTATACAGCATCCACAGGGCCAGCGCGGCGCTGCAATAGCCCAGCCCCAGCAAAAAATACCCCAGCTTTGGCCCATGCACCAGCTGCAGCGCGTGCACCGCCAAAACCCAGCTGACGATGCGCGGCCCGCACAGCACCATCACCACGCACCCCATGGCCGCCGCCAGGGTGGCGAACTTGGTCAGCATAATGCTTTTGTGGTCGTTCCAGCCAAAAAAGTTTTCTGGTAATTGACGCATTGGTCATTCCCCCTGATGTTTTATGGTATATCCGATGCTGTTATCATAGCATATATCGCATCGTTTTACAATACATTTTTATTGTTTTTCAATATATTTATTCTGTTTTACAATGCGTTTATGCTTCAGGTTCCTGCACCAGCTGCCCTGCGGCAGATTTTCTGGCTGAAAATGCGGCAAAAAGCTTGACTTTTTCTCCCATACCTGTTACAATATTTAAGCTGTAACAGGCAAATTGAGTATTTGTGCCCGTAGCTCAGTTGGTAGAGCACCTGACTTTTAATCAGGGTGTCCGGGATTCGAATTCCCGCGGGCGCACCAAAAAGCACCAGACAAATTTTTGTCCGGTGCTTTTTTGTTGTGTCATTCAAGATTCTCAACATTGTGATTCCTTTTTGGCTGCTTAGCCCGCTTTTCATTTCCTCCAGATCATCACCCCCATCCAGAACAGGTTGGCGAAGATCCTGTCGGTGCCGGTGGTCACCATGGCCGGGAACAATGCCCAGGACAGCACCACCCGATGGCAATATGCCCCAGCATCTGCCGCGTTCCTGGAATACATTCGCTCTCGGCTGGGGGATGCCTTTTGCTGATTTCACCCATACCAACAACAAACACCGTGCCGCCATGCAGGGGGTTCTCCTGCTTGCGGCACGGTGCTTTGTTGTATCAGGCTATTGTCGGGTTATTGTTTCTTTTTGGCTAGCTGTCTGCCCACGGCCCACAGCCAATCCAATGCGGCGGCGGCAAGGGCGGGGTACACGATCAGGCCGAACAGCTGGTACCAGGTGGGGATAAAGTAATCTGCCCCGCCGGGCAGGGTGCTGGCGGCGTTCAGGGTAATGCTTTGCGGAGTAAAGGTCAGGCCCACGGTCTTGTTTTCATCGGGGCTGCAGGGATCCAGCCGCAGTGCCACGATCTGGGTGCGCGGCAGGGTGTACACATAGGTGCCGTCTGCCAGCACTTTGGGGAAGACGCGGCGGTCCTGGCTGTAGGGCTCCCCCGTTTTTGTGGTGTAATACAGGCACATTTCGCGGGAATCGCCGTCAAACTCCACGTTGTAGCTCACGGTACGCACCACGCGGCCGGATACATCCTCCAAAATCATCTGCGGGTCGCCGCCTGTGGTAGTCAGCTGGCCCTGGGGTGCGCTGTTCTCCCCCGGCTCCCCCCAGGTCAGCTCGGCCAGCTGCCAGCTTTCAATGGGGATCGAGGTTTCAGTCAGGGTGCCTTTTGCCTTGGCGGAGCTGTCCCCCGCAAAGGCCACCGCACCCTGCACCAGCCAGAACACCAGCGCCGCGCACCAGCACAGCACCGGCAAGGCAAAGCGATGGGCAAACAGTCGGTTCAGGCGGCTTTTCCATGTCATCTCTTTCATTGGGCCGCCTCCTTGCTCATCTGCATTGTGACCGGCTCATACCCGGCATCCGTTACGCGGTAGAGCAGGGTCTGCCCCGCCTGCGCAGCGGCCAGGTGGTCGCTAAACAGGTTCTGATAGCTCTGCACAAAGATATCGTCGATCTTTTGCAGGTAAAGCACCGTACAGCCGTTGGCACGCACGGTTTCATCCAGGCGTTCAGCGGTGCAGGGGTGGTAGTAGCGCTGCTTCACGCCCTCCTCCTGCGGTTCCAGCTCCGGCAGGCCGAAGGTTCCGCCGCCGCCCTCCTGCGTGGCCCCCACGCCGGAGTAATCCACCAGGACGGGGTAAAAATCAAACACGGCAGAGAACCAGTGTTCGCCGTTATCCCCCTGGCTGACAAAAAACACGCGGTCGTTTTCGTTCAGGTAATCGCTGCACAGCCAGTCAGCTTCGGCGCGGGCGGTCTTGCGGTCGGCGAATTCGCCATCCGAGAAGCCCAGCACCGAAAGCTGCGGCAGAATCATGCCGTTCACTCGCACCAGCATGGCGGCGGCCATCAGCAGAACACCGGCCTGGCCCGCTAGGGCAATCCAGCGGCGGGCCGGGGCTTTCTGTTCGCCATCCGCGGTTTGCAGGGCGGTGCTCCAGCAGGCCAGCGCCATAAAGAACCAGCCGATATAGTAGGTATAGATATAGCGGTTATAATCCACCAGCCCCACGGCCTGATCCGGCTTGAAAATAAAGCCATAGCTGAGCGCCAGCATGAGGTTATACCCCACAAAGCATGCAAGGGACAGCACCCCGATGCAGCCAATGCGCAGCTTGAGCTGGCGGCCTCTGGCGCAGATGGCCGCCACCAAGAACACCAGCAGAATCAGCACCACAACATTGCGGCCCTGGCCGATCATGCTCAGCCGACCATCCGAAGTCCAGAACTGGTGGCCCATATCGGCCATGGCTTGGGTGAACTGGCTCTGGCGCTCGGCGTAAAAGCCCTCCACCGGCTGGCCCAGCAAAATCTTGATGCCGTTGATGACCACAGCGGACAAGGGGGCGCTGGTTTCGCCGGTGCCGCCCTCGCTGGCACTTTTGGCAACCAGAATGCCCACATAGCGGATGTTCCAGAAATAATAGATCAGCATGGGCGCGGCAAAGCAGGCAATGGCAAAGCCGGTGCGGCGGGCAAGGCCCTTTTTGAAGGGGTGCTCCGCAAACAGCCAGGCATCCACAGCCATCAGCCCCGCCGCCACCAGGGACAGCACAAAGGTGTTGGCCTTGATGTTGGCCGCCAGCGCCAGTACCGGCAGTACGGCCCACTTGGGGCCGCCGGTTTTGCGCAGCGCCAGCCACAGCGCCACAGCGCCGCCCAGTGCAAGGCCCGCGGGTACATCGCCATAGGCGGTCATGTAAGTGGTATCCAGATAGATCGTATGGTTATACACCGTCAAAAACCAGGGGGCAAACCAGCAGATTGCTGCCAGCGGCACCGCAATGCGGTACTGGCGGAAGTTCAGCCCGCCCAGCACCGCGGCAAACACGGCGGCGGCCAGCACATCATACGCCACATAGATCTTCCAGTCTGCATAATGGCCCAAAAACTGGAAGAAGTAGGAGAGCAGCGGCAGGCCGGGGTTCTGGGTCTGGGGCCAAGGGGTTCCAAGGGTAGCCAGGGCATACAGGCGGTTATCCGCCTTGGTCACCTTTACGGCGGTAGCCCACAGGCTGAGTTCATCATACTTGGTTGCCAGCGGCTGGCGGATGAAAAAGTACACCGCAAATGCCAGCGCCATGCCCCAGAACAGCACCGCCCCCGGTGTAACCAGGCGGCGGTAGGCCGGGCGCTGGCCTTTGTGGGGCACCAGCGCCCACACGCCGCTGCCCGCAAACACCGCCCACAGCAGCACAGTGCCGGGCAGCAGCAGGTTTGCCATGCCCGCAGCCGTCAGCCAGGCAACGGCAATGCCCAGCGCGCTCAGCGGGGCCAGCGCAGCATGCAGATTACATTTGAGCGTTAGGAACGCGCAGAACAAAAACAGCACCGCCAGCGCGGCAAAGATGCAAAGCAGCTCCATAGAATCACCATTTTATACAACATAAAAGCCCTGCGGGTGTGCCCCCAAGCCATGGGCGCACCGCCCCACAGGGCTCTTTTTTACTTTTTGCGGAAAACATCAACGGCAAGGCAGGCAAACGCAGCCCCCACAGCCGGGGCAAACAACAGCAGCAGCCATTGGCCGCCGTTTGGCACAAAGCGCAGGTACCACGGCTGCACCGGGTTGAGCACCACGCCGTCCAGCCGGGTAGGCACGCCGCCCACACTGTCCGGGTCAATGCGCAGCCCGGTCACGGTAAGGCCGCCCAGGTCAAAGGTATACTGGTTTTCGCCGCTCACGCGGGCAAAAACTTTCTGGGTCTCGCTGTACTCGGTCTGGCCGGGGCGCAGGTAATACAATGCTACGCTGCCGGGCGGCAGGTAGTGCACGGCGTCCAGCTCCACCGTTTCCAGCCAGGCTTCGCCCCGCCAGATGATGTGCGGGTCGTTGTCGGTGGAAAGATACCAGCCGGGTTCATCCACCGGCGCGGTATGCCATTCATCGTCATCATAATTGACAAAGCTTTCAAATTCCAGGTCATCCGCCGTCAGGGTGCGGGTCACCATAGTGCCGTCTGCTTTATGGTTCAGCATCACAGCGCTGCCCACCAGCACGTACACCAGCCACACAATAACAGCGGCGGCATATGCCAATATCAGCAGCTGCTGGGGGCGCAGCGGGCGGCCCGCACGGGCGGGGGCGGCAAAACGCTTGGTTGGGCGTTTATCTTTCATTGTACCACCCCGCTTTCTGCCACAGCCACCGGGGTAAAGGCGATAGGCTTGCTGCGGCCTTCAAACCGGTAGAGGGTTGCGGGCATATTCGCTTTCAGCCCGCCTTCGAACCGGCTGCTGAACTCCCGCTCCAGATAGTCGTCCGCGCGGTCGATCAGCAGGTAGTCGATCTGCTTTTCTTCCATATAGGCGGTCAGAGAGTCTGCGGTGCAGACCGCCTCAAAGTCATACAAGGTCCAATTCAGGCTTTCCACCAGGTTCATAAAGTCGGAGTCCCACCGGCTGGAATAATCATCGTTGCCCCACCAGGTACCGCCATAGCCGTTGACCACCTTGGCGGTCAGCTCATACTTGTAGTAGTACCAGCGGGTGGCATCATCGCCCTGACTGATGACCAGCACGCGGTCCGGCCAGTCCAGCACGGTGTTCATTGCTTCAGCACGGTTCTTTACATCGCGGCGCAGGGTGTACAGGCTGTCGGCGTTGGTCCAGAACCCGGCTGCGGGCACACCGCGCCAGGCAAAAATACCCAGCACTGCCGCAGCGGCCAGCCCCAGCGCCGCACGGCCCAGCCGCTGCGCCGCGCCGCTGCCCTGCCCCACCGCAAAGCCCAGCACACAGAAGCCGTACAGCATCCACCCCTGCAGGTAGGGCGCGATATAACGCTCATAGTCCTTCAAGGCGGAGCCTTCGGCCTCGGAGAAATTGTAGAAGTACAAAATCAGGTGGAAGAGATACAGCGCGGCAAAGCAGAACGCCCCGCCCACAAAGCCAACCACGGTGCGGCGGCGTGTGGCACCGGCAGGCGCTGCCACAAAGGCCGCCGTGAACAGCAGCAGAATGCAGCTGACGGCCATGATGGGCGCACCCACCAAACAGACGCGGCGGTACAAAAATGCCTGGCCCATGCTCTGCATGATCTGGGCAAAGCGTTCTTCGCGCCCAATGCCCAGCAGCTGCTTGATGCCGCCGGTCAGCACAGCACCATAGCTCAGGCCCGCGCTGCCCACGCTGGCCCCAGTGGTTTCGGTTGGGGTCACGGCGGCGGTATAGCGGTTCCAGCTGATAAACACCGCCAGCACCACCGCCGCCAGAATACTGCATTTTGCCAGCGATACGCCGAAAATGCGGGCAGGCTTTGTATCCGGGTGCGGCGTACCGAACAGCTGATCCAGCCCGATCAGGAACGTAACGATCAAGGCATAGGCAAAACCGATATCTTTGGTCATGGTCAGCACGGCAAGTGGCATGGCACAGGCAAAAAAGCCGGTTTTGCGCCCGCCCGCCGCGGCATACAGGCACAGGGTTCCGCCAAACAGCAGCGCCAGGGGGGTATCCGCCATGGCGTTGGCGTAAATGGTGGATGGGGTGCCCGCCGGAACCACGCTGAAAAAGAACGGCAGAAGAAAGCCCGCAGCAAATACCAACACAGCACCCGCCCAGTTTTTGCGCGGCATGGCTGCCGCCGGGGCAATGCAGGCCAGGAACAAAATATCCAGCCCGGCCAGGCACTGCCATTCATAAAACTGGCCCGGTACGCGCTGGAAGAGATAGGAAACCAGGCTGGTTGCCGGGTAGGTAAAGCTCGCCGTCAGGTTGATGGGATCCGCCACATACAGCGCAGCGCGCTCCGCCACCATCTTGGGGGCCAGGCCCCAGGCGGTAAATTCATCCCACTGGGTAAACATGGGCTGCTGCAAAGCAAACAGCACCCACAAAAAGCAGCTGCCGCCCACAAAAAGCAAAAAGCCGGGGCTGAACAGCGCCCGCCGGATAGCCCGCCACCCGGCACGCACCCCAAAGTAGACCCCGCCGGCCAGCCAGACCGCCATGATGATAAAATGGCCGAACTGCAAAAGCCCCAGCAGGGAAAGCAGATACAGCACCACGACCGACCCGCACAAGGCGGGCAGCGGCAGCAGGGCGGCATCGAACCGGGTACATGCCGCCACGCACAGACAGCATGCGGAGAAGAACAGCAAAAACAGCAGGCCGAATACAATCTGCACGGTACAGCATCTCCCGGATTGAAATTAAAAAATAATAGAGAATCATGTTGGTGGACCGCCGCCCGGTGGGCGGCTCAGAAATTTGGGGCAAGATAGCATATAAAGGCTGATTCTATATTCGCAGACTATCACGCAAAAGCCGCGAAAAACCGCAGATTTGATCGTGCCGCAGGCACACCGCCATTATTCTTTATTCTTTTAACTATTCTCTCATATACGCGTAAGCCAGCTCACGCGTATACGACGTACACCGGCCCCACAAAGTAGTGCTGGAAGAGCAGCACAGCGCCAAAAACGGCATAGCAGGCGCACAGCGGGGTGATGGCCGCTTCGGCCTTTTCTTCCGTGATGGCGGGGCGGATGGTTTTGCGCAGCAGCACGGCCAGGGCGGGCAGCAATGCCAGCCAGACGCAGAGGAAATACCGCGCCTGCAGCCCCACAATGCGCACCATGCCCACCGGGGTATAGGTGATATACATGGCTGCCATGGCACCGGCGGCGTACACCAGCGCCAGCAGCGCCGCCCCACCCACGCGGCGGCGGGTGGGGAACGCATCGGCGCGTTTTGGCTGCGCAGCAGCCAGCAGAGCGGCCAACAGCAGCACCAGCGGGCCGGTCAGGTTCAAAAAGCTGATGGGCAGGTCCTTCCAGCCGAACAGGCCAAGCTGCCCAATAAAGAAATCATTCTCTCCCAGGGTCCCCCAGAACGCAGCAATGGTCCGCAGAGGGTTGCGCAGCACAAAGGCCAGCTGTTCACCGCCGTTTACCGTGCTGCCGCCCTGGCGCTCAATGATGGGATAGTTATAGCGGAACGCCGTTCCGTACCATTCCGTCAACAGGGTAACGGCCATAGCACCGCCAAAGCCGCCCAGCGCCCACAGCGGGCGGCGTCCCTTGGCGTGCCATTCCCGCTTTGCCACCAAAAAGACAGGCAGCACCCACAAAAGGTTCAGGTACGGTTTAGCGATATTGACAAAGATGCAGGCGGCGGTGTAAATGCCCGCCGTTTGGGTGTTCCACTCCTTGCGGGTCAGCAGGGCAAGCATCAGGTAATAGCAGCCCAGCAGGGTTGCATCATAGCTCAGCGACGACCCCATAAAAAGCGACATCGGCAGCAGCATAATGGCCGCAAAGGCCGGGCGGTAACGCTCCGCTTTGGCCAGCGCCAACGCGCACAACAGCGTGTAGGCCAGCAGGTTGACGATGCGCCCGCCATACAGGCAGCCCAGCGCGCCAAAGCCCAGCAGGCGTGCCAACGCCATACCAACCGCACCCGGCAGGAATGGAATGACCAGAAAGCTGACCGGCTCACTGACCGGGTCCGGCACAGAATCCCGCACATCGTGCGCCAGGTACAGGGCAAAGCTATCCGCCATGCTCTGCACTGCGCCGTCCTTGCCGTATTGCTTCAGGGCATAGCCCGCGGTGTTATAGCCTTTTTCCGCCCCGGTATCGGGGTCGGTGCCCACACCGGCCGAGGTATGCGCATTCACCCATGCACCGGGGAACGCTTCCAGCAGGTATGCCACATCGTCCGGGTAGGTGCGGGAAGCATCAAAATCAAAGTGCCCGGTGGAGATGGCATAGGTGCGCAGGTAATGGTCGGCTTCGTCCGGCGTTTGCAGCGGCGGGTTGGCAAATGCAAACAGCAGCCCGCACAAAAAGATGCACACGGCCCCTTTTGCCGCAAATCCTTTTGCAAACCGCCGCACACAATACCCGGCCAGCAGGCATACTTCCAGAAAGGCCGCACACCCCAGCGTGACCACCAGGGGGGACACACGGTTATCCAGCCCAAAGAACACCCGCCAGTAATAGGCCCACAGCACGCCGCACACGGCGGCGCACAGCACAGCCAGCCCCCACCGCACAGCGGCGGGCAGCTTTTGTAATTTTATTGGCATAAAACTTCCTTACAACCGCCCTTACAGAATGTACTGGCCGACCTTGTACTGGTCCAGGTTGCCGCGCAGGAACTCAATGGTTTCGGCAAGGCCCTGTTCAAAGGTATACTGCGGTTTCCAATCGGTCAGGGTGCGCAGCTTGGTGGCATCGCCCAGCAGGCGGTTGACCTCGCTCTTTTCGGGGCGCAGGCGCTCGGCTTCGCAGACGATCCTGGCGCTGGGGTTGATCTGGGCAATCAGCTCATTGGCCAAATCGCCGATGGAATGTTCCACGCCGGTGGCAATGTTGATTTCCTGGCCAATGGCGGCATCGCAGTCCGCAATAGCCATAAAGCCGTGGGCGGTATCCTTAACATAGTTAAAGTCGCGGGTAGGGGTCAGGCTGCCCAGCTTGATCTCCTGCTGGCCGGCCAGCAGCTGGGTGATGATGGTGGGGATGATGGCGCGGCCGCTCTGGCGCGGGCCATAGGTATTGAAGGGACGCACAATGGAAACCGGCAGGTCAAAGCTGCGGTAAAAGCTTTCAGCCAGGCGGTCCGCGCCGATCTTGGTGGCAGAGTAGGGGCTCTGGCCTTGGAACGGGTGATGCTCGTCAATGGGCACATACTGGGCGGTGCCGTATACTTCGCTGGTGGAAGTAACCATCACGCGCTGGGTGCCCAGCTCACGGGCGGCGTTCAGCACGTTCAGGGTGCCCTTGATGTTGGTATCCACATAGCTGTCCGGGCTGTGGTAGCTGAACGGAATGGCAATCAGGGCAGCCAGATGGAACACGCGTTCCTGCCCGCGCATGGCAGTACGCACGCCGTTGGGGTCACGCACATCGCCCATAAAGATATCCATTTCATTGCGGATTTCCGGGGGCAGGGTATCGATCCAGCCCAGGGAACCAAACGAGTTATACAGGCAGAAAGCACGCACTTTCTCGCCGCTTTTTACCAGCTCTTCGGCCAGATGGCTGCCGATAAAGCCATCGGCACCGGTCACCATAACGGTATGGGACATTGTAAAAACACTCCTTTTTATATGGCAATACCGCCCGCAGGGCAGAACAATCCAATTATTACAAAATAGTATAACCGATTTGCGGCCTGATTTCAACCAATGCCCCGCCCAGCGTGCAAAAAAGTGCCGGGGCTGCCGCGGATAGGGCAGGTCCGCATTAAATTTATATAAAGATTATTCCGTTTGTATCAAAGAGTTCGGCAATATGTTATAATTAGAATAAATACAGTGCTGGGCCGCATTCCCTGCCCTGTAGTGGAAAGGAGCCTGCACCCATGCCGCAACGCGAACCTGCCCTGCTTTGGCTGCGGGACTGCGCCCTGACCGCATTGGTCCTTGCGCTGTGTACGCTGACAAGCTGGGTATTTTTCCGGCTGGATTTTGTTTCTTCCAACTATATCCTGACCTATATCCTGGGCGTCATGTATATCAACGTCTTTACATCGGGGTTGGTGTACGGCGTTGTGGCTTCGCTGTTCTCGGTGATGCTGGTCAACTATATGTTCATTGCCCCCTTTATGCAGTTCCGCATCCGGTCAGACGACATGGTAACGGCAGTGGTCATGCTCTGCGTTTCGCTGCTCTGCTCCTCGCTGACGGGGCGTATCAAGGTACAGGCCGCCCAAAGCGAGCGCAAAGCCTACGCTTCGCAGGTGCTGCTGGAAGCCAGCCGCAGCCTGTTGGGGGCCGAAGCCCCCGACACCATTCTGCGGATAACGGCCACCCAGCTGGGCAAGCTGTTGGAGCGCCCGGTCTGCTTTGCCCCCGCACCGGAGCACATTGCACCGGGAACCCTGATTCTGCCCCCGCCCAGCCAGACGGATTACCGCAGTTGCCCGGCGCTGCATGAATTCAGCACCTATGAGCACAATCTGGCATTATCCATCCTGGATGTGTGTTCCCTGGCGCTGGAAAAAGAAGCCTCCAACCGCACCCGGCGCGAAATTGAGGAAGCCGCCCGCCAGGAACAGCTGTGCGCCAACCTGCTGCGCAGCATCAGCCATGACCTGCGCACCCCGCTGACAAGCATTTCCGGCAACGCGCTGATTTTGACCGAGAAAAATCCCCTGCTGACCGAGGAAAAGCGCCGGGAGCTTTCCGCCGCAATTTATGAGGACGCCAACTGGCTGAACCATCTGGTGGAAAATCTGCTTTCCATCACCCGGATGGAGAACGGCCAGGTAAACCTGCGCATTCAGCCGGAGCTGATTCAAGACATTTTTGACGATGTACTGGCTCATTTAGACCATGACGCCGCCCGCCACACCATTGTGACCAACGTGGCGGATGACCTGCTGATGGCCGATATGGACGCCCAGCTGATCGAGCAGGTGCTGGTGAACCTCATCAACAACGCCATCAAATATACCCCCGAACATTCCCGCATCGAGCTTTCCGCCGCGCCGGAGGGCAAATTTGTCCGCATCTGCGTAACGGATAACGGCCCCGGCATCCCGGAAGAGAGCCGGGATAAGCTGTTTGATATGTTTTATACCCTTGGCAAAACCCGCAGCGATGGCCGCCGCGGGCTGGGTCTTGGGCTGGCCTTGTGCCGTTCCATTGTTGCCGCCCATGGCGGTGTGATCGATGTACAGAACGCTGCACCGCACGGTGCCTGCTTCCGTTTTACACTCCCGCGAACTGAGGTGACCCTGTATGAATAAACCGCTGATCCTTGTGGTGGAGGATGACCCGGCTGTTGCACGGCTGATCTCCACCACACTGGAAACCCGCAATTATCAGTACCACCGTGTACAGAACGGAGCCGGTGCCCTGTTGGAAGCTGCTTCGGCACGGCCGGATGTAATTTTGCTGGATCTTGGCCTGCCGGATATGGACGGTATTGATGTGATCCGCAAGATTCGCGGGTGGAGCAATGTGCCCATTCTGGTGGTTTCGGCCCGCAGTGATGATACCGACAAAGTATCCGCCCTGGATGCCGGTGCAGATGATTACCTGACCAAGCCGTTTAGCGTGGAGGAGCTTTTGGCCCGGCTGCGCGTGGCGCTGCGCCGTGTGCGGTATGATACTTCCCGCGCAGGTGACCAGGCCAGCATATACGAGAACGGAGAACTGCGCATTGACTATGCCGCAGGCTGTGTGTACCGCGGCGGAACGGAGATTCACCTGACCCCCATTGAGTACAAGCTGATCTGCGTGCTGGCCAAGAACACCGGCAAAGTGCTGACCCACAACTATCTGCTGAACGAAGTCTGGGGCAGCCCGGCTGCATCGGACACACCGTCCCTGCGCGTGTTTATGGCAACGCTGCGCAAAAAAATTGAGGAAGACCCCAGCCACCCCCGCTATATCCAGACCCACATCGGCGTTGGTTACCGCATGATCCGCCAGTAAAGTTTGGGGCAACACCGCACAATTCCCGCCTTGCGGCTTAAGCACCGCTCCGGCAGCT
>ERZ773145.2644-NODE-2644-length-12330-cov-21.161711_pt1 | contig 12330 bp, 8 predicted proteins | sample MGYA00580848_ERZ773145 | MGnify/ENA primary metagenome ERZ773145 (study PRJEB29015, sample SAMEA2737858) | human gut metagenome | biome: human gut; feature: human-associated habitat; material: faeces | place: China | collected 2012 ... | reverse complement strand
TCGTGTCGTGGCGGCACTTCCCCGAAAAAGCATATTAACTTGCAGCCGATCATGTTGTTGTCAAGGTGCGATGCTGTGTTGCAAGAAGTCGAGGGCTTTCAAAAGTACGAGTGGGACTGTTTTGAAAAGTAGTCCCTATACCCTATACAAACTTAAAGGGGTATTTTTAAACGGGGTCTTATGAAAATTCGGAAATTTTTCACTTTTTCAAACAACCTCCTATATCTATAGCATTCTAAAACGGGTGTTTGGCAACCTGATTTTCAAATTTTGTTTGGAAAACTTCTTACACCAATATGAATCTATAGGGCCGTTTTGGAATACAATTTTGGACAAAAAGAAAAAACGGCAAAGTTCGCAATAGAACCTTACCGTTTTGGGGAATGCTGCACAGCAGCACCGTATTATTTCTTTTGGTTTATTATTTCATAACTGCGTTCAGCAATGTCTGATAGTCACTCACCACATCGTATACCACGTTTTCATCGTTCAGTGCCTTGAAATGTGCACGGGCACAATCAATTTTAGCCTTTTCTACCGGGGTGATGTGATTGAGCTTCATGGAATCCAGTGTGCCTTTGGTTTCAGCAACAAAGTAGATGTGCTTGACTGTGCCCTCATAGAACGCAATCGCCCAGTCGGGATTGTATTTTCCAACAGGTGTGGAAATATAGAATCCATCTGGCAACTTTACATAGACTGCCACATCACGGTTCGTATCGAGGTCGGCGGCAAAATCACGCTCATTGCTTGAATCGTAAATCAAATGGTCATACAGATGCCGCTGTACTTTCATGACGTTCGTACCGAGTTTTCCCTTCAAAGTCGGCTCAGTGAAAATGTCCGTATCGTAATGTTCATCCAGAATATTGTAGGTGATATGCTGGATGATGGCCGTTGCCTTTTCGTCATTGATGAGGGCAGCTGCTTTCAGAATGAACTCTTCCGGGTTATCCTTGAACTGATCAAATACTGCTTTTTCAATGCCAACCAGAATCTGTACAATCGCCTTGCGGGTCAGCTTGGTTTCAGCCACCAGCTTGCCAATCAGGTCATACTTGACGCTCTGACTGGCGTGAATTTTGGTCTGTGGGTCATATTTATGCTGATCCGCTTTTGCGAAAGCAGAGCCATCTAACAGAGAATCCTTGGATTTGATCTCCGTCATTTCACCGGATTCTACTTTGAAGTAAATCTTTGATACGTTCAGATTGCGGTTGAGCGAGCGAATGGACTTTTGCACCAGTTCATCTGTGTCAAAATCCACCACATAAACCGATTTCGGGCTGATTTTGTTCCAAAGGGCCTTGAACTCCGGCATGGCCAGCTTGTCCGGGTCGATTTTTAATTCCACATTGTTGGAACGTGCATTTTCAGGCAGCATGACCTTATCGCTGTAAACAGAATCCAGCAGGTCAATGACCGATGCTGCACAGTCTGCAACTTCTTCTGCCACCTGCACCGCATGATTCGCATGGTCGGCATAGTACTTGTCCGTCAGCGCACCATGGCGGTCCACATAGCCATTCTGGATCAGATCAAAATAGATGGCAGCGGCGGTGTCTGCATCCACAATCTGTTCGTTGCTGTTTGCGTCCGTAAGAACTCTGCCAACAAACAGGGCAGCATCCACCTTTCTGGGGCGGTTCGCAACTGCTTCGGCCAGTTCGCTTTGCAGGCCTTTGGCAAAGCTGTCATAACTTTCGCTGGCGATGACAGTCAGGATGTTGATGTTATGCACATCGTTGCCCAGAACATTCGCATCCATACGTTCACCGTTCTGGTTGACGCACAGACGCAGGCCGCGGCCAACCTCCTGCCGTTTGCGGACTTCACTGCTGCTCTGTTTCAGGGTGCAGATCTGGAACACGTTCGGGTTATCCCATCCTTCCCGGAGGGCAGAGTGTGAGAAGATAAAGCGCACGGGGGAACGCTTGGGGTCACGGTCAAGAAGAAGCTCCTTGTTTTTCATAATCAGGTCATAGGCACTGATGTCATTGGAGGTTTTCTCCCGCTTGTCATCGCCTGCAACCTGATTGACAAAATGGCCTTTCTTATCCACCGAAAAATAACCCGCATGGGTATCGTGTGCAGAAATTGCTTTCAGGTAGCGGATGTAATCATCCTCGCCCAGCGAAAGCTGCATCTGGCCGACAATATCCTCGTACTCCTGCTCAAACATCTCTGCATAAATACCGTTGTAAGGCTGGCCTGCGGCATCGTAGCACTTGTACTTGTCCACCTCGTCAATAAAGAACAGGCTCAGCACTTTAATGCCCTTGTGGAACAGCTGATGTTCCCGCTCAAGATGCGAAAGGATCGTTTCCCGAATCTGGATGCGGCGCAGCTGGTCCTCGTCCACCTTGCCGACCACATCTCCGGCAAACAATCGGACACCATTCAGAAATTCAATGTGGTTATCGCGGCCATCAATCTCTTTCACCACATAGCCATCCTTATATTCGTCCAGATTGCCGGAGTGGTCATAGAGGTTGAATTTCAGCCCAACGGTGCGCGTTACTTTGCGCAGGCCGGATTTTCCCTTGCAGTCGAACTGGATCGTTGCCGTAGGGTCTGCCTTGGAAAGATTGATGCTTTCCAGATAGACAAACCCATCCGTAGCGGTACTGCCGGATTCCGTAATGCCTTTGACCACGATTTTCTTAACCAGACGCTTATTATAGGCTTCCATCGCATCCAGCCGGTAGACCATGTTGTAGATGCTGTCTGCACGGTGGGTAGCCGAGTAGCGCAGGGTGATCATCGGGTTGAACTCTTTCATCCGCTCTTTGGTCTGCTTGCCCTCCACCGACTGCGGTTCATCAATAATCAGGATCGGGTTTGTCTTTGCAATAATGTCAATGGGCCGACGGGAACGGAACTCGTCCAGCTTCATATAAATACGGCGGGCATCTTTGCCTTTGGCATTGAACGCCTGCGAATTGATGATCATGACATTGATGGAACTATCCGAGGCAAAGCGGTCAATTTCCGTCAACTGTGCGGAGTTGTAGATAAAGAAGCGGATCTTCTTGCCGTACTCTTCTGCAAAGTGATCCTGTGTGACCTCAAACGATTTATATACACCCTCACGGATGGCAACACTGGGCACGACCACGATAAACTTACTCCAGCCGTAATGCTTGTTCAGCTCATACATGGTCTTGATATAGGTGTAGGTTTTGCCGACACCTGTTTCCATCTCAATGGTAAGGTTATAATGTCCCTCCAACTGCTTGGATGGTTCAATCTGGTTGGTGCGCTGGATTTTTTGCAGGTGCTCCAGAATAATACTGTCGTTCAGCTCTGGTACAATCTGTTCATTGCGCCAGCCTGTGAAGCTTGTTTCCATATCAGTCTGGTAAATGCCGCTGCCGTTGTCGATGCGGTAATTCGTAGTCAGGTAGGGCTGGCCCGCAAAGACGTCCACCACGGCTTTTGCGGCATCTGCCTGAAATTTCTGGTGTTTGAATTGAAGTTTCATCTGCTGTTCTCCCTCAAATCACCTTGACATCGGTATCCGGCGCATACAGCTTGAAAATTTCAAACACGTTGATCTTTTCCGGGCTGCTGGCAAAGGAAGAATCCCGGAACACTGCACGGCGCGGCTTGCGCTTGGCGATTTCCTTGATAACATTTTCCGGCACATTGCTGTCAAAGCAGGCAATCAGGGCATCGGGAACATTCAGCGCAGCATCACCGGGCGCGTAGGTGTGGACGGTACAGTTGCCGATTTTCTCAGACCGATACGGCATGGACAGCGGCAGTCCCCAATCCAGCAGACAGCCAAACAGCAAATCAAGGTCGGTGCGGTCCTCTTTGATGTTGCTTTCCAAATCTTCGAGGTTGGTCTGGGAGTATTCTTCGGCAGAATAATAGACATCCTTCATATTGGTATCGTCCAGCTTGAAAACACGGAAGCCTACATCTGGATTCTTGCTGATATCCACCATTTCAATCGGCGGCTTTCCATCTCCAGCGTCAATCGTTTTTACAATTTTAGCAGTGGTATCATCGCCCGGCTTAGAGCCATCCATGCGGTTCAGAGGAACGCACTTCCAGCAATCATCTTCCTGCTTGATTTTTTCGCCAGCTCTGCGAATACGTTCTTTACCAATTTCGCAAATATTCTTATATCCCGCTTGTTTTCTTTAAAAAGTTTATTACCGTCATCATCTCGTAGCCCTATACCATCTTCATATTCAGAAGTCTCCATAGTAAAATCATCAGGATAAACAAAATTATCCGTTCCCGTATTATACGGCGGGTCAATGTAAATCATTTTGACTTTGCCCAGATAACTCTCCTGTAACAGCTTGAGCACTTCCAGATTGTCGCCCTCAATGTAGAGATTCTCGGTATCATCCCAGTTCTTGCTTTCTTCCGGGCAGGGGCGCAGGGTCTTGCGGATGGGCTTGTTGGCTTCCACAATGGATGCCTTTTTGCCCACCCATGTAAACTCGTATGCTTCATCCCCGTCTACAACGTCCGGCGAGAGAATCTGCTTCAGCAGTTCAAAGTTGATACCGCGCTTGTAAACCTTGTGGTCGGGGGTACTCTTTTCCTCATCCAGCATTTCCGTGATGCAGTTGGGGAAGAGCGCGGCGATTTTATCAATGTTCTGGGCTGTCAGGTTGGGGGTCTGCATTTTCAGCTTGTTCATTCGGATTCTCACTTTCTGCTATCTTCAACGAATAGATATCCCTGCTTCACCTGTTTTGCCAATCCTTTTGCATTTCATCAACGGACTTTCCAAGAATTTTCGCTTCAAGATAAAATTCTTTCCACTGCAAATCTTGGTATAGATTTTCTTTTGATGCTTGTTGAATCGAAATCCCAGAAGGAATGTTTGCATGAAACAAGTTCCAAATCATTTTATTATCTGGATGCTTTGCGTTTATTTCATAAATCTTTTGGCGCGCCGCATCTTCATTAAACGGAATGGTTTGCAAAATTTTATTAATGTCGTCAATAGTTGACCGCATATCTGGTATTTCGGCAGCGGTATGAACCGAAGAAAAATCGCTCATAAAACACCTCATTAAAATTGCGCTTATACGCCGCTTTGAAGCAATGGAACAACAATTTTATATACCGTTGTCGCCCACCCCGTAAGTTTTATTATGGCATCTACTGTATCAGTTGTGCTTGTGATTTTTTCGGAAACATTTTTGAACAGGCCATCTGCTTCTTCCTTGTTCTTGGCTTTTGCGATAGAGAGAATGTCAGTAAATATCTCGATGATTTGGTCCTGATTTTCATTAGAATGGTTTATCAAATCAACGATAGAAGATAAATTTGCCGTGTTTTCTTCAATTGACTTGAGAACCTCTAAACTTCTCTTTTGATATTCTTCTGTTTTTGCAAAATATTCTTGAAGTGGAACAGGTTCAATTTCAGGCATGGAAGGCGTTTGAAAATGTGTAAGAGAATCAGGAAGCGTTCTCTGTGAAAGCATCTTTTGCAGGGCTTCCTGCATATCGCTATTTTGCAAAAATGTATAATCAGCCATTACAGGTATCCTCCAGATTCTTTTTTAGTTGTTTCAGTTCTGCGTTCATCTCCACCTGACGATTGAACTGTTTTTCTTTCCGAATCTTATTCTCCAATGCCGCAATCTGCTTTTGCAGTTTTTCACGTTCCGCAGAGCGCTGGATGTTCTCCGCAATGCTGTATGCGGCACTCCAGCTCTCACCCTGCAATCGGGCAATCTGCCGCACCAGTCCATCGTAAACCGCCTCTAAGCTCAGGCCGCTTATCGCAAGGGACAAGTCCGTTTCCGGCATCCAGTCTGTATGCAGATAGCGGCTTACCTTGGCACTGCTGTTCGCAGATGTATCTTTACAGCCGATCCAAGCCTGCACCTTATTCTCATAAGAAAGAACAAACAGAATGTGATAGGGGATTTCACTGTCGATTTGGCGCAGAACAGCTTCATCCAGTTTTGGTACGGTCAGACACAGCTCGAAAATCTCGATCTCTGTCACCCGATCTCCGGCAGTGAGATTCAAGGTGGACACTGCCAGCTTGTTGCGCCAGTAGATACAGCGCAGCTGGTCTGCAAACAATCGCTTGACTGCCGCTGGAACGGCAGCGTTTTCATAGAACTTCTGTTTCGGAATCCGTTTGTTAAACTCCGTGGAGGGTGGAAAGCCCAGCATTGATCTCACCTCTTATTGTACCACAAGGAAGCAAATCAGTTCAAAGTCATCCAGCCCGGAAATCGAAGAAAGCAGGGCCGTCGTACCGCCCATCTTGAACAGACTGTCAATGTCGCTCTCTTCCTTTGCATCCAGAATGGAATTGATGGCCTCGCTCAGCAATTCAGAATAGGCAGACATATTCTTTCCATCGTCTGTGGCCTGATTGAACTGTTGGCAAAGGCTCTGGTCGGGTTCGGTTTTGCCTTTGCAGAGCAGCCGCAGACGATCCAGCAGTTCTTTCGGAGAAAGATAATCGCAGACAGTCGAGCCATCCTGCCCAATATAAACCATGTAGAATGGATGCAGACGGTTTTGCTGATCCACATTGATCTCATTGTTGATGTTTTTCAGAACAAAGATCACACCCGGAGGTGCATCGGGCGTAGATGCAACAATTGCGTGCATCCCAAGCGGCGTATGCTCCACATCATCGTGTTTCTTCATATAGTCCAGCAAGTCCAGCCGGAACTCGTTCAAACCCAAGTCCATGATGGAAATGCCGCCCGACATTTCTTCCAGATCGACTACCTCATTCTTTAACCGTTTGAGCTGTGCACTGCGATATTCCAAATCGCCTTTTTCTTCCGGGCTGATGAGGTTATCATCCCCTGTGGAAGTCATGACCGTTAGCTTCATTCGGGTTTCCACGCGGCCTTTCAGGTTGATGTACTCATCCAAATCCACATCCGGCCAGAAGTTGACCAACTGGATGCAGCGATTCTGGCTTCCGATGCGGTCAATGCGGCCAAAACGCTGGATAATGCGCACAGGATTCCAGTGAATATCATAGTTGATCAGATAATCACAGTCCTGCAAGTTCTGACCTTCGGAAATGCAGTCGGTGGCGATCAACAAATCAATATCCGCCTGATTCGCGTTCGGCAGGCTGTCCCGCCGCTTGGAAATGGGCGAAAAGCAGGTGAGAACTGTATTCAGATCACCACTGAGTTTGGGAATGGTTGTTTTACCATCCACGCTGCCGGTGATTTCGGCAGTGTTCAGCCCAAACTTTTGCTTTACATAGCCGGAAATATTCTGATACAGATAGTCAGCAGTATCTGAAAACGCAGTAAAAATAATGATTTTCCGGTTGCCGGGGTTGATGGGATTCCTTTGCTTTTCATCAATCAGGCGCAGCAGTTCTTGCAGCTTGGCATCGTATGCAGGGGTGATATCCTGCACCATCAGGGAAAGAAGCTCCAGATTTTCAGCATCCTTTTCCAGATCATGCAGCCACGAAACATGATCCATATCCGCAAGATCAATCTTTACTTTGCGGCCGACTGTAAAAATGTCGTTGTTCTGGTCATCATCGTCCCAATCGGATGCATCGGAAATGTCGTTCAGCTCCAGCACACGGCTGCCATTTTGATAGGAACGTACCGATTGCATGGTATCTTCAATCAGTTTACTGATTCGGTCAATCGTCAGCCGGAACGCATAAACAGAACTTTCCAGCCGTTTGAGCAGATTAATGCTCATCAGGCGGCGGATTCCCTCTTCACGGCCTGCCTGCGTCAGTCCCTTTCCATGCTGGCTGGGGTCGATGTATTTGGAGATCCGAGAGGACAGAATAAAACTGGTTGGTGTGTAAATGTGCAGCGTCAGCGAATCCAGTACATTATAGATCTGCTGATAGTTGATTGCATTATCAAGACTTGTCAGGCACGGCTGCACAGAGATCGGCTTCAACCGTTCCGGGAAAGTACCAACATCAGAAATATTATAGTATTTTTCGATATGTCGGCGAGAACGTGCAATCGTCACACTGTCCAGCACCTCAAAGAAATCGAAGTCCAGTGCCGCAAGCAGCGCATTTGTGGTACGCTCTGTGACAGGAAGCTTGCTCCATGTATTGAAAGCCTTTTGCGCCTGCCGGAAAATTTCATCAATCGGAGACGAAGTATTCAGCTTTTCATTGATTTTTCCGGCATCTCCCTCATAGGCAAGCGCAAGTTGGTTTTTCAAATCCACAAAACGATTATTTACTGGTGTTGCCGAAAGCATCAGCACCTTGGTGCGCACCCCAGAACGAATCACGCGATTCATCAATTTTGTGTAGCGGTTTTCTTTCTCATCAGTAGAGGTATTGCTGCCATTGCGGAAATTGTGGCTTTCATCAATCACAACAAGGTCAAAGTTCCCCCAGTTAAGTGCAGCAAGGTCAATACCGTTAGAGGTTCCGCCGGAACGGCTCAGATCTGTATGGTACAACACATCGTAACGGAAACGGTCTTCTACCAGTGGATTGTTGACGTAGTTGCCTTTATAGATGTTCCAGTTTGCTGCCAACTTTTTGGGACAAAGTACCAAAACGGATTTGTTGCGATTTTCATAGTACTTGATTACAGCCAGTGCAGTGAACGTCTTGCCAAGGCCCACGCTGTCTGCAAGAATGCAGCCGTTATACTGTTCCAGCTTGTGGATAATGGCCAACGCTGCATCTCGCTGAAAATCATAGAGCATATTCCAGATTTTACTCTGCTTGAAGCCTGTAGCTTCATTTGGAAGATTATCTTCTGACACATCCTCCAAAAATTCACTGAAAATATTGTAGAGGGTGAAGAAATAGATAAAGTCCGGGCTGTTTTCTCGATAAGCTGTGCTGATGCTTTGCAATACAATGTCTGTAACATCCTGAAGTCGGGAAGAATCATTCCAGATTTCATCAAACAGCGACAAAAAGTAACGGCCGTTTTCAAAGGCTTCGGTTCGCTGAACAGGGTAGTATGCGTTGTTTCCGCGTTCACAGCCAAGGTCAACCGTTGTAAACCCACTGATTGGCATATAGGAACTTTCACCAACCGTCATGAAACCGGGCATTTGCTCTCCACTGACGTTGGAACGAAATTTTACTTTCCGTCGCACCCAGTCGGCACATTCTTTCGCCAGTGCTTTTTGGGTGAGTTCATTCCGCAAGCGAACCTCAAATTCTGTGCCGTAAAGACTCTTTTCACGGGTCAATTTCGGAATATAGAACTCTCGCCGCTCTTTTGGCGTGTTTTCCTGCACAAAGGTCGGTGAAGTAAAAATAAAGCGAAGTTCCGCGATTTCTTCCAACTGTTTCTTTAATTCCTGATACGCATAAATGGAAAAACAGGCCGCAGCAATGGACACGCGGCTTCCTTTCTGCATAGTATCCTGTAAATCTTCCCGAACAGTATGGTTGATATTATCCAGAATTTTCATAGAAGAGTCCCCGCAATCGACTGACTAAAGCGAAAATTAACTTTCAACGACAAGATACAATAACACATTTTAATGATACTCTAATCAGATTGGAAAATCAATCGTTGCTCAGGCAGAAAAGCTCGGCAGGCACGAAACAGATAAAAAGTTTTGAATTTGGCCTTCAAATAAGGTATAATGAATTTACAAACGCTAAAGATTAAGAAGCGAGCAGGTGATACCATGCCTTTCCCCCACGACCATTACATTGAAGCCTCTCATGTGGATTACAAGGAACGTCTTGAAGAGAAAAAGCCGCGCAGCTGGCTGAAATCCGTGTCGGCATTTGCCAATACCGAGGGCGGACACCTGATTTTTGGCGTAAAGAATGAGCCGCGCGAGGTCGTAGGATTGGAAAATCCGCAGGCTGTGGTGAGCAGATTGACGGAACTTATCAAGGTCCGCATTGACCCTACACCGCGCTATCGGGTGCGGGAGGTCGAAATAGAGGGCAAGTCCTGCGTTGATTTGGAAGTACAGGACGGCCCGGCGTATCCATATTATTATGCCTTTGACGGTTCCCATACGGCCTATGTGCGGCATGGCGACCAGTCCGAAGAAGCCACTTCACGGGAACTGAACGAATTGATTTTGCAGGGCATGAACCAGACTTTTGATGCCCTGCCCAGTTCTTATCGAGTGGGTGATGTCAGTTTTACACTGCTGGCCGCGACGTTTAAGAATCTGAAAAAAGAGGATTTCGACCTTGAAAAAGACTTGCCCTCCGCAGGATTGGTAACAGATGATGGACAAATCACGAATGGCGGCCTGCTGCTTTGCGATCAGGGCGTTCTGAAACAATCCCGTATTTTCTGCACCCGCTGGAAAGGCAACTACAAGGGCAGCATTGAAGAAGATGCTCTGGATGACAAGGAATTTCAGGGTGCAAGTCTGATCACGCTGCTGCAAAATGCGGAAGATTTTGTTCGCAACAACAGCAAAAACCCGTGGAGCATCCGTGGTATGACCCGTGAAGAACGCAGTGATTACCCGTATAAGGCCGTTCGTGAGGTGCTGGTCAATGCGCTGATCCATCGGAATTATCAGATTCTTGGTTCGGAGATTCATGTGGAAGTGTTCGATGATCGGCTGGAGATCACTTCACCGGGCGGCATGATGAATGGCCGCAGGGTGCAGGATATGGATATCCGGCATATTCCGTCTATGCGGCGCAATCAGGTGATCTCGGATGTGTTCTCACGGCTTGGCTTTATGGAGCGCCGTGGCAGCGGCATTGACCGCATCCTGAACTCTTATGTGGAAGTGGCTCAGAAGCCGACTTTCTACTCGGATTCAGATTTCTTTATCGTCACACTGCCGAATAGAAGTGTAGCGACTCCGGCACAGATCAGTATGGAAAGTGTGGCAAGTGGTGCGGAAAGTGCGGAAACCTCTGCGGAAAGTGCGGAAACTTCTACAGTGCTCCACGGAATGAGTACGGATGCAGAAGTGAGTGAACTTTGCGAAAGGCTGAATGGCGCGAGACTAACTGTAAGTACAAAAGAGCGGACGCTTGAACTTTTCAAGAGATATCGGTATCAATATCAGTTCCGCAGCATAAACGTTGCACAGCTATATGGCGTTCAGAAATCTCGTGCATCCTCTATTATCAAGAATCTTATCAAGCATGGATTGGTGACGTCACCAGAATATGGCGTATACCAATTTGTGAAGAAGTAACACCGCTATCAACAGGTGATTTTTGAAAACCAAGCGGTGAAGCTGTTGCAGCCCATGGAACGTCTTAATATAATTTGAATTATCATAATCGAAATTATATTAACCGCTTGCGCAGAACTGCCCACTCCCCTGAGGACTCCTCAGACGAGTGGGCATTCTTCTTTCCGTGTATCAAATTTACCTTTGTGGTCACTCAAACCGCCATCAGGTCATAGATCAAAAATCATCATTTTTCATTTGTCCCAGAGTAAGTGCACGGTTTCTGCACTGTTTTTGCACGGTTTCAAGGGATGCAATGGGTACTCTGACTTGCAAAATACGGCAAAGGGTGCAGAAATTGCCGGACAGAAAATCACGATGCTTTGCACAAAAATAGCGCAAACTCGAAAGTTTCAAAATCAGAGTGCCCAGCCTGAGGGGTTCTTTTAATCAGAGGGCCAGGGATTCGAGTTCCCTCGAGCGCACCAAAATCCAACGAAGAATCGCAAGATTCCTCGTGGGATTTTTCGTTTTCTGGGGTTCTGCACACTTTTGCACACTTTTTGCACACCGGCGGGAAAGCCGTGTTTTTCCTTGCATTGTCTGCATTCTGTGCATCGTGGCGGAACTTGTCGGGGCAAAGCCCCTCCATCTTGCTGCGCAAGACCGCTCCGTCGCTTAAAAGCCCCACTGGGGCTTTCATTGCTGCGCTGCGCTTGCAAACGCGAATTTTCTTACCTCCCCCACGATACACCATTCAAAAAAGGCCGCCGCACAAAACACTGTGCGGCGGCCTTAAAATTTAAACGCGTATTGCTATAAAAAAGCGCTTACTTGCCCAGCATCTCGTGGACGGTCTTGCAGATGGTAGCAGCGTCCAGACCGAACTTCTTCAGCAGGTCCCATGCGGGGCCGGAGCAGCCGAACACGTCCTGCACACCCACGCGGCGCACGGGAGTGGGCAGCTTCTCGCTCAGGACAGCGCAGACGGCTTCGCCCAGACCGCCGATGACGTTGTGCTCCTCGGCAGTGATGACCTTGCCGCACTCCTTGGCAGCCTTGAGGACGATCTCCTCGTCCAGGGGCTTGATGGTGTGGATGTTGATGACCCGGGCGTGGATGCCCTCGGCAGCCAACTGCTCGGCGGCCATGCGTGCCTCGTTGACCATCAGACCGGTGGCGATAATGGCAATATCGTTGCCCTCGGTCAGCTGCTCGCCCTTGCCCAGTTCAAAGTGGT
>ERZ773145.2641-NODE-2641-length-12334-cov-4.007167_pt1 | contig 12334 bp, 9 predicted proteins | sample MGYA00580848_ERZ773145 | MGnify/ENA primary metagenome ERZ773145 (study PRJEB29015, sample SAMEA2737858) | human gut metagenome | biome: human gut; feature: human-associated habitat; material: faeces | place: China | collected 2012 ... | reverse complement strand
ATTTTGAGACTTTTAGTTTTCAAACCGGCGCAATATCTTTCTGATATGTAATCCAGGGACTGTTGCAAAATTCTTTTTTGCAGCAGCCCAATTTTTACGCCTTGAGCATTCCAATTCAAGGCGAAGATGTTCATTTACAGCCCAAATTTCTATTTTAAGGCATAGCAAAGCTGACCGAGGCATATTTCCCGGTCTTCCTGTGGATAACTTTTTTATATTCTACGGCTACGAAGCTTTTTTCTCAGAATAATGGGTTTCCAGCCTGCTTTTTTGCTGCTTCATCCACCGCTTCTTGAGGTTAAAGCCCAGCGCCAGGAAGAATAGCTCGATACGGATATTCCGTTTGCCGTTGGTTGGCTTTATGAAGCTCATTTGACCGTTGGCTTCCAGGTACAGGTAATTATCCAAGCTTTCGTAACCGGCATCCGTCGCTACTTCCTCATATCGCTGCTGGTGCGCCAGCTCCAATTTGCGCATAAACGGAATAAATGTTCCCACATCTGTCCAGTTCGAAAACGCTTCAATCCCTGTGATATATTCGCTGTTTACCGCTATTTGGACATTATAGGCCGGTTTTAATTGTCCCTTTCTCATATGGTCTTCCTTCATCATTGGCAGGCTTCTTCCAACTTTCGGCTGGAAAAAATGCCGCACTGGTATCCGTATGCCATTACCTTGAATATCACTCGCGGGTCGGTGACCGATTTTCTTCCTCTGGAAGAATACGCTGCGTACAGTTTCCTGTAGTCCAGTTCCTCAAGCTGGGCGCTGGTCACTCGGACGGGTGCATCCTCTGGCAATTTAATTTCACTGTTCAGTATAAAAACCAGTTGATTATTTCGCTCAACTGCGGTATACTGAGTTTGCGTTTCAGAGTTTTTCATGATAGTTTAATTCTAACGCAAAAAACCACATCAGCCAAGTCCTTTTGGGATGGTCGATGTGGTTTTTTCATGGGCGTATTTTGCAACAGGCCCTGCCGGGAAGTCTGAAATCCATGCCAATTGTTGGTGCAGTCTCTTAGGTAGCGACTGCACCAACAATTGGCATCCACAAATCCTGCACAACAAACGGTTTTCTTCACACGAAACAGGAAACAACTTCTCTATAAAAGCAGCCACACCTATAGATTGTGCCGCCTTCTTTATTTGCAAAGGCGATAACTTCCTTGCAGATATCACTAACTACCTCTGATTTGAGTTCAACAAATTCACTTTCCCTAAAAATCATATTGCACCGCCAATCCAGCTTATCATCATTGCAATCATTCTTGTCATTCTTGTCAAGTTCTGATCATGATTTGAAAAGAAAATATTGAGTACTACTGATATGCTTTCATTTGCTAAAATTCTATGAAAACTTAGAAATAAAGCCCCATGGTGGATTCTGAATGGAACACCATGGGGCTTTCGACTCTATTGGGGGCTTTTCGTTTATAAAATTGGTTCCAATTTTCGCCCTGCGGATGTTGCCATACGCTTTTGCTTCATTGTCAGGAGCTGGAATCTTTCGTGCTAAGCAGAAAGATTTCTTTTCACCCAAGCATAGCCTGTGCCAGGCACTCCGCCGCCTGCCAGGCCTCTCCCATGCAAGCAAGGTGCAAACCTTCGTGGCCGGTGTTGCCCATAATATCTCGCAAATCCAGCAAAAGGGCTTTTCTCAAGTAGTTCATTCCCTGTTCGGTGAGACCGTTTTGAATGGCAAACAGCGCATGGCTGGCAAAACTCAGTGTGGAATCATGGAGACAAATTGGCTCGAAATCATCCCACGCCGTCTTTTTTTCCTCTTCTGTGAACAGCTGCGGAAAGCGTGCCATCAGCAGAAGAACATCCGCTTGTTTGATTACCTTATAGCGTTGCAACCGATCAAAACAGACGTGGTGATAGCTCGCTCCCGCATTGGGCTTCAAAACGGCAGGGTCAACCGATTCCAGCAGATGCAGCGTTTCGTCCTGTGCCAGATGTCCTGTAAGCGGATCATGGGGCCAGGGAATAGCATCCCGCAGGGCTGCCATGTGCGCTGTTTCTCCTGTGCTGAGTCGCAATGCCTGATATTTTTCCGGCCGTTCTGCATAAAGATCGGCTGCAGCCTGAATTGCCAGGCTGAGGTTATGCTGTACCATAACATTGGTAAAAAGGTTATTGTTGGTAATTCCGCAATATTCGTCCGGCCCCTTGCAGAACAGCAGATCAGCACGACCAGCTTCTGGGCGGTAGGTGTAGCGGCTGACCCAAAAACGCGCAGTCTCTACGTAGACCTCTGCCGCCTTATCCAGATAGAACTGCCGGTCCCCTGATGCCTGACAGTAGGCATCCAGGGCGTAGGCTACATCCGCCGTAATATGCAGCTCACTGCATCCGATATCCCACGTTTCGCACTGTTCGCTGCCGTCAAGAGCAGCCATCCAGGGATATCTAGCACCGGCAGTGTTCATCTTCCTGGAATGCTCTTTTGCTGCGGGCAACGCACGGACGCGATAATCGCAGAGACTTTTGGCGGCCTGTATGTCATTCTCCAGAAAAAACGGCAGCATAAACAAATCCGTGTCCCAGAAGTAGCATCCCTTATACCGTCCATGGCTTAGACCACGGGCTCCAATACTCACCGTGGGGTCATTTGCGGAGCAGCTTCCCATCAGACCGAACATCGAAAAACGCAGCCCGGTTTGAAGTTCACCGTCCAGACTCGATATTTCCAGATCGCATTTCTGCCAAGTTTCTTGCCAGGCTTCTCTGTGCGCTGCCAGCATTGCATTGTAGTCCCACGCCGTTGGAATGGGTGCAATTCGTGGATCAACATCCCGGGATGTCAGAACCGCTGCTGCCTTGTCCAGAATCAGCGTTTGTCCGGCCTCGCCAACGGCTTTATAAACCGCGCAAGTATCTTTCTCTCCGGACAGAGAAAATTTTCGGCTATGAAACAGGATATCTTCCTCTACAGAGAGACCTGTTCCGCGAATTCGGAAGCTCGCAACAATTCCGTTGGAAGAAACCGCTGCTTTTTGCGGTACAGACAGCTGAATGGTCTCTGTATTTTCTTTTGTCTGGTCGTCAGGAATGGGACTGTTGCAGCTTTCCGCCATAATGCCACTGACAACCGTGATTTCGGCATCCTCGCAAGGTGTGATGACCAATCGCTGCAAAATCAGAGCAGGGTTCTGCTTTGGGAAGAAACGGGAATAAATAACATCCGCTCTTTTCCCATTTGCAGACAGCGAAAACTTTGCCGTAAAAGTAGCCTCTTTGAGATCAAGGCAGCGTTCAATTGGGGAAGACAGCTTTCCGGGAACGCCATCCAGAAAAATTCCATCATATACAGGTGTGGGCAAATTCACAAAATCCGTAATACCGGGCTTGATCTCTCCGAATATTCCCGCCAAATAAAGACCTTTTTGAATTGGTCGGCATTCCGGTTCCATCGGCAGATATCCACGCACGCCCATTCTTCCATTTCCCAGGAAGAAGATGCTTTCAAAAAATTCATCCGCCCATTGATCTCCGGAAGCAGTGACAGACCAGGGATGCAATTGCAAATCACTTCGCATAGGCTGCCTCCTTACTTGTCTCTTTCATGCTGTGGCAAAGAAATCCCGCGCAGGTTGCAAAGGCGGCGCCGGTTGTGCAGGTTCCGGCAATGGGGTCAACACTTTCGCAGGCGATGCCGTTGTCCATTTCTATCTGCTCCAGTTCCCGGAAGGCCTGCGCTGCATGACCGCAGAGCAAGCTGTTGCACAGGCTGAGAATCCAGGGATAGGGTGCGTGTGCACAGCCAATTTCCGCAATTGGCGCGTCTGCAAAGCTGTAGATATAAGCAGGGGAACGAATCATGGAAACCGTATTTACCCAGATTTCATCATCTGGGGTGCAGAATCCGTAATAGGGCAATAGCTGCAGGCTTCCGGGCGGCTCATCATAAATGTTATGCTGCCCGTTCAGGTCTACAGACCATCCAAAATAGGGCTTTCCGTTTTCATCGCGAAAGACACAGTGTGTGTAAATCGCCTGGCGGACATTTTCTGCCTGCCGCTCCAGCGCGCCATACCGCTCAGGGTAAAGACGGGCCAGCGCCTTCATGGCCCGCCAGACCAGCATATTGTTATAGGTCAGGTACGGGTGAACGATTTCATCATCCGTCGGCTGCAAAAATGTTTCGTACAGAGAAACTTCCGGGTGGCGCATGGTTTCCAGCGTACCCAAGATCTGCCTAATTCCAGAGAGAACACCTGAATCTCGCAGTATTGTTTTATCAGAAGTTGAAGTTACATAACTTTCCAACGCGATAACAGGAGCCATCAACTCGTCCAATTCAAAACCGGGTTCCAGCACCGTTCCGTCAATATATCTGGAGTGAATGCCGAGATTTTTCCGTTGCCGCCCAAAGATATAATGCAAAATATCCTCTGCAAGACGGGAATCCGCATCCAGAATTGCCGGGAAAGCCCAGAGCAGGACATCCCGATCCCAATAGGCTGCGCTGACATAGTATCGGGTACTGCGGCTCGTGGCACAAACCAGTTCTTCTGTGTCCAACGTCAGACCGGTCGAGTAGAAAATGCAGAAAAACAGGTTGGTATTGTATATTTCCGTCAGCTTTGGCGATGCCATCTGAAGAATCCGCTTTTCCAGCCAGGCACTTGTCTTCGCATATTCCCAGCCCCAGCCACGCCGCAGCATCTCTTTTGCGCTGGTGGCCGCCGCAACTTCTTCAAAACCCAGCCCCCAGTAAAAAACAGTGCTATGGGGTGTGCCTGCTGAAAGTACGAAGCTTTCCGTTAATGTGTAGGTGACGCTCTGCTCTGTTTGAGAAAATGCAGAATGAATTTCTCTGTCAGCCATCGGCGCGAATGCAAACATTGGCGTACCGCAGCGAAAATCAAAGACAATGCTGTGATTCCAACCGCTTTCGTAGCAATGCATAGTGCCGTCCAGAGGTTTATCCTCATTGATGCAGTGCCAGTTGCTTTCCCAGCAGCCCTCCAGTCCCCAGGTAATCGCCGACTGTACTTCTCCGGCCAACTCCATACGAATGGCAAAGCCCCGCTCTCCGATTGGCGTAAGGATTGTCATTGTGAATTCAATGCCCCCGGCTTTTCCCTTCAGCACCGGAAGCCAGAAGGAATCACGGCTCCATTGCATTTGCGTCAAGGGCAGCGGATGCCCGTCTGCCTGTAGGAAAGGACGAGCTAAAGGCAATTCCTCACCGCCTCGTATTTCAATCATTCCCTTATGCTGCATGGAAAGGAAGGTCAGATCTTCAATTCCCGCAGTCTTCTCATTGATCTTCGGCAAAGAAAGGAAAGCATTGCCCGTTGGAAGATAACGTTCCATAGAAACACCTCTCAACATATTGTTTAATCGGTTAAACATCTTTCATGTATCAAGTATAACAAAAATCAGAATCTTGTCAATGGTAAATTTCACAAAATGCAAAAAAGTTCTTGACAAACGCAAATGCAGCTTGTATCATAAGGCCAGAAAGATGTTTAAACGATTAAACAAGGAAGGAACGACATACCGTGGCCAGAGCAACCCTGAAAGATGTCGCCCAGCTTGCGGGCGTATCCACCGCAACCGTTTCCTATGCACTCAGTGGAAAGCGGACAATTTCAGATGAGACAAAGCAGCGTATCCATGATGCCATTGCGGAGCTGGACTATGTACCAGACCTCAATGCCCGCGGATTAAGTATGCGGGATTCCAAGCTGATTGGCGTTGTGGTTCCTCAAACAGAACCCGGTGACCGGCTGATGTTTCAGAACAGCTTTTACAGTGAGGTCCTGGGCAGCATTGAATTCTATGCCCGCCAGCAGGGCTATCACATTCTGATTTCCGCGACGGACGCCAACGAAAGTTATCTGACGCTGGCCAAACAGCGCAACCTGGATGGAATCATCGTGATCGGTATGTGCCCGGACGAATTCTATCAGGAGATGAAGAAAACACAAATCCCGATTGTCCTGATCGATAGCTACTGCAACGATCACTATTATCACAATATCCGTATTGATGACGCTTACGGTAGTTACCTTGCCACCCGGTATATGCTCGAAAATGGGCACGATCACATTGCTTTCCTCACAGGCCAGATGAAAGAGAACGGCGTCATGAAGAAACGGCTGCTGGGCTACCAGCAGGCATTGCAGGAGTTTTCCATTCCCTACCGAAAAGAATATGTCTTTGAGGGGCAGATCGAATACAGCAGCGGCATTTCTCTTGCGCAGCAGCTATTGGCGGAAAGGCTCCCTGTAACCGGCATTGTGGCCGCTGCCGACATTCTGGCCATCGGCGCGATCAAAGGACTTTTTGAAGCAGGGAAAAGCGTCCCGAACGACTATTCCATTGTCGGCTTCGATGATGTGGAGATCGCGCAATACCTGACTCCCGGCCTGACGACGATCCGCCAGCAAATCTCTCTGAAAGGCCAGCGTGCCGTGGAGCTTTTGCTGAAGCATATTGAAAATCCGGCGCTTCCCAAGCAGGAAGAAATTCTTCCTCTGGAATTAATCCAACGGGGGTCTGTCCGGAACCTGAATGCAAAATAAGTTTTCTTCTGCGGTATCCCCGCAGTGCCCACAGAAGGAGGTGTAAAAAAGCGGTCTGCACAGCCCCGCAAAAGATTGTGCAAACCGCTGGGAAAAGAATCAAAACGCCACTCTTTTCACCAAATCTTATTATAGGTGAGAAGAGCGAAAAAATCAACAACATCAGGAGGAAACAAAATGAAAACCAAGAAGATTTTTTCGTTAATTGCAGCTCTGCTTGCTATGCTGATGGTCCTTTCCGCCTGCGGCGCAGCCTCCAGCACGCCATCCACCACCCAGGCAGCATCTCAGAGTACCGATACCCAGCCTGCTGCAACCACTGAAAAAGCCGCTGATCCCGTTACCATTACTTACTGCAACTTCAACTCTTCCGGTGGAAACGAGGAAACCCTTGCAAAAATGGTGGAAGCTTTCGAGGCCGCTCACACCGACATCAAAGTGGAAGTAGAAACCATTGGCTACGACGACTACTTTACGCAGATGCAGACCCGCGTTGCCGGTGGAACTGCCCCTGACTGCTATGAGCTGAACATTGAAAATTTTGCGGCCTATGCCAATAAGGGCCTGCTGGCTGAAATCTCCGGTGTAGATGTAAGCGGACTGAATGATACCGCGCTGAACGCTTTCTGCGTGAACGGTAAGCAGTACGGTCTGCCCGAGAGCTTTTCCAACGTTGTTCTGATCTACAACAAGGATCTGTTTGACCAGGCCGGTGTGGCCTATCCCACCAATGATTGGACGCAGGACGACGTGCAGGCCGCCGCAGAAGCAATCCGTGCCCTGGGCGATGACATTTACGGCATCTGGCAGCCCATTACTTATAACGAGTTCTTCAAGGTCGTTGCCCAGTACGGCGGCGCTCTGCTGAATGCGGATAAGACCCAGTTTACCATCAACTCCCCCGAAAATCTGAAGGCAGCGCAGACCCTGGTTGACCGGGTTCTGGTCTCCAATGTGCAGCCCAACGCAGCCCAGCAGGGCGGCATGGGCGACTGGGATATGTTTATGAGCGGCCGCTTGGGCATGATTCCCACCGGTATCTGGGCCTTCGCCACCTTCACGGAAGGCTGCGACTTTGCCTGGGACATCGCCGTAGAACCCGGCAGCACCCAGAAGGCTACCCACTTCTTCTCCAACAGCGTCGTTATGAACCCCGACACCAAGTATCCCGAAGCGGTTGCCACCTGGCTGGCATGGCTGACCTCCAGCACAGAATCCGCCGACATTCGTCTGGATGCCGGTTGGGATCTGCCCGCTCTGAAGGATTTGAACGCTCTGTCCAGCTACCTGGAAATCACACCTCCCGACAACCGCAAGGCCGTGTTTGAAAGCCTGGATTACCTGGTCATGCCTCCGGTCATTGAGGATTACGCCCTTATGAGCGACATCATCACCCAGAAGCTCGCCGCGGCAGCGGAGGGTACCATCACCGTACAGGAAGCCCTGGATCAGGCACAGGCGGAATGTGAAGCGCAGATCACTCTCGGATAATTCCCGGATGGGGCCGCCGCAGCAAGCGCGGCGGCCCTGATTTTTTCCACAAGGCATATGGAGGGATTCTATGAAACGCAGAATAAGCCCACGAAAACAAGCCGGCGGATTGCTGACAGCCTCCCCGTTTTTGCTGCCCAGCCTGATCGGTATGCTGATTTTCAGTGTATTGCCCCTGATTATCTCCGGCATGATCAGCCTGACGGACTGGAACGGCCTGGCAAAGCTGACAGACCCCGGCTTTCTCCAGGAGCACTTTATCGGGCTGGAAAACTACAAGAAAATCTTGACCAGTACAGAATTCTGGAGAACCCTGGGAAATACTGCCGAATATATCGTCCTCTATATTCCATTGATGCTGGCAGCGTCTCTTCTGGTCGCAACCCTGCTTAGCCAGGCGCGGCGGGGAATCGGCTTTTTCCGGGTCGTATACTATATCCCCGTGCTTACCAGCTGGGTTGCCGCTTCCCTGATCTGGAAATCGGTACTGTCCCCGCAGTATGGTGCGCTGAATGGCATTCTGTCCATATTCGGCATCCAAGGTCCGGGCTGGCTAACCGACGAAAAGTGGGCCATGCCCGCCATTGTGCTGGTGTCTGTCTGGAAGGATATGGGCTTCTTCGGCTTGATATTGCTGTCCGGCGTTGTCGGCATCAACAAGACCTACTATGAAGCGGCGGGTCTGGACGGCGCAAACGGATGGGTCAAATTTACGAGAATCACACTGCCGCTTCTGACTCCGTCGATTTTCTATGTGTTGATTGTTGGAATGATCAACGCGTTCCAGCTGTTTCCACAGATCATGATTATGACCGGCGGCGGCCCCAACGGCGCGACGCAGGTCATGGTGGAGCGGATTTACAATTACGGCTTCCGGTATTATCGCATGGGCTATGCTTCGGCATTCTCCTGGATTTTGTTCGCAATTATTATGGTGTTTACGGCCATTCAAATGAAGGGTCAGGAAAGGTGGGTACACTATGACAACTAAGAAAAAGCTGGGGACGGTGTGCTTTTATGTTATCGCAATTCTCCTGGCGGTCATTGCGATGATTCCCTTTCTGTGGATGATCTCCACATCTTTCAAAAGCCGCGGCGCATTGATGTCTATCCCAATCCAGTGGATACCGGAAGAACCGACCCTTGCCGCCTATATCAAAGTATTCTCCAAGTTTCCCTTTGCCAAAACCATTGGGAACTCCCTGTTTATCTCTGTAAGCTATACGATTATTACGCTGCTTTCCTCCTCCATGGCGGCTTTCGCGTTTGCAAAGCTCCAGTTTTCGGGGAACAGCCTGCTCCTGCGGTGCTATCTTGCAACCATGATGATTCCAACCCAAGTAACGATGATTCCGTTGTTCGTCGTGATGAATCGCATGGGGCTTATTGACAGCTACGCCAGCGTGATTCTACCTTCCGTCTTCCGCCCCTTTGCGGTGTTCATGCTGGTACAGCAGATGCGCACGATCCCCAACGATTTTCTGGACGCTGCAAGGATTGACGGAGCCAATGTATTTCAGATTTTCCGTAAGGTTGCGCTGCCGCTGTGCATTCCAAGCCTGGCTACGCTGTCGATTACGACATTCATGGAATCCTGGAACGATTATCTGTGGCCGCTGCTCATGCTGACAAACAAGAATAAGATGACGCTGCCTATTGCCCTGTCCACATTGAATGGCCAGTATGCCACGGAATACAATGTGCTCATGGCCGGCAGCCTGATCTCCATGATTCCCATTATTTTGATTTACATTGTTGCTCAGCGTCAATTCAAGGACGGAATGATGGCTGGCGGGATTAAGGGGTAAACATGCGAAAAATTTCTAGTCAAGAAAAGGAAATTTCCTTTGACGGGGTCAAGCTATCCCGTGAGGGAGCTTCTCTGACGATTCGCCTGCAATACAACGGTGCCTACGGCATGGGCGAAAAATTTGATTCTCTGAACCAAAAGGGGCACCATGTTGTCAACCAGGTTACGGAAAAGTTCTGCTTTCAGGGGGATAAAACATACGATCCCGCTCCGTTTTTCTGGACGGACACAGGCTTCGGATTATACGTCGATACGTGTAAAACATCGGAATTTGATTTCAGAGAAGATGAAATCCATGTTATTCTCCCTGAAGAAGCGGATCTTGTCCTCTTTGAAGGAAAGCCGAAAAGCATCCTGCGGGAGTATATGAGCCTCTTTGGCCCCGCGATGCTTCCGCCGGAGTGGGCCCTGGGTATCTGGGTATCTGCCAATCGCTGGAACAAGCAGGAAGATGTGGAAGAACTGTTGGAGAAACTAAGTGCCTATGATTTCCCGGCTTCTGTGATTGTTTTGGAGGCTTGGAGCGACGAAGCAACATTCTATATCTGGAATGGAGCAAGCTATAAGCCCAAGCCAGACGGCTCCCCATTTTCTTTGGCGGACTTCGATTTCTCAGGCTCTCCGTGGCCGAATCCTGCCGGAATGATTCGTCAGGTTCATGCCGCCGGGAAAAAACTGCTGCTTTGGCAGGCCCCGGTATACAAGCAGCTTGAACCCGTGGAGAAGCCAAACCGGCAGAATGCGGCAGATTGGAAAGAAGCCATTGACAAAGGATTCTGCGTACATCTTTCTGACGGAACTCCCTACCACATCCCGGAAGGAAAATGGTTTCCCGGTTCCATGGTTCCGGACTTTTCCAACCCTGCTGCAAGAGAAAGCTGGTTTGGAAAGCGGCAATATCTATTAGATATGGGTATTGACGGCTTCAAAACAGACGGCGGAGAGTTCATTCACAGTCCGGATGCCCACTTCTTCGACGGCAGCTCCGGTCAAGAGGGAGTCAACCGCTATCCGAGGGACTATACGCAAAGCTACCGAGACTTCATCGGCAATGAACGTGTTCTCTTTAGCCGTGCAGGTTTTTCCGGACAGCATACCGTTCCCTGCCACTGGGGCGGAGATCAGCAATCGCAAAACTGCGAGCTGGCAAGCGTCCTGAAGGCGGGACTGTCTGCGGCAGCCTCCGGCATTTTCTTCTGGGGCTTTGACATTGCAGGATTTGCCGGGCCGCTGCCCAGTCTAGATCTCTACAGAAGAGCCACACAACTGGCGTGCTTCTGCCCCATTATGCAGTGGCACTCTGAGCCGGACGGAGGGCAATTCCGGGAGTTGATGCCCGGTGCGGAGGGCAACAATGAACGCAGTCCCTGGAATATGGCGCAGGTCTATGATGCACCTGAATTTCTGGATGAAATCCGTTACTGGCATAAGCTCCATGAGCGTCTGCGGCCTTATCTGTGGCGAACCGCACAGATTTGCGTGAAAGAGAGCAAGCCAATCATGCGTCCATTGGTATATGAATGGCCCGAGGATGCCAACGTTCTCTGCTGTCAGGACGAATATCTGCTCGGAGACGATTTGCTGATTGCCCCGCTCCTGAAAGAAAACGTCCATTCCCGCAGAGTATACTTGCCCAGTGGCACTTGGACGAATTTCTTCTCCGGAGAGGTCTATGAAGGCGGGCAGCAAATATTGGTAGATTCCGGCGATAAGCTGCCGGTGTTCTCAAGAAATGGGTTTCAATTGAAAAATGAATAATATACGTGCAATTATTTTTGATTTAGATGGTGTCATCTGTTCTACAGACCGCTATCATTATCTGGCCTGGAAAGCGCTTGCTGACAAACTTGGTATTCCGTTTGATGAGCAGAAGAACAAGCTTCTCCGGGGTGTCAGCCGCATGGAAAGCCTGGAAATCATTCTAGGAGACAGAAGTTCCCATTTTTCTGAGCACGAAAAGTTGGAGCTTGCAGAGGAGAAAAACCAAATTTACCGGGAGTATCTGCAAACAATGCGCCCATCTGATTTGTCCGAGGATACCCGGTACGCACTGCAAACATTGCGGAAGCGTGGCTATCTTCTGGCAATCGGATCTTCCAGCAAGAATACCCGGCAGATTTTGACCCAGCTTGGTCTGGAACATTTCTTCGATGCCGTTGCAGACGGAACACAAATCACCCGGTCCAAACCGGACCCGGAAGTATTCCTACTAGCCGCTTCCTTACTGGACATATCCCCGGAGCAGGCCATCGTCATAGAGGATGCTGAATCCGGTGTCCAGGCCGCGGAAGCAGGACATTTTCGGGTCATTGGAATTCGATCAAAGGAGAACGATCCGAATTCGGATATCACAATCAAGAAATTATCCGACCTGACTGAAATCTTATAGCACAAGCCCCAAGGAATTTCTATGGGAAGTTCCTTGGGGCTTGTCTCATTTACGATTTCAGCTTATACGTCCGGTTCCGATTTCCGCCCTCCGCCACGACCAC